>Ga0326734_1000165_pt1 | contig 19424 bp, 27 predicted proteins | sample 15_GP2_1315_FD_207944 | JGI IMG/M metagenome (GOLD analysis project Ga0326734, IMG submission 207944) | Glacier ice microbial communities from Ngari, Tibet, China - 15_GP2_131.5 | ecosystem: Environmental > Aquatic > Freshwater > Ice > Glacier | place: China: Ngari, Tibet | collected 2018-07-18 | reverse complement strand
GTCCATTCAATTGGGACATCCTTACCAAAACTCAAATCCATGTGGAGATACAGCGACTGGGACTTCGCGGCCCGGCGGGTAACTTTGAACATCTGATTCGATGCCTTCGGGCCGACAAGCTTCTTAACAACAGGCGAGGCCGAGTGCCAAACTGCGTAACCCCAGAAGTTCAGCGGGGACATCTGTGCATCCCAGCGCGTCAGTTTGTAATTGGTCTTGTCCTTGAGCATACGCATGCCCTTGACGTCATTTGCTTTGTAAATGATCACTGCCATGAAGACAGTAGCGAAGTAGATGTTCATCAGGGTGTACGCATCCTTCTTGTACAGAGCCTTGTCAGTATCGAACTTCTTTTCGTACAGCGGAGCGAATGCCTCGACCACGGGAACGTCTGTCTCCTGGTCGTGCACAGCCTTGGCTAGATGGCCGTAGATCGTGGCAATAGCCTGGGCAATGGTCTTCGCCTTCTTAACCTTGTCGAACAGCTCTAGGATGTTCCTACGCGATTCTGCGAACACCAGGAGCGTACGCTTATTAATCTCTTCAGAGATGCCGATTGTCTTTCCGTTCTTCAACTTCAGCTGGAACGCATCCTTGTTCTGCTTGAAGTCTTCGAGCAGGTTGCGCATGTCCAGAGCAGCTTGTTGAATCAGAGCAAGCATCTTGCGCTTCGTGCCCAGGAAATCATCGATCGCCAGGTTAGCAGCGAAAGCTTTCACCGTGTCAACTGGCGAAGCACCCTTGACCATGGCAAATGCTTTCTTCGCAGTGGAACCACGTGCGAGTTCTTTGTTACCCAGCAAGTCGGCGATTTGAATCTTCATGTTACCCAGGATGCCGCCACGTGCTTCCAGAGGTGCATCACCGTCCAGAGTCTTGACGACACCGGAGATCTGATTGCGAATTGCGTGGTTGAAAGCATTGATTGTAGTGAATGCATCCTTGTCAACGATCTTGATCAGGTCACTGGTTGTTGGGTCGCGCAGGACAACGCCTTCAATGCCGACGTCTTCGTCTGCAGAAAGATCGATGTCGCTCAGTGCTGGCTTGATCTGGGAAATGTAGTTGTCGAGCAGGTCTTTCTTGATTGGGAGCTTGAAACCGGCCATCACCTTAGCGTTGACCTCAGCCTTCTTGTCTTTGGCTGCAGGGCGATCTGCAACCGGAACAGAACCCAGGGAATTCTGAAGGAGTTCCAGGTTCGTCAGCTCAGGTGCATGTTCGAGGCCAGCAGGTTGACGCAGGTATTCTTCGAGTGCGGCGAGGTGTTTCTCGAGGTCGATGTCCTTCAGCTTGGAAGGATCGACGCGTTGTGCGCCGGTGAATTGCCAGAGGATATCTTTGTCGTTGACATCCAGAGTTTCGCCATCGCTGGTTTCAATCGTAGGTACACGAACCTTGACAGATTGTCCACCAAGCGTAGTGGTCAACTGGTCAGCTACAACGTCAGGCGTACCTTCAACTCCGCGAAGGAAAGCGATGTACGATTTGTCTTCAGCACCGTAGGTGACTGCGTTCGGCTGACGGCCGTACAGAATTTCCATCTCAACCATCTGACCAGGTTGCATGATGCGTTTGATGTCCTCGAGCTTTTCAGCGAGAGCAGCATGAGCAGCACGGAAACCATTGTACGCAGCAAAGCTGGGATAATCCTTCTCGGCGTAGAACTGGGTGGAACCTTTTCGTTTGCCTTCGCGAGAGGTGAACAGCTTGCCTTCATCGTCCAGACCAGCCCACAAATTGGCACCATCTAGCTTCTCGGACGCGTGAAACGTCTGGATATTGCGCACCGCCTTGATGAAGGCGGCAAGCGGAAGATCTTCGATGTGAGTTATTGACATTGTAATACCTAGTGGTTTATCGGTCTATTTATGAAAAAGGGGCAAAGACTTGCGTCAATGCCCCTGTCACCTTGCCAAGTTCTTTTAGTCGATCGTGGATGAAATGTAATCGTTCACATCGTCGCCGTGTGCATCGAAGAATTTGTCGACTTCTTTGTACGTGTAATTCTGGAACGTGAGCCAGTCAACCATCTTGTCGACCAGGTATTTTGTACCTACTTCCTGACCATCTTCAATGGCGGTGTCGTGCATGTCCTGACTGATTGCATACTCCATGAACGCAAGCATCAACGCTTTGAATTCCGGCGTACCAGACCCAGTTGTTGGAAGCTGCTTCTTGGTAGCTTCGGTGAGCGCGGTCAGTTCTTGAATCAGTTTCATTTGAATCCTTTATTGGGTAGATAGATTATATAACGAATCTGTCTACCCGTACAACTATTACTCAGCCATGTGCGGTTCGCCCGCTGCGCCGTTTGTTACCGGTGTGCTGTCAACGTCTTGCGTGCCGGTGGCTTCGGCTTCTTCAGCTGCCTTTTCAGCCAGCTCTTTCTGTACAGCCTCGGTGATCTGTTGGCCGACTTGCTGGATCGCAGCCTGTGTCTTCATGACTTCGAGTTGCTGGTCTTGGAGTTGAGCAGCGAACTTGTTGTAGATGAAGACTGCCTGCTGGACACCTGGCGAGAACTGGTCGATGTCGTACTGCTGGCCGTCGAGGTTGATTGTTTTTGGTTGGTCCATTGTAACTCCTATTTGTGATGAGATTGTGTTTAATACTGCGGTTCTATTTATGGTTTTGGTTTGTCTTGATATTTGGCTGCTAGATCATCAAGAGATTTCTTTGGAGCACCAGGCGTTACATTTTGTAACTGCATGGTAGATTTCTTCTTCATGTGCAGCTCGCTGCCCAGGTCGAAGATGCGGAGAGACGTTTTATCCCAGCCCATCGTGACTTGCTTTGTACCTGCATCTGAGTTACGTGCCTTCGGAAACTCAAAGCGGTATTCGCCAGCGTCATGCATCGCATCGGTCTTGACCGTGGCAATCATCAAGTCGGCTGTGTTGGTCTTGGACGAACCACCCTGGATATTACCTTGGTGCATCTTCTGGCCGTCATTGATCTTCTCAGTCGCACCCTTCTCCAACTGCGATGCCGAGATCTGAATCGAGTTGTAATCGAATCCGATCGCGCGGAATTCCTCGGTGACAAACTTGTCCTTCAAGAACATGTTGCCATCTAATCCCTTCTGCATCGCACCCATGATATCGATGTAATCGCCGATGATGAAGTCCGGGCGGAATGCATGAGTCGATTCCAGCTCTCGCAGGTAGGCAAGCATGTCGCCGCAGGTAGAACCTTCGCGCAGACGCTTGATCCAGAACTGTGCTTCCGATTGTTCTTGGAACAGACGGACCTGGTGAGCCACCTCGGTTTTGTTCATGTTGATCATACCCGAGGCCATGCGCGATAGCATCTGGTCGATACGGCGGGCAACCTTCTTGTCTCGCATTTCGAGCGAGAAGTAAACCCCGTGCAGACCTTGTGCCAGGAAGTTACGGCCCAGGTTTGCCATCGACACAGACTTACCACCGCCTGATGGAGCAAGAAACAGAACCAATTCCTGTCGACCAACACCACCGCCAATTACATCGTCAACCGTCTTCCAGCCTGTCGAGATTACCGGGTCTTCGATTTCGTCCGCTTCCAATCGGCCAAGCACGTCGTCGAAGTAGTTGATACCTAGGTCAGTCAGCAAACCAATTTCAGTTGCCTTCTTCATCTGGGCAACCATCGTACCCAGGTCACCCTTCTCGAAGTAACCGTCTTTGCCGGTTGCTCGCTGGATAACCGCGATGCACGCCTGGAACTTACAGAACATTGCAATCTGCTCAGCAACGAATTGAATGTCTTGGCGCGGCAGGTGAACCTGGTCAGTGGCCAGCTTTGTAGCCGCGGTGAATACACTTGATGCAGGTACAGCACGATACTCGTTAAAGTAATCCTGAATAAACTTTACGCCCTTCGCCAGATGTGGGTCGAAGAACGAAGGCTGGATAAGGTTGTTCACCCGGGCAAATAGCTCCGGGTTCGAAATCATCGAGTTAATATAAAGACGTTGTGCGTCTTCATCCATTAATGGGACGTCATACATTTAGAGGCCTTTCATTTAATGCCAATCTTCTTCACCGCAAATAGCGCACTCGTATTTTGATTCAGCCATGCTGGAAGCAACCCGCACCCATTCATGTTTGCATGGCTCTTCAACTTTTGTTTCTGGAACTTCTTCCATTATTTTCTCCTCAGTCGAGCTTCCATCAGTCCCATGTTGAGGCTGATAGAAGATTGTAACATGTTGTCTTTTGTCGTAGCGTTTTTAAGCAGACTGTACGCGGTGAACGGCATACCGAATTTGACAACGGAATCGTTGATGTCGTTTGCACGAAGATCAACGAATGTAATTTCCCAGCCGTTGGCTAGAACGGACTTGCCTAGTTCTCCGCCGGTCTGGTCTCGGTCAATCACGAAGATCAACCTGCGCTTGGTGCGCTTTAGAATTTCTAGCTTTGCTACGTTTAGTGACGAACCCAGGATACAAATGCCATCGACCATGATTGCATCGAACACACCTTCAGTGACGAACAGAGGTGCAGCTTCGTATGAGTGGAGCTGGTCGTATCCGTAGATGATTGCATCCTTGGCAGTGCTTGGATTTTTGTAACGTGGCTTGATTGGATCGATAGTACGAGCCTGCCAGTAGATGAGCTTGCCATCTCTCCAATATGGAATGATGACACGACGCAGCATCTTTGGATCGAGGCTGAAGTAGAACGTTTGTTGCAGTGGATCAATCTTACGAGCCAGCAGATATTCCAGGAGAGGTTCCTGAAGTTCTTCATGGCCATCGGATAACAGTGCACGGGTCCGATCTGGAAATGCGATCTCGGGCGTGTGCAGCTTTACTTTGGTTACAGCTTCGAGGGAAATTTCTGATTCCTCTGGCGGTTTGAGGAATATGCTTGATGTGAGTTCGCGCAGAACTTCGCGCGTGATACCGAATGCTTCAAGGATATCCTTGGCACTCTTCGAGAGTTTACCGGTTCCTTCTTCGTACTTGAATTTGGATTGGCAGTTCCAGCAGGAATATCCGGTGAAGTCACCGTCGAATTTAAAGCCACCACGTTCGGAGTGGTCATTGCAAACCGGGCAGCGCAGGTTGTAAAAGCCGGTTGGGCTGATACTACCGAGCACTACCCGTTCTTGAATGATAGAGGCGAGGGTTTTTTGTTCGAGCATGTTGCTATTATAACATGCTCAAACCTTTGCTTCAGTCAATATTATGATTCGACAGAGTTAGTAGTACTGTGCAGGGATGTGAACAGTACTGCATTGTCCGCGATTATCGCACACACGGACATTTTTGGCCGGAGTGTATGTTGAGGCCGGCACGGGGATTTGATAAACCGGCCGTTGAGCTTGCTGCTGCATGCTTTGGCCGAACATCATCAATGCCATTGCTTGGCGGTTTTCCAAAGCAGCCAGACATGCTTGGTCTTTGGTTGGGCATTCCATACTTGCGCAGCCAGTTAAAGCTGCCAGCATGGCAATAGTTAATACGATTTTCATGGTGTTCCTTTTAAGTTATTTGCGCATGCGAGCCATAACCTGCTGCTGAAATGCAGTACGGTCTGTCAGCTGTTTACCTGCGCACCATTTATTCCACACGGAATTCTTGTCAATGGCGAATGTCGATGCTTTCAACATTGCCTTCAAATCGGCTCGCGGCACTGGTTTGCCTTCAACGGCATCCTGCATTGTTTGCACATTACCAGTATACACCCAGACGGATTGACCTTTATTAAGGCCACCAAATCCATTGCGCGATCGGAATTCCATGCAGCCGACAATAGCGCCATCAGCTTCACGTGTTCCCAAATATTCTAGTTCGAAACTGTTGGGATCACGTAGACGCTCTGTTGTTTTGCCATAGACACCCATGAGGGCAAACTGGTATGGTTCAAGCCCCTGTTTTTTAGGAGTTTCTGTAGCCGCTGCTGTGTTGCTTGGGGCGGAAGAATTCCCGCCAAACATGCCGATGATCACGGACACCAGAATCAATCCGCAGAAGATTTTTAAGAATGTGCTCATGTAGGAACCCTTTGAAGTTTTTTAAATTGATCGCAGATCACTGACGTGCAACCTATGATAACGCCACCAAGCCAAATAATTGACCAGGTGATAACGCCAAACATCGTTTCGGCCGTGATGGCGCCGATGATGGACAGCAGGATGAGAAGAACCGCAATTATTCTCATGATACGTTCTTCAGCCATGTGCGGACACCGCCGTGACCTGAGCAGGTTCCGGAGCGAGTTTGGCTGTAGGAATACGTGCCATCATTACAAATGGCAGTAGCATTTTTGGGATCTTGATACGTTTCAGGTTCGTTACCACCACCGCAAGCAGAAAGCAGAGTGGTAAGAATAGTGATGGCGAAAATTTGTTTCATGCATTCCTCAAAGGTGGTTAAATTTAAACGGAAGTTATTGAACATCCGATTTGAATCATACCACAGTTTGAGGAATACTTACAGCTTGTTACAATTTATTCAGAAGCAACCGACTGAATCGTCAGGCGACGGATCAGACGCTGAACTTCTTCAGCGTAAAACTTGCGAATTTCAGTTGTGTTACGGAAGCCGCGGAAGTTGTTGACAACGCCAAGATTCACTGAGTCCCAGCCAAACTCCTTACCAACTGCATACAGCAGTGCGGTGTGGAAAGGTGTGATGGTGGTACCAGAATTGCTGCGAGCACCTGTGTAGCCAAGTGCTGTCAGGTTTTCTGCAGTAGAGCCGCGAACGACGCGTTCGAGCTTTTCATCGTCGAGTTCTTCGAGACTGGTATCAGCCATGAGGTCGATGATGTATTCAGCGATCGTTGGATCGAACGTCATCATCTTGGCTTGATTTGCGGTGTTTTGAATTTTCCAGCTACGGATGTCAGAGCGGACTTTTGCGGCGAGGGTAATAGACATTTGAATCTCCAGTTTGTAATGGTTGAGTTAGAACTATCGGGTGTAGTAGCCGATGGATTCATTATAGCACGTTTTTAAAGAACGTGCAAACTTATTTATGGATAATCGTAAGCATTCTTCGGACCCTTGCTTTCGAGAATTACCTCGTGCTCAGGGTCTTTCAGCACTTTGTAGACTTCTCGCTTCAAGCGAGTTCTCTGCTTCTTCGACGTTTCGAGAATCCAGCCGCCTGAGTACCGGCATGGTTTTGGTTGTGGTCGTTTGCTTCTTGACACGATGTGCTCCTTGATTGTGGTAACACAATCGCGTCTGCTTTTCTTTGTATGCGTAGATTTTCATTTCTTCCGTTTAGATTATTTCAGGTATTCCAGAACGTCGGCATAGTGTGATGCATCAACACCTGCACCAGTCAAAGCCAGTGTTGGTGTCTGTGCCAGCATACGTGCAACGCTGTCCATAACATCCTGCTCAGTGATCGCCATGATTTCTTCCACTGTTACGTTCAGCGGTTGCTGAACGCCATAGACGAATAGGTCTTCCACGAAGCCCCGCAGGTAAGCCATAGGCCGTTCGGCGCGGCGCATGGTGCCAACAACGAGTTGGTTCTTTGCACGAGTCAGATCGAGCGGGTTGATCTTGGTAGCGTGTTGCTTCAGGACATCACACGTTACTTTGAAGAACTCTTCGAGCTTGTCTGGCGTAGTACCTGCACCGATCAGCATGGTGCCGACGTTGTCCTGGATATCGCAGCCAGCGCTGACGCTGTATACGAGCCCACGCTTCTCACGAATCTCGACGAACAGTGGTGAGGACATACCGTCACCAATCACACTCGAAGCCAAGACGTCTGCGATGTGGCCTTTGTCCAGAGCACCGCGGATTGGAAAACCCAGGTAGACTTGGCTCTGTGTGAACGTTGCCTCGAATGCTTCTGCACCGCCAACATACGAGACTGGCTCAACAGTGTTTGCGGTTCCGCGTGGCAATGCGCCGAAGTTCTTTTCCACCTCAGCCAGCATCTCGGCTTCGTCGAAGTTGCCGACAACACCGACGATCATGTTCTCACCAGTGTAATACTTCTGCTGGTAGTCGATGAAGTCCTGACGCGTGAACGACTTGATGTTCCACGGTTCGCCCAGGGTCTTGCGACCGACTGCCTGACCTGGGAATGCCAGACCATTGTACAGGTGGTAGTTCACGTGTCCTGGGTTGTCTAGGCTGCGATTGTATTCCTGCAGGATTACACCACGCTCACGTTCAACTTCATCTTCTGGGAAGGTGCTGTTCAACATGATGTCACCGATCAGCTCGGCGAATTTTGGAAGATCCTGTTTGCGGCCACTGACGTGGTAGCAAGTGCGATCGCTGCTTGTGTAAGCGTTGACGTCACTGCCGAGGATTTCCATCTCGCTGATGATCTGGAAACAGTCTTTGGTTTTGGTTCCTTTGAACGCCATGTGCTCCAGGTAATGGCTGATGCCGTTCAGCTCCAGCGATTCATTGCGGGAGCCGACGTTTACGAATGCTGCCAGCAGAACACTTTCCATGTGCGGCAAGTGCAGCGAGAGAACGCGAATACCGTTCGGGAGGGTTGTTACTTTACCAGTCATTGTATTCCTCTATGTTATGAAAGTTTTAACTGTAATTATCTTCGTGACACGTTCGGCTTGTTACGCTTTCTTCATCAAATTTCCAGAAGCGGACTTCACGTTCATAAGGCCCAGCTTCAACAATCGTCCAGCATTCACCTGTTGGCAGTTCAAAGATTTCATGAATATGATTACTAGTCACTTTGAACTTATCGCCCGGTCGGCGGTGGATTAATTCACTACTCCATGTATTATTGGGTCCAGGGTGGTAAACACGCTCGATATAACCACCTGACAAAATTTGTGATTCGAAAGACCAAGGATGGTCATGCGGACCGCCGCGATCTGTTCCAGTAAAATGATGCAGCACTTTACCATCTCCCAGATGGAATTTTTCGAACTCCTCACTCATTCGTTCATATTTTATTTCAATCGTCATTTTACATTCTGTGGTTTCTTCTTTGGTTGGGTTACCGTGGTATCTTCCCAATCGCCACCGTTTTTGTGGTAGTGACCTGGAGCTTCCATCTGCCCAGCATCACGCAACTTCTTCTGCGTTTTCTTGGACTGGACAACTTTGACACCGGCTTGACCTTCAAGCAGTTCTTTGATTTTCATGGAATCTCCTGTAGATGAAGATTATTTATGTCAGCATTCGCTTCCTCATTGTCGGTGTTGAGGTCTAATGTAGCTGCCTCGATCTCGGCTTTAAACTGCGAAAGACTAAGAGTCGGTGGTGTGAGTGGTGTGACGGCTGGTTGAGTTTTTGGCTTGTAGAAAATGTGGCTACCGATTGTCAACGTCCGAGCAAGCATGTGTCTCCATTTAGGACTTACATACTTGGCATGAAAATGGGTAGCACCATTCGTCAGATCAGGAAGATCGTTCTGAATTGCTAGGCCTGCAACGTGTTGGGCTTGGTCCCAGGCGTCACCTGAGGGTTGTTTGCGTTTGCGTGAGGTCCAACTGAATTGCTTGGGTGCTCGAACTACTTTACATAATTTTGCAGGGTCTTGTCCTGCACGGTTCATTGTTACCTGTGCAACTGATAACTGCCCCTCAAATGGTTCACCTCTTGATTCAAAGAATACGTTAAGTGCGAGGCATAGAAATGCTGATTCAAACATAGATGTTTCTCCTTGTGATTATGATTTAATTCAAATTTTTCCTTATCTAGGAATGTTGTTTAACTGCTATAATGTTCGGCTAAAGTTCAACCGAAGTACTACTATACCACATAAATTGCAACGATTACGCACAAAAAATAAGGGACCCGAAGGGGTCCCTTGTATATATTGCTGAAGTGAAACTATTAACGCTTGACTGTCGTTGTAGTAACTGTGGTTTCCGTAGCCCCTATGCCAACAGGCGATTGCATTGGCACTGGCAGTATCGGACCCTGTACGAATCCCGGCATCGCGACCTGCTCGGGAAATCCGGTATTCGCCATATTGATCAGGTCGGCCAAGGCTTCCTGCGTCATCGTGAACGTCACCATGTTATCGTCCGTCGTCTTCTTGTACGCAAGGTGGATCTTACCTTGAGGAGTATCGAAATCCACTCCCGCTCCGCTGTCGACGACTCTCATTACATCCTTGGAACGTCTTTTGATACCTGTGCACCGCGTGGGTCGGAGAAGTCCGAACCGATGATCTTGTCGCTGCCGTAGACGTCGACCGTAGCCAGACCGCCACCAAGGACTGCACCGCGTGGACGCTTGATCTTCACATAGTTCATGTGGAAGAAGTCCAGTGGATTCAGACCATTGCTCAGCTGACCTTGCGACAGGAGTTCCCAGAGTGGATACTTGTCGGAGTGAACAGAGACGATGAATTTCTTGAGACGACCTTTGTCGATCGGGTGCAGCTTGTCTACTTCGATACCGTAGATGGAACCATCTGGTGCTTCCATGACCACAGCGATTTCTTTCAACAGACCGTCATCGTTCCAATCGATCAGGTAAACGTGACGCAGATCGGTTGGGCGCTTCTCAATTTTTACTGGGGCTTGTGCCATTTGTGTATCTCCTAAGTGTTTTGGGAAACGTTAGACGTTGTAACCCGGTTTGTGTTGAAAGCGTATCGCTCTCATTCAACATTTATTTATAGGAGAAAAAAGGCACAAAAATTGAAAATCCCACCTCGTGGGCGGGATTTTTCTTATTTGCCAGCTAATGCTCTATTATTTCGTTTTACGGTAGTGGTTGAGTTCAATCAACATATTTGTCGGCAAGAAACTTTCGATGTAGATTTTGATATCCACAACCCACAGGTCAAGATAGTCTTGTGCCTTCTCAAAGTCACCTTCTGCAATGGCTGCTGTAACTCGATCGATTTCGCGCTGCCAGCAGAATTGTTTCACGTAGCTAACAACGTCGCCTACGACGTATCCTTCCATGTCAGAAGAATAGTTGAGCAAATCAGCAGCGACGTCTTCATCGGTCATACCCATGAAGGTGTAACCGTTGTCGACGGCGTTTTGCATTGCCGTGTACACTTTATGCTTGAGGGCTTCGTTGAGAGCCGCGTTAAGAGCTTCGTTCATTAAATTCTCCTAGTCGATAGGAGAATTATACATCAGATCCATCAGAAAGCACATCGTCATGATATGCCTTGTGAAATTCATTGCCACCACAAGATGTACACGCCAGCCATTCGTGTACATCTGATTCGCTCACAGCTGACGTGAATTCTTGGGAGCCACATTCGTTGCACTCCCAACTAAAGTCGTGGTTATACATTAGAACACCAATGTGGTCGCACGCTTCTTCGCAGCTTGGATAGCTTTCGTTTCTTCCTTGTGCTCGGATGAACGACCGGTGCTCGAGAACAGTGGAACGAAGCTGGTTGCATCTTCGCTGATCTTCTTCAGGCCATACTTGCCGCAGAACTTCTGGAAAGCGAAGAAGTTGAATTGACCGTGGTTGACGACTTCGTGGCTCAGGGTCTTGGCAATCTCGGCGCGAATCCAATCAGGCTGACGTTCAAGATTCATGAGCAGATGGTTTTCTTCGTACAGGTCACCGACACGGAAAGTCCGTACTTCGCCGGTGCTTGGCTCGCTGAATTCCCACGTGTGGTTCAGGAGATTGGTCATCTCGAACTCGTCCGTGAAAGCCTTAGCCAATCGAGTCGTGCGAACCTTTGGATACGCTGGCATGACGAAGTCGCCTGAGTCGCCGCGGAAAGCTTTCTCGAACATGAAGAATTCTGGGTCGATCTGGTTTCCCTTCTTGTCCTTGTCGCGCAGGGCACCGAGCTTGTCAGGGTTGAGTAGCTTGAAGTTCTTGTGCTTGAGGAGTTGGACGAAGTCCTTGTCGCCTGAGAGACCGTAAGTTTCATCGCCTGCTTCTACGTATTCAGGAGCTGCATACTTCTGGACGTAGCCTGCAAACAGATCATCGCCTTCCACGTTTGGGTTCGACAGACAGACGATTGATGTGTGCTCACGGCACAGGTCCTCAAACGATTTGATCAGTTCAAAGAACGGAATCATGGAATCGTCTTTGGTGCGGTTACCTTTGTACGGACGCTTGGACACGCACTCGTCAGACTTGGTGTAAGCCTTGCGCCAGTTGTTCCCGCCTTCAAACGTGATGGCGATTTCATCTGGACGAACTTTGTTGTAGTGCGACTTGAGGGTGTTCAACGCCATGTGAAGCGCGAGGCCGGCTTGATCTTCTGCCGAACCTGTTGTGTTATACTTGCCATGGGCAGCAGCGACGCGGAACAAAATATTTGCCGTGTCGACGATCATTCGTTTCTTTGACATGATTATCCTTCTTCCTGTAAATTCTCGCGCGCTTTGTTCCGCGCTATTATATCGGTGCACCATTGTATACCGTGCTGACATTCATGTGGCATACCGTCGTTGAACACGCCGCAACAGTCTGCGCATATCCAACCACACTCCATGCGAGCTGCTCGTCGTTCCCACTCGCGTGTGACTTCATCCATGCCGGATAGAATCTCAGCAAGATCGGACTTACCTTCGTAAGTCGTAATTTTTATGTCGAACATTACGTCCTCAGTTGGTGCGTGTCGCTCTGGAGGTTTGGATGACTGGCTGAAGTTGCTGGATCATCTTCGGCCCCATCAAATTCGGTTGGAGTAGCTTGTGCTGTATAGAAGAACAGTTGTACACTGTCTTCTTCAGTCTCAGCTTTGAACCCACGTTCGTGGATTTCCTTGATGAAGGCATCGTTCCAGTTTGTCTGAACTTTGATGCGGCCATCTTCCTCGAAACCGGTAACCTCGAACGAAGCCCAAGGTTCATCGGAGGCATTGCGCCTCCAGTCCAGGAGTTTTTCGAGCATTGCCTTTACCATTGTGGTTTCCCTGTGATTGTGCGAACACTCTTCGAGAGACGTTCTACTTCAGGCTCAATGGCGGTGCGCAGGCGGCTGTTGACCATTTCCTGGAATGCGAGTTCCAGCAATGAAGTGGTGATGTCGGTGACGCTGTTTTCCGAGAGAGTCGTAAACGAAACGACACCGGTTTGGTTCTTGCCACCGAAGGAAAGCGTAACGCGACCTTGCTGGGTGATTGGATCGAGTACAACACCGACCTTTGGAATCCAGTGTGCGTCTGCTTTGATCGCAGCCAGTTCAGCCTGCATTGCGCGAACTTGCACTTCCATTTGCGTCACGTATTCGGCGCGGTTCTTTTCGAAATCTTGCATTATTCTTCTCCGTTGATTTGCGGCAACACAAGCAGCGTATGCCCGTTAGCTGTTGCCGTGATTGATCCTGCTTCTCCAAGCACGATGGTAATTTCCTCTGAATTCTTACAGGCCGCATCGAGGACGTCAACGAGGATACTTGCGAGGTATGTCTGAACGATTGAATCTGCATCTTCAACGAACTCAACTTCTTGAGCAAGCTCAATATCAAAGCGATCGTTGGCAGAGTCAGAGCACTCTAGCTTGACAACACCGGTGCGAGAAATTTGGATGACAATATCTGTCGATGCCAATGTCTTCACTGCCTTGTTGACTTGCTGCACCTCTGTCTTGGTAAACGTGATCAGTGCTACTGGTTGATCTTCGTTTACCTTTGGGTACGTCATCAAGTTCGCGGAGGTGCAGCGGAACTGTACCTTCGTTTTGCCTGATGAGATTGTAAGCATGCTCACGTCGCCTGCGTCATTTGCCTTGCCTTCGATTTCGACAGGACCTGAGAAGATATTTAGTCTCTTTTCAAGCTCACCTACGCGGCCAATGCCGATACGCAGGTCGGAGGAGAATGACAGCTTGGCTTCCGTGAGGATCGCCGCATTGAGGGAAGTTGGGGCACCGCGTGCGAGCCCTTCGTGAATCACAACACCCTCCACGCCTACGAGCTTGCAGGCGGAGAGAATGGATTTGAGTTCAGCGATGTCTGATTGGATAGTTTTCATTTGACTATTATATCTTGAGTAGGCGCAACATGCGCAAGTGTTTTCTGATTAGAACTTCAAGAACGTTTTGATGTGCGTCTTCTGCGGGGTTGGAATATCCCACTGCAACGCCTCGAATGTCCGTTCAAGTTTCGAGTCAATCATTTTCTGTTCAGTCAGCTTCCGGTCAACCTTGAAATGCTCGTCGAACCAACTTGGAAAGTGCATCAGGTCAGACGGCATTGCGATTGTCTTGTAGCCGTATTCGTTTGGCATCAGCGAGAAGATAATTCCCTTGTCGCCAGACTTCAACAGCTTGTCACCTTGGTTCATCAGCTGTGCCATCTCGTTGTAGTTGACAGCAGCACGTACGTGACCAGGCAGAGAGGTTTTACCCTTACCAAGCTTCTCGGTCTTCTGCCATTCAGCATAGTACGCGTCGAGCTTGTTGATCTGCTTTGCAACACCAACGTTGAACAGGTTCTTGACCCCGCGAATAATCAGAGAGCGGGACGTGTTGATGAACGCTTCGGCTTCTTCGTACTTGCCACCATCGAGAATCATGTTGAACAGTTTCTTCAGGAATTCTTGGACGACCTTCGGTGTGTCAGCCTTCTTCGTTTCGGAACCCATCGACTTCTGCTTTGGCTTGGCACGAAGATCTTTGCCATCCAGATTCACAACCTTGAGCGTGTACTTTTTCTTCGCGCCCAGGAAGATGCCGCGTTCAGCCACAACCTCTCGAGCAGCGCTCATGAGATTCTCACGTCCGTCATTCGAGTTGAATGCATCCGACATGAACTTTGGAAAGCTCTTGTTGGTGAGGTCAGCCACTTCGTCTGCAATCGTAACTGCATCCTCATAGTTCGTTGCACCAGTCTGGAAGTAACACGAGTCAGTGTCGCCATAAATGATTGACTTGGTCCACGTGTACCAAACTGCACGGTTCGATTCCTCGTCGTCCTCGTCTGATTCATCATCGTCATCCAGGTCGAAGTCAAATGCTTTCTTCGGCAGGTTGTTGAAGAATTCCTGATTGTCATCACGATATGCAATGGCGATCTTTGCACCGTCAATCTTCTTGCCGGTCTTTGCATTGTACGCATACCGCTTCAGGAATTCACACTGCTCACCAGTCAACAGCGTGCCAATGGTTTCACCCATGTGCTTCGTGATCTGACGACCCGAACCAGTAACGGACGCACCGATCTCACGACGACCGAAGCGGAATGCTTCATTCAGCAATGCACCATAAGTCGAGTTCAGCTGAATCTTTTTGGTCAGCTGCAGCAGGTCGTAATGCTCTTCGAGCTTTTCGTACTCCGCCTTCTTGATCGGATCAGTTTCTGCATCAGCCAACTTTGCATACTTCTTCTTCTCGGCTTGCAGACGCTTACGCTCATTGAACCAGAACGTCAGGACAGATGCGACCATGCCAGGCTTCGACTGATCGAAGATCGTACCGAATGCGGAGATAGCCCAGTTCTGCGAACGCATGAAGTCGTGCCATTCAGCACCCGACATCTCAAACTCTTCGCCGTCGATGTTGGCAATCCATTTGGTTGGCAGCTTCTTCCAGATTGCGTACCATGCATCCTCGCCGTACTGCGGATCGTCGACAGGGCCGAACTGGCCGATGAAGGTTTCGATCGACATGTTGAGTGCGCGAATCACGGATGGATACAGCGACGTCAAGTCGACCGAGCCCAACCATTCCCACAGACCCATGCGCGGAACCATAACGATTGCACCTTCAACCTTTTTGTTCTTGACGGTCGAGAATGCTTTGTCGCATGCGATCAGCTCGCTTCTACCAAACAGCTTCGCAAGATTGTCCGGCAGGTTGTGGCAGAAGTTCATAATGCCGGTCTCGACATAACGCACGGTACCCAGCATGGCATTGAACGGAACTGTGTTCTCATGCGCCATCTGATTGACCAGCTGAATGAACTTGTACTTGTCTTCGAGCTTGACGATAACTTCGACGTCGCGTGCGTTGTATGTCACGAAGTGAACGAAGTCTCGGTTGTACAACTGCTCGAGTGTACCATCGTAATCCAGCTTTGGAATGTCCAGTTCTTCTGCGGCGATGTTGCCGAGCGAATAGGATTGACGGCCTTCAAACGTGAACTTCTTAAACAGTTCCATGTAGTCGAGGTGAGTACGACCGTTGAGCGCGTATATGATTGCCGGTGAACCGAATCGCTCGATAGTATTTTCACGTGGTGGCTTGCAACCAAGGAAGCACATCTTGTTCGCGAGCTTCGGATTCAACCGGAGCAAACGCTTCATGATGTACGGCAAGTCGAAGAATTCCGAGTTCCAGCCTGAGATGATATCAGCAGACTGAATGTCTTCCACCATCGCAATCAACAGTTCGCTTTCGTTCGTGCACAGCACCACATTGGGTTTGAACCCGAGCTGGTGCTCTTCCCACATCGCTGCGATCTTGTCTTGGAACGTGCCGTCATCTTTCCAACCCTTCGGTGGAACTGCGTACGTCCAATATTCATCTGTCCACGATTGGTAGACAGTTACCGCGTTGATCGGTGCATACGGATTCTCTGGCGAAGAGAAACCGATCGAGGAGTTGTAGTCAACCTCGATGTCGATGAAAGCGAAGTTGATGATTGGTGTCGGGCGACCGTAGTACTCATTCATCAGAACCTTCGCATCAGGGCGAATGTCACTTTCGAATTTCAGGCCGTGCTGACGTTGTGCTGCCTTCAGCTCGTCACCACTGTCGAACTCGAGCTTCTTGAGCTTGTGGCCGAAGATGGATTGATGGTCGCCGTTCTCATCTGCCACATAGAAATAATGTGGTGCACGGTGAGCTACGACCTTGCGGCCGGTCTCATCACGCTCCCACACCATGACTGTATCGGTTTCCCAGTCATGGTACATTCCGACGTAGTTTGCTTGAGTCATTATTCGTTTGGCAGCAAGTTGTGATCGAGCATAACCTGATCAACCAGATCCAGGAGCTCTTCCAGTTTGTCTTTACGCTGGACGTAGTCGTTGTTGAAGACCATGGCCACGTAGGTGTTGAACACTGCCGGCTTGAGACCGAGTTCATCGAGTGCGTTTTGGCGAATGCCTTTGATGCTTTCTTGTTCGACGCCGATGTTGACCTTGCACTTGACGGCTTGATCGACGTATGTGCTCAGAAGAGCCTTCATGCGCGGCTGTGCCATGATTTCCGAGATGTCACGGAACTTGGTGGATTTTGCGATGTTTGCTGGTACGCTGCTGTTTGACATGATGTTGCCTTTTCAGGGTTGATGAGTTGAGGTAATGGAAACATTGTACCACATCATCTTTGCTTTGAGCAACTGAATCAGGAACGAACTAGTTCGACGGATGCTCGTCTCGGGACAACATGAAGACGCGAGCCTGGCCAACGGCAGCAATTGTGTCTGCTTCTTCTTGGGCAGTTGCAAACATCCAGAGGCGGGCGAGTTCACCATTGCCCCAGTCTTTGGACTTGGTGTCGACTCCAGAATATACGGGATTGACTTCCGTGGTGATCATGTATTTGTGATCGTCGGGCATGTCACAATTGACTTTCGTCACTACACTGTCCATGAAGCTTTTGACACTGTTTGAGCAGTCGAAGTAGTTTGAGAAATTACGGGAGCTGATTGCCAGGTCGGCAACGCCGGGGAATTCCGTCTGAACCTTACACTTCTCGATCGCACTGAGCTTGATCGTCGCTGTGTAGGCGAAGTTGGAATTGTTCATATCAATATTACCGAGTGTCAATTTATCACCTTCCGTTCTTGTGCAGCCATGATGTCGGAATATGCAGGCAGGTCAAACTGGTGGCATGCCACGCGCGCTGCTATAATTTGCTCGTTGTTGCTGGAGATCGCGACGCTCTTCATGGTGAAGGGGTTTCCATCGAAGCCAACGAATTTGAAGTTGTCTGACTCTTCGCCTTCCATCACGCTGTCGAGTTGCTCAGGCGTGGAGGGAATGTAGAGAGGGTTGTGTTTCGTTTCGGTAACTATTTTGATATGGTCCTTACGAAGTTGCTTCTTGACAATATTCACTGCATCATCCATGCAGTGATGTGCTTCGATATCTGTTTCATAATCGTCAGATATCAGAACCGCTTCGCGGATGTCCGACGTAACTTCCGGCGAGAACTTGTTCGTTATGAAGTCAGCTGCCTCGCCGGAGATGTGAATGACGAAAAATGATTTAGTCGGTGGGATTATCATGCATCAGGTCCGGTAATTACCTTTCCATCAATCACAAGTTGTTCTTCAATCCCTGTGGTCGCGACCGTGATCGGCCGTTCAACAGTAAACTTGTTCAGACGTAACGGTGGGAAAATTTGAAGGAGGGATTCTTGTGTGGCTTGCAGAGTTGGCAAACCGTCCACAGCATAGTATTTCAGGTATTCAACTTCTTGGTTCATACCTTCAAGCGGAATAACAATCGTAGTGTAGCGATCAAGTTGAGTATACGGACGACGGGCCAACAGTATCATGGCTTCGGAATCTTTTGGAATTAGAATCGTGTTGAGAGGAACATCGATTAGATCGAGGTCCAGTGTGTACAGATAATAAGTTTTCCAGGTGTTGCTGTTGATCAGCGCACTGACCGAATTGACATTTTCATATGCGCCAGTACCTCGACGCGATTCGTCGGAGATGTGGCGTTTGAATTCGAGAACATACGTAGCCGACACTTCTTCTTTCGAAACAATGACGTCAACCTGAGCGATGCCCGGTTGATCAACTGTTTCTGTAAAGACAATGGTATTCGGCGGAGCAGCGGAGGAATTGCTACCATCTGCAACGATGTAATCGGTATCGGGTTCCTGCTTCACCCCATTGAGATACACCTCCACCACATCCGGGTTTTCGCCAGATGCGTTGAAGCGCAATGCTTTCTTCTCTAGTCCGCTTTCTACTCCAGCAATCGTAGTGAATGTTCCTTCCTTACGGAAGACATATGCGCGATATGCTTTCGGCGAATCTGCCTTGCCGTCGAATTGCAGATTGATTACTGCTCCATCAACGGGTGATGCAACCACAATCTGGTTCTTGGAACCGGTGGCGAGATTGAGCAACGGCGAAACAACGAGTGCTGGGTTTGTAGCTCTAGCGTGTTTATCCTCACCGGGTATGCGGGAAACAAATTGCCAGTCGGTAATGCCTACCTCGGGTGAGATGGCAATACCAGCGCTGGACCTGTATTCTTGGGGAACTAGCCGGCCTTCACAACCCTGTGTGATGGTGCAGCTGTCCGGCGAGTAATGTGTGATGTTTACAAGCTTGTCAATATCACGGCGACACTTTGTGCACGTCAGGCGTTGGTATTTTTTCATTAGTCAATCGATAGAGGTTTACTTCCCCTATTTATTGTCTAAACCAGGTGTCCATGGAGCGGGAATTTTACAGTTTCCATTTATTCTTTTTGGCCATGCTCTTGGCGATGGCTGCGTGGTCTGGGTTGGTCAGGTCCTTGACAAATCCGTTTGGGCTGCACATGTAGTTGATGACGAGGAACATGCCGAGCGCGATGGCACCGACAATGAGAACGATAACACCGATGACGATCATAACTGTGATAACTG
>Ga0326734_1000164_pt1 | contig 19495 bp, 15 predicted proteins | sample 15_GP2_1315_FD_207944 | JGI IMG/M metagenome (GOLD analysis project Ga0326734, IMG submission 207944) | Glacier ice microbial communities from Ngari, Tibet, China - 15_GP2_131.5 | ecosystem: Environmental > Aquatic > Freshwater > Ice > Glacier | place: China: Ngari, Tibet | collected 2018-07-18 | reverse complement strand
CCTCCACCTCCACCTCCACTTTGTCCCGAAAGCGCACGATGACTGTTTCACGTACCCTGTTCTCACGCGCGCTGATGTGCGCTGTATTGAGCGTTGGCGTCAGCGCCGCCAGCGCCGGCCAAGCGCGCCACAACCGCGCCGATGGCGAACCCGGTCGCTTCGACTATTACACCGTCGCGCTGAGCTGGTCGCCGGCTTTCTGCGCCACCCGTGACGACCCCAACCAGTGCGCGCCCGGCCGGCAGCACGGTTTCGTGCTGCACGGGCTGTGGCCGCAATACGTGCAAGGCTATCCGCAGCAATGTTCGACCGAGCCGCTGCCGCCTCAAACACGTGAAAAATATGCCGGACTGTTCCCGTCGCCAAAAATGATTACTCATCAATGGCAAAAGCACGGCACCTGCTCGGGCTTGAACCCGCCGGCCTATTTCGACCTGTCGGCCAAGCTGCGCGGCCAATTGGCCATTCCGGCGCCGTACCAGCGCCCATTGCTGCCGGTGCGCACCAGTTACGGCGAGTTCGTGCAGGCGTTCCGCGCCGCCAATCCGCGCCTGTCGGACAACGCTGTGCTGCCGTTTTGCGCCAGCGGCGGCCGCTTCCTGAGCGAGATTCACGTCTGCTACGACAAGCGCGGCGACTCGATGAGCTGCGCGCCGAGCGCAGTCCGGCGCTCCGCCAACACCTGCCGCCAGCCGACGTTCTTGATGCAAAGCGTGCGCTGAGCGCTGGCGCAACGCACAATGCACGACGCCAGCATTGCGCTGGCGTTTCAGTGCATCTACCCGGCGCTGCAAACCGCTACTGCGAACCGCGCGGGAACGTTCCTTACACCTGCAGCGGATCGGTTTCGCGCGCGAACGAGCGATGGCCGGCGAGCGCTTGCTTGAAGGCGGCGAGCGCCTGCGGCAGCGTTTCGCTGTGGGTGCCGATCAGGCCGTTGTCGGCCGACCCGTCCGGCAAGGTCGCCGGCACGCCGGCCGCAGCAAGCAGCGCCGCACCGGTGCCGACCACCATGATCGGCTTGCAGTGACGATACTGCTGGCGCACGAAATCGAGGGCGTCGGCGTTGCCGCTCATGGTGTTGACGGCCAGTTCGCCATCGGGCACCACCACGGCGTCATACAACACCGATGACCACGCTTCAAGCGAGATCTCGACGTCGAGCGAACCGTTGTCGGCAGTCTTGACCTTGCCGAGCCGGATGCCGACCAGTCTCGGCACGGCGCCGTCGGCCAGCAGCGACGCATACACCGCGCGCACGCCGGCGCCATCGACGCCGGGCGCCACCAGAATCGCCACCTTGCGGGTATGGATGCCGGTGCGGCCCGGACGGGCCAGCAGCGACAGCGCGGCGGACGGCGCAAACTCGGGTATCGGCCGGTCGGTGACCAGCGGCAACGGCGCCGGCACCTCGATGCCCAGGCCACGGGCGACGGCGGCAGCGAGCACCGGATTGACGTTGACCAAAGTCGCCACCACCCGCTCGCGCACTGCCGGCGTCTGCACCCGCGTCAGCTCGAAACGGAACGCGGCAGCGATGTGCGCCTGTTCAGGCGCCGTCTGGCTGTTCCAGAACAAGCGGGCTTGCGAATAGTGGTCGGCAAACAGCTCCGGCTTGCCGCGCACCTTGTCTTCGGCCGAGCGTTCCGGGAAGCTCGTAAAACCTTGCATGCCGGCCTGGAACGGGCAACCGCCAGCGAGCGAATTCGGTTCGTAATTGACGCGGCCGCGATGGATCGCCTGGCGATGCATGCCTTCGCGCTGGTTGTTGTGCACCGGCGCGATCGACGCATTGATCGGAATCTCGTGGAAGTTCGGCCCGCCGAGGCGGCTGATCTGGGTGTCGATATAGGAATGGATACGGCCCTGCAGCAGCGGATCGTTTGAAAAATCGATGCCGGGCACGATGTGGGCGGCGCAAAAGGCAACCTGCTCGGTTTCGGCAAAGAAGTTATCCGGATTGCGGTTCAAGACCATCTTGCCCACCGGGATCAACGGCGCCATTTCCTCCGGCACCAGCTTGGTGGCATCGAGGACGTCGAATTCAAACGCCGCCGCCTGCTCTTCCGTAAATACTTGCAGGCACAGTTCCCATTCCGGGAATTCGCCCGCCTCGATCGCTTCCCATAAATCGCGACGGTGGAAGTCGGGGTCGGCGCCGATGATCTTTGCCGCCTCGTCCCACACCAGCGAATGGGTGCCTTGCACCGGGTTCCAGTGGAATTTGCAAAAGCGCGATTCGGCGGCGGCGTTGACGAGGCGGAAGGTGTGCACGCCGAAACCTTGCATCGTGCGATAGCTGCGCGGTATCGCCCGGTCCGACATCTGCCACAACAGCATGTGGGTCGATTCCGGCATCAGGGAAACGAAATCCCAGAACGTATCGTGGGCGCTGGACGCCTGCGGCATCTGGTGATGGGGCTCCGGTTTGACCGCATGCACGAGGTCGGGAAACTTTATCGCGTCCTGGATGAAAAACACGGGCATGTTGTTGCCAACAAGATCCCAATTGCCTTCGTCGGTGTAGAACTTGACGGCAAAACCGTGCACGTCGCGCACCGTATCGGCCGAGCCGCGCTCGCCGGCGACGTTGGAGAAGCGCACGAACAACGGCGTGCGCTTGCCGGCCTGGGCAAACGGCGCCGCCTTCGTCAGGTCGCTGAAGTCGCGGTACGCCTCGAAATAGCCGTGCGCCGCGGAACCGCGCGCGTGCACCGCGCGCTCGGGAATGCGTTCATGGTCGAAATGGGTGATTTTTTCGCGCAGGATGAAGTCTTCCAGCGCAGTCGGGCCGCGCAGGCCGATCTTGAGGGAATTCTGGTTGTCTGCAATCGGCACGCCCTGGTTGGTGGTCAGGCGCTGTCCACTGCTGTCGACGCGCACGCGGTCGAGCGGCGCGACGATCGGGTTGACGCCCACTGGCCGCACGCCTGAACCGACCTTCGGCGAAGCGATGGTTTCGGTGCTGGTGCTGGCGGTGGCGGCAGGCGTCGACGGCGTGTGCATCGGCCCAGGTTGCGGCGTGGTGGCGGCGGGGCCATGCTCGCCGGCCTTGTTCGGATTGAACGGCATTTGCGCCGCCAGTTGCTGGCCGGCGACCGTCTTTTGCAACAGCTGTTGCGCCACCGGGTTCTCGCTGCCGAGGCTGGACGGCGGCGGCGCTGCCGACGGACCGGACACCGTGCTCAGAATGGAACCGGCGCCGTCGACCGACTGACCATTTTTCTTACGTGTAGCCATTGAACACCTCAGTCAAATTTGAAATGAATGAAACCACCATTGCCGGCCATTGCATGCAGCCGACGCGAAAGGCACGCGCAGCCGCCGAATGCCGCGCACTGGGTAAAACGGCAGCGATCAGGGTGTCGAGACGCCCATCGTCGGGACGCCCGTCATCAACCGTCAAGGCACCCATCGTGATCCGGACGTCGGTCGCGACCGCCATTGTGACGAAAGCGATACCGAAGCGCAGACCAGGCTTGGGCGGATGATGACGATTACTGACGGGAGGAGCCCCGCCGGCAAAAGGCCGGCCGGAGTGGCAACTGGCCGAACCGGCCAGCATTCGGGACTCGGGACGCAGCACTCACAACCCGGAACTAAAAACTGAAAACCAAAAACCGAAAACTGAAAACTGAAAACCGAAAACTGAAAACCGAAAACTGAAAACCTAGCGCCGGTTGCCCAGAAATTTGGCAAGCAGGTAGCCCGCACCCAAGGCTGCCAGCACCGAGGTTCCCGGGCTGTTGCGAACATACTCGCGACCGCTGTCGGTAAACGTGCGCGCCGCATCGGTCAGCTGGCGGGTGCGCTCGTCCATGCTGCCGCCGACACCAGACAAGGCGCTGGAAAGCTTGTCGACCCCGGCGTGCGCCGAACTGGCCAGGCGATCGACGATTGGCTGGGCCGCATCGGCAGCCTTGTCGATGGTCTTGTACATGTCGCCGGCGCTGGCGGGCATGTCCTTGCTCAAGTCTTTGGCCATGTCCTTGGCCTTTTCGATGACGCTGCCGGCCGCACTGGCGCCGGTGGTCGCACTGGCGCCCATGTTGCCCATATTGACGCCGGTACGGCCGGCGTCTTTGCTCATGTCGTTACTCATGTCCTTGCCCATGCTGCCGCCTGCACCATCGCGGCTCAGATCCCGTGCGCTGCCGTCGTTCGGTTTTTGGTTTTCCATGATTTTTCCTTAAAAAATTTAACTGCACGGCGTGAAGCGCTCCCCGCCCTCACTAGCAACATTCTTCCCTGATTGCGCCACAAAACAAACGAGGGTACGAAACAGAACTGCGCTACATCAAGCCGAGCCTTGCAGCCTGCAAACAGTTCAACCATTTTCGGCGCCAATCTGAACACCATGCAAAAGTTCAAGTACTTTTGCATACCAGCTTGTCGCCAGCATGCTGCCGGCAACCACTGGCCCGGAGAAAGTCGACGGCACCCGACTGCTTGCTTCCCATCTTAAAAGTATAGGGATTGCAAGCGCACTACTGTGCGGTGGCTAACAGAGTCTTAAATCAAACCACGATCGTGTTTCCTGATTGAACTTTGGTGGCAGACGATTGCGCGAGCCGTTTGCCCGTGCTTGATGCGTTGCGTTGCCTTGCCTTGCCTTGTCTTGCCTTGTAAACACGACTTGGCTGATTGCTCCGCTCACCGCCTCGCTCCGGGCCTTGCCCATGAGGCACGCGTGCATAACATTGGTCTGTTCAATTTCCAAACCGGACAGGCCGGGGGCAGGCCAATATAAGACCGTTGTCTGACTCGTCAATGGATCGCCAGGAGACCCATGAAACGCCGGCCCTGTCTGCTAATCCATTCCAGCTTGCTCTGCGGCCAGTCATTCTCCGCCGCCCCCGCCGCTTCCTTGCCGATCCAGCTCATCCTGATCGGCGACTCGACCATGGCGACCCGCTCCGGCTACGCCGACGCCCTGTACGCGCGTTTCAAGCCGGGCACACGTTGCGTCAACCTGGCGCACGGCGGGCACAGTTCCGCAAGCTGTCGTTCCGAAGGCCGCCAGGACGAGGTGCAAAGCCTGCTCAGCGACAGCGCCGCCTGCCGCGCCAGTTACGTGCCGGTGCAGTTCGGCCACAACGACCAGTCCGGCAAGCCGGGCCGCTCCACCGGCCTGGTGACGGCGTTTCCGGCCAACATGGTGCGGTATGCGCGCGACGTGAAGCAACTGGGCGGCGTGCTGGTATTGGTCACCCCGCTGACGCGCCGCAGCTTCGCAAGCGCCGGGGTCGAAGCTGGTCAGTGAAGCTGCCGGATCAGGCGCTCGCCATGCCGGCGGCCAAATCGGCGTCGCTGAGGTCGATCATGAAGGGCGGCGACGGCGATCAGCGCCGCCGGAGCATTCCTGGAGCCGCCTGCCGGCTCAGCTGGCTCAGATGGCTCAGATGGCTTAGCTGGCGAGGAACTGACGCAGTTCGGCCAGCACGTCGTCGGGACACTCCTCCTGCAGCGTATGGCCGCAATCGATGGCGCGGCCGCGCACGTCGACGGCTTTCTCGCGCCACGTCTGCAACACATCGTACAGCGCGCCAACGGTGCCGCGCTGGCCCCACAGCGCAAGGACCGGCACGTTGATGCGCTGATCGCTGTCGGCCGCATCATGGACCAGGTCGATCCCGGCCGCCGCCCGGTAATCTTCGCAGATCGCGTGGCGCGTTTGCGGATCCAGATAGCAGCGCAGATACTCGGCGAAAGCGGCCGCTTCGGTCGCCCCGGCAATCTTGTTTTGCCCGTCGATGTGCGTGCGCAGGAAAAACTCCGGATCGGCGTCGATCAGGCGCTCCGGCAGCGGATAAGGCTGTATCAGGAAAAACCACCAGAAGTAGCGCGTCGCAAACGCCTTGTCCGTGCGCGCATACATCGTGGCCGTCGGCGCGATATCGAACAGCGCAACGCGCGACACGGCCTGCGGATGATCGAGCGCCATGCGGTGGGCCACGCGCGCGCCGCGGTCATGGCCGACGACGGCAAACCGGTCAAGGCCCAGCGCGGCCATCAGTTCGACCAGGTCGCGCGCCATGGCGCGCTTGGAATAGTGGATGTGCGCAGCGCCGCCATCGGGCTTGCCGCTGTCGCCGTAACCGCGCAGGTCGGGCGCGACGACCGTGTGCCGCATCGCCAGTTGCGGGGCGATTTTGCGCCACGTCACATGGGTCTGTGGATGGCCGTGGATCAGCAGCAGCGCCGGACCCGACCCGGCCATGGCAAAGCGGATGCGCACCCCGGACGAGGTTGTGAAATCGAACAGCGTATAGCCGTTGAGAAAATCGGACGCACCGACAACGCTCAGGTCCGGTCGGGCAGGGATGGGCGCAACCATGTCAGGATGCCGCTACGCCGGCAAAGCGCTGCTGCGCCATGCCCGCCACGCCGGCGTCCAGCATCACGACCGTGCCGGCCAGGTCATCGCCGTCGGGGGCGCCGGCGCCGATCGACGTCACCAGCAACGTGCGCATGTCGTCGCCGCCGAAACTGCACATGCTCGGTTTGGCGAACGGCAGCATCACTGAACGGTCGAGCTTGCCTTCGGGCGTGAACCGGTGCAGCCGGCCGGCGTCGTTGGCGCACGTCCAGTAGCCGCCGTCGACGTCGATGGCGGCGCCGTCGGGGCGGCCCGGATGCTGCGTCATGTCGACAAACACCCGCCGCACCACAGCGGGCTTGCGCCGACCGTGCACACCATGGCGCCGACGCGGCGCATGCTTGCCTGTGTTGCTGACGATATCGAATGGGGCATTCCGTGCTTTCTTGAAAGTGAGTCGTGACCAAAAGCGAACAGCACGACCGATAACGCGCGCGGCCGGCGCGCAAGCCCGCAATCACGCGCGTTACCTGTCGTCGTACAACGGCGTAAAAGAGTATATTCAGCCTACATCCAAATAGCAACGATCAACCCGATCGATCCCCATCCGAGCGCGCCCGTGAACGCCACGCCACTCCCCTCCGCGCCGCGCCGCCCAAAAAGCATCGCAATCTGGCCCGGGGTGTCGTCGCCGACATTTGCGAACGCATCGCCGACGCCACCCTCAATCCGGGCGACAAGCTGCCGACCGAGTCTGAAATCATGCGCATCCTCGGCGTCAGCCGGACCGTGGTGCGCGAAGCGATTTCGCACTTGCAGGCGGCGGCCCTGGTCGAAACGCGCCATGGCATCGGCACCTTCGTGCTCGAGCCGGTCCCTTCGCGCACCATCGGCATCGACCCGAATACGGTTGTGACGATGCGCGACGTGCTGGCCATCCTCGAGCCGCGCATCTGGCTCGAGACGGAAGCGGCGGCACTGGCCACCGGCCGGCGCTTCAGTGCAGGGGCGAACACGGGCAGGTTGTCGCGCGCGCCGGTAGTTCGGTGATCGGATTGGTGATCGGTTCGTTGATTAACGTGATACTCGTCCTGTGTTTGGGCTTGGGCTTGCCCGAACGCCAGGCTGGCGTGGCCCAGCAGGGCAACAACGATCGAATGACGCAGTATCAGGCAGGACTTCATGTGGACAAGAAAAAAGTTCCGGGCCACCGTTTTAGCGCGATTGCGCTGCGCGCGCTCGGGAAATGAACTTTTGGCAAATGATTGTGTCCGACGAGGTGCTTTCCCCGACGCTGGCCGCGTGCGGCCGCGGCACCATCCATTCAAATGACAAGTGCCAAGTGACAAGTGACAAGGCAGCGCTCATGACACCCAAGGTACGCAAGGTACACAAGTCCCCCAAGGCACACGCGCTGGACTTTTCCATCATCAGCAAGACCCAGATGGCGGACATGTTCCTGCTGATGGTCGATGAAATCGAAGAAGCCGCTATTTTTCTGATCAATCCGGAAGGCATCATCACGACCTGGAACGAGGCTGCCGCGGCAATGAAAGGGTATAGCGCGGCCGAGGCTGTGGGGCGATTTTTCGGTATGTTGTACCCGCCCGACGCCAGGGAACGGGACGAGCCGCGCCAGAACCTCAAGCTGGCCGCCGAGCAGGGATATTTGAGGGAAGAAGTGTGGCGCATGCGCAAGGATGGCAGCCTGTTCTGGGCGCGCGTTGCCCTCACCGCGCTCAAGGACGACGCCGGCACCCTGGTCGGGTTTGCCAAGCTCACGCTCGACATGACGGCCCACAAGCTGCTCGATGACTGCGTCGCCGAAAAAGAAGAAACCCGGCGCATCATGGAAGCGGCCAGCGCCGGCACCTGGACGTGGAATCCGGTGACCGGCACGGTCAAGGTGTCGCCGCACCTGGCCAAGCTGCTGGGATACGGCGATGCAATGCTCCACCTGAGCCGTAACGAGTGGCTCGGCCTGATCCACCCGGACGAAGTGCCTGCCCTGGCCGAAAAGCTCGCTCCGGTCGGCGGCAAGACCAAACCGACGCCGGTGCTGGCCGAAATCCGCATGCGCGCCCGGCAAGGCGACTACCGCTGGGTGTACATGCGCGCACAGTGGCGGCGCGCCGACGGTGAAGGGCACTTCTTGCTGCACGGCGTCGGTGTCGCCGTGCAGGAGCTCAAGAACGCCCAGCACGAGCGCGAACTGCTATTTGCGCGTTTGAAGTCGGAAGAGGAACGGGCACAAATCACGCTGCGCTCGATCACCGATGGCGTGATCACCACCGATGCTTTCGGCGCCATCACGCGGCTCAATCCGGCGGCCCAGCGCCTGACCGGCTGGAGCGCCGAAGAAGCGCTCGGCCGCCCGGCCAGTGACGTGTTTCATGTCAGGGTGCCGGAAAAAACCGAACCGCCGACGCTGTACCCGATCGAACTGTGTTTGCGTGACAACCGGGTCGTTGCCACGCCCCGCAACACGGTGCTGTTCAGCCGCAGCGGAGCCAACTATTCGGTCAATTACTCGTGCGCCCCGCTGCACATCGCCGACCAGCAGCAGGCACAGGGCACCGTGCTGATCATTCACGACGTCACCGAAGCGAAGAGCCTGCTCGACGACCTGAGCTACCAGGCCAGTCACGACGCGCTCACCGGGCTGCTCAACCGCCGTGAATTCGGCTTGCGACTGCAGCACACGCTCGACCGGGTCAGGAACGAGCCGCACAGCGGCGCGGCCCTGCTGTACATGGACCTCGACCAGTTCAAGATCGTCAATGATACGTGCGGGCATTCGGCCGGCGACGATCTGCTGCAGCAACTGGCCGCCGCGTACCGGATCCACGTGCGCGAGCGCGACACGCTGGCCCGCCTCGGGGGCGACGAGTTCGCCCTCATCGTCGAGCATTGTTCGATCGACGAAGCGCGCATCGTCGCCACCAAAGTGCTGGCGGCCACGCGCGACTTCCGCTATACCTGCGCCGGCAAATCGTTCCAGATCGGCGTCAGCATCGGGCTCATTCCGATTCACAGCGAAACGGCCACCGTGGAAGAAGCGTTGCGGCTGGCCGACCATGCCTGCTATATCGCCAAGGAGGCGGGCCGTAACCGCATCTTCGTGCAAAAGACCGGCGACATCGACGTCGAGCGCCGCAGGAGCGACATGCATTGGGCCTCGAAACTGAGCGAAGCGTTCGACAACGGGCAGCTTCAGCTGTTCTGCCAGCCGATTCGCCGGGTCGGCAGAGGGCAGACCGGCCTGCATTACGAAATCCTGTTGCGCATCCGCGAAGACGACAGCCGCACGATCGAACCGGCCATGTTCCTGCCGGCCGCCGAGCGCTACGACCTGATGCCGCATGTCGACCGCTGGGTGCTGAGCCGCACCGTCGAATGGCTGGAAGGGCACGCCGACCATGTCGACAAGCTCGAACTGTGCTCGCTGAACATCTCGCAGCGCGCGCTGGCCGACGATGCGTTCTGCAAATTTGCCGTCGACCTGCTCGGTTCGATGACGGTCCCCTGCAACAAGCTCTGCTTCGAAATCACCGAGACCGGCGCTTTTGCCAATTTGCACAACACGCTCGTCTTCATCGACAAGCTCAAGAAACTGGGATGCCGTTTCGCGCTCGACGACTTCGGCACCGGCATGGCCTCGTTCGCTTACCTGAAACAGATCCCGGTCGACTTCGTCAAGATCGACGGCTCCTTCATTTCCATGATGACGAAAAGCCGGGTCGATTTTGAAATGGTGCGCTTTACCAACGAGATCAGCCACGTCATGGGTCGCCAGACCATCGCAGAATATGTCGCCGACAGCGCCACCTTGCGTGAACTGGAAAACATCGGCGTCGATTTCGCCCAAGGTTTTTTGCTCGGCGAACCGCGCCCGCTTGGCGTGGCGTTTGGGTGACTGCCGGGACGACCTGCGCGCGGCAACCATGCTTCGCAACGCTCAGCCAGCCTCGTTTCCGTGAACTTGGCAAACATCGCTCGCGCAACGGAACAAGCGTTATTCGGCAGTGCTTGCACTTCCTTGCGTCGCTGTAGACGAGCTCGCGACAGTCGGGACATCGAACATGCGTTTCCGGCGATGATGTTATCGGATCGCTTTTTAAAGACGGCAGCAGCGCAGCGAGGATCAATGCGACGAGGCTAACACATCCGCCAAGCACTAGCCATACGTAAACGAAAGCCATGAAGCGCTTGTCGAGCTTTTCGAACCTCGTTGCGACGCGGCGGAAAATTTTCATGCGCTGGAAAAGGTTTTCGACCAGATGCCGGGCGATGTATCTCGTTGAATCCAAGGGACGCGCCAGTTTTCGGTTGCTCTTGGATGGAATGGTGTTCAAGCCGCCACGAGAGACGCCAATCGACTGGGGACCATTTTTTTCAGCGCCAGCATTACGAGCAGAAGCGGCTGTTTGAAGATATCAGGCAAGTACGGCGGCAAGGCATGCGCCATACTCAATCTCGCTGACCATCACCCCTGACCGGAGCAGCAGAAATGGCTGACATGAACGGCAGCAGCGCGCCGGCCTTGCAGCCAACCGTTCGGTGAGCCGCGGGCGACATTGACAACATGGGGAAAGCCAGCGGCATATTGACTGCGTGGCGATGGCGCAACAAGGACGAACGATTGACGACACCGGGTTACACCGGGGTCGCATTGCCCGACGGAGCAAGCAAAAAACAAAAAAGACCTACCAGCCGAAGCGGGTAAGTCTTTAATTTTCTACTCATACCTGGTGCCGCTTGCCGGAATCGAACTGGCGACCTTTTCATTACGAATGAACTGCTCTACCAACTGAGCTAAAGCGGCGACGATGCGTATTTTAGCAAGAAATCACCCGAACTTGCTAGTGCGAATTCGCATTAATGTTTATTTTTCAAAAACATTTTTCGAAAACACCCGTTCATTCGGCGTGATAACGCGTCACCAGGTCCACCTCGTGCTTCGAGCCGAGGAAGACCGGCACGCGCTGGTGCAGTTTGTGCGGGGCGATGTCGAGGATGCGCATGCGCCCGTCGGTGGCGGCGCCGCCGGCTTGCTCGACGATCATCGCCATCGGGTTCGCTTCGTACATCAGCCGCAGCTTGCCCGGCATCGCCGCGTCGCGGGTGTCGGCCGGATACATGAAGATGCCGCCGCGGGTCAGGATGCGGTGGACGTCGGCCACCATCGAGGCCACCCAGCGCATGTTGAAGTCCTTCTGGCGCTGGCCTCTAGCGCCGTCGAGCAGTTCGTTGACGTAGCGCTGCACCGGCGCAAACCAGTGGCGCTGGTTCGACATGTTGATGGCGAACTCGCGCGTCTGCTCGGGGATCATCATATGGCGCTGCGTCAGCACCCACGAGCCCATTTCGCGGTCCAGCGTGAAGCAGTTGACGCCGTTGCCGGTGGTGAGCACCAGCATCGTCTGCGGGCCGTACACGGCGTAACCGGCGGCAACTTGCATGCTGCCGGCCTGCATGAAGTCCGCTTCGGTCGGCGCGTTCATGCCTTCGGGCGCTTTGAGCACCGAGAAAATGGTGCCGATCGAGACGTTGACGTCGATGTTCGACGAGCCGTCGAGCGGGTCGAACAGCAGCATGTATTCGCCCATCGGATAGCGGTTCGGGATCGGGTGGATTGATTCCATCTCTTCCGACGCCATTGCCGCCAGGTGGCCGCCCCACTCGTTCGCTTCCAGCAGGATTTCGTTCGAAATCACGTCCAGCTTCTTTTGCACTTCGCCCTGGATGTTCTCGGTGTCGGCGCTGCCGAGGACGTCGCCGAGGGCGCCCTTGCCGACCGCGTGGCTGATCGTCTTGCAGGCGCGCGCGACCACTTCGATCAGCAAGCGCAGTTCGGCCGGAATGGAATTGTGCAGCCGTTGTTCTTCAACCAGGTGTTGCGTGAGACTGACGCGTTTCATGGACATCCCTTACTCTGTGTGAAAATTATTATTACGGCGAAATCAGTTAGCGAGCGCCTTGCTCACCACTTCGCGCACGTCGTTCGACAAATTTTTCATGCTGGCGACCTGCTGCAGCGCTGTTTTCATGTTGACTTGCAACGCCGGCGCGTAACGGCGCCAGCGGTCCATCGAGCGCGCCAGCCGGCTTGCCACCTGCGGATTCATGGCGTCGAGGGCGATGACCTGTTCGGCCCAGAACGCGTAACCGCTGCCATCGAGCGCGTGAAATTGCGCGGAATTGGCGCCACAGAAGCCAAATACCAGGCTGCGCGCGCGGTTCGGGTTTTTCAACGTGAAGGCGCGGTGGCGCATCAGTCCGCGCACCGCCGCGACGTCGGTGGTGGGCGCTGCGGCCTGGATCGAAAACCACTTGTCGATCACCAGCGCCTCGTGCTCGAAGTCCTGGTAGAAGCCGTCCAGCGCCGCCCCGGCACCGTCGGCACCGGCGTGGATCAGCGCCACCAGCGCGGCGACGCGGTCGGTCATGTTGCCGGCGCCGTCGAACTGCGCTTGCGCCAGTGTGATGCTGGCGGCATCGGGCGCGGCGGCAAGGTAGGACAGCGCCAGGTTTTTCAAGCCGCGCCGACCCGCCGACAGCGCGTCGGGACTGTAGGGGCCGGGTGTCAGGTTGGCGTGGTACTGCAAGGTGAACTCGGCGCGCAGGCAAGCGCCGATGCAGGCGCGCACGAACTGGCGCGCGGCGTGGATGGCGTGCGGATTGACCACGCTCATCTTCTCGGCAATCATGGTCTCCGACGGCAGCAGCAAGACCTGTTCGCGGAAGGCCGCATCGAGCGTGGCGTCGGCGAGCATGGTGCGCAGGGCGTCGATGAAGGTGGCGTCGAGATCGAGCTTGCCGCCATTGGCCACCTCGAACGTCAGTTTGATCAGGCGCGTCATCGCCAGCCGCTGGCCGGCTTCCCATCGGTTGACCGGGTCGCTGTCGTGGCTGAACAGGTGCAGCAGTTCGGCGTCGGTATAGGCGTACTCGAGCACGACGGGGGCGGAGAAATCGCGCAGCATCGACGGCGTCGGCGCTTCGCTGACACCGGTAAAGCGGAACGTCTGCGACTGTTCGGTCAACTCCAGCACGGCGGTGCGGCCGTTCAGGTCGCCCTGAGCGAGCTGCATGTCGCGCCCGTCCGCGCCCAGCAGGCCGACCGCCACCGGGATGTGGAACGGCAGCTTGTCGGCCTGGCCGGGCGTCGGCGGACAGGTTTGCGACAGCGTCAGGTCGTACGTCTTGGCGTCGGCGTCGTAGCAACTGACGGCATGCACCACCGGGGTGCCGGCCTGGCTGTACCAGCGCTCGAACTGCTTCAAATCGCGCCCGTTGGCGTCGGCCATCGCGGCGCGGAAATCGTCGCACGTCACCGCCTGGCCGTCGTGCCGCGCAAAATACAGGTCCATGCCTTTGCGAAAACCGTCGCGCCCGACCAGGGTCTGGATCATGCGCACCACTTCGGCGCCTTTTTCGTACACGGTGACGGTGTAGAAATTGTTGATCTCGACAAAGGAATCGGGACGCACCGGGTGGGCCATCGGGCCGGCGTCCTCCGGGAACTGGGCCTGGCGCAAGGTGCGCACCTGGTCGATGCGGGTGACGGCGCGGCCGCTGTCGGTGCCAATCATGTCGGCCGAAAACTCCTGGTCGCGAAACACCGTCAGGCCTTCCTTCAGCGACAGCTGGAACCAGTCGCGGCAAGTCACCCGGTTGCCGGTCCAGTTGTGGAAATACTCGTGGCCGACCACCGCCTCGATGCCGGCGTAATCGACATCGGTCGCCACGCGCGGATTGGCCAGCACGAACTTGGTGTTAAAAATGTTCAAGCCCTTGTTTTCCATCGCGCCCATGTTGAAATCGCCAACGGCGACGATCATGAAGCGGTCGAGGTCAAGTTCAAGGCCGAAGCGCTCCTCGTCCCAGCGGATACTGTTCTTGAGCGACTGCATGGCGTAATCGGTCTTGTCGAGGTTGCCTTCCTCGACCCACACCTGCAGCAGCGCGTCGCGGCCGTCTTTGAGGCGAAAGCGTTCTTCCTGGCACACCAGCCTGGCCGCGACCAGCGCGAACAAATACGATGGTTTCTTGAACGGGTCTTCCCACATGGCGAAGTGGCGGCCGTCGCCGAGCTCGCCCTCTTGCACCAGGTTGCCGTTCGACAGCAGCACCGGGTATTTGTCCTTGTCGGCGCGCAGCATCACAGTGAACTTCGCCATCACGTCGGGACGGTCGGGGAAATACGTGATGCTGCGAAACCCCTCGGCTTCGCATTGGGTGAAAAAATTATTGTTCGACACGTACAAGCCGCTCAAGCTCGTGTTCTTTCCCGGCGCGGTGATCGTTTCGATTTCCAGCGTCACCTCGTCGGGCGTGTTCGGGATGCGCAGCAGGTTGTCGTCGATCCGGTAATCGCGCTTGCCGAGCAATTTACCGTTCATGCGCAGGGCCACCAGTTCGATATTGTCGCCATGCAGCTCGATCCCGGCCTGCTTGCTGTCGGGATTGCGCCGCATCGTCATGCGGTTGGCGACGATGGTGCGGTCCGGATCGAGGTCGAAACCGAGATCGACGGTCTCCACCAGATAGCTCGGCGGAGTGTAATCGTTCCGGTAGATGGTCTGGGAGGTGTCTGTGCGCATGGCGAAACCCGTAAGGATGAAAAGACGAATACCTATTTTACCAACACCGATGCCAATACGTCCGATTGGCACCCCCGTTCACGTTCGCAGTGTGGCGTACGGCGCCGCGGCAGTGCCGGCGGGAGTTGGAAAATCCAATGTATCAGCGTGTGTTCTGCGGTAACATTCTGTAAAGATTTTGCAAAAACGCAGTGTTTTCCCTACACTAAATTTGGGGAAAAAATGATGGAGTTCACCATGAAGTGCATTGTATTGACCGCCACTGCCGCCATCGCGCTGCTGCTCGGCGGCTGTGCCACCACCATCCGCAGCGACGTCACCACGTTCCACCAGTGGCCGGCGCAGTTGCAGGACAAGACGTACGGCTTCGACGCGCCGCCGCAGGACGACACGCTCGAGCTGCGCAGCTACCAGGGCCTGGTGCGCGCCCAGCTCGGCAAGCTCGGCTTTCAGGAAGCGGCGGCCACGCCGGCATTGAGGGTGTCGATGCGTTTCACCACCACCGAAGTGCCGGTGCGGGTGGTGCAGGCGGTCGATCCGTTCTTCTCGCCGTCGGCACGGTTTGCTTCCTACACGGGGCCTTACCGCCGGCGCGGCTACTGGGGCAACGGCATGTACAGCCCGTACTATGACCCGTTCTGGGGCGGCCCGCCGCACTACCAGGTCGTCCTGCACCACTTCTACCGGCGCGAGCTGCAGGTGGGCATCCGCGCGGCCGGCGACAACCGCCGGCTGTTCGACGTCACGGTGCACAACAACAGCGACGAGCGCTCGACGCCGGCGCTGATGCCGGCGCTGGTGCAAAGCGCATTCGAAGGTTTTCCAGGTCCGAACGGCGCCGCCCGCCGCATCGAACTCAAGCAGGACAATGGCTGACGAAACAGCGGCAATCTTCAACCATGGAGTTAGAGAAGCACTGACCCCGGTTGCATTCGCTTGCTTCTCGTCGTCCTCGCCCAGGCGAGGACCCCATTTATTTAACCAGCCACTGGCCAGTTTGAGGCCAACGAATTCAGGCCAACGAAGCGACACGGAATTGGGTCCCCGCGTGCGTGCGCGAGGACAACGTAATTTACGGCAGCAAAATCGACGACCCGGTCGTCTTGCGCGCTTCAAGCTCGCTGTGGCAGCGCGCCGCGTCGGCCAGCGCGTAACGCTGGTTGATGTCGATCTTGACCTTGCCCGACGCGACCATTTGAAACAGGTCGGCGGCCATCGCCTCGAGGTCGGCGCGCTTGGCGCAATAGGCGAACAGCGACGGCCGGGTGATGAACAGCGAGCCGCGCGCGACCAGTTCGGCCAGCGAGAACGGCGGCACCGGTCCCGAGGCGCTGCCGAAACTGACCATCAGTCCGAGCGGCTGCAGGCAGTCGAGCGAACCGGCGAAGGTGTCCTTGCCGATCGAATCGTAGACCACCGGCACCATCTCGCCGTTGGTGATTTCGCGCACGCGCTCGGTGAAGTTTTCGGTGTTGTAATTGATCACGTGCGCCGCCCCGGCGCTTCTGGCGAGCGCGGCCTTTTCTTCCGATCCCACCGTGCCGATCAGCTTGACGCCGATCGCCCTGGCCCACTGGCAGGCAATCAGGCCAACGCCGCCGGCCGCGGCATGGAACAGGATGGTGTCGCCCGGCTTGACCTTGCAGGTGCGGTTCAAGAGGTACTGCACCGTCAGGCCTTGCAGCATCATCGCCGCGCCCGTCTCGAAAGAAATCTCGTCGGGCAGGCGCAGCAGCACCGCCGCCGGCACGTTGCGCGTTTGCGCGTAGGCGCCGGTCGGCCCGCCCGCATACGCGACCCGGTCACCCACCGCGACTGCCGTCACGCCCTCGCCGATCGCCTCGACGACGCCGGCGCCTTCCTTGCCCAGGCCGCCAGGCAGCGGCTGCGGATACAGGCCGGTGCGAAAGTACACGTCGATGAAGTTGACGCCGATCGCTTCGTGGCGCACCTGCGCTTCGCCCGGACCGGGCGGTTTGACCTCGACGTCGACGTAGTCGAGCACCTCGGGGCCGCCGGTGCGGCTGATCTGAATCGCTTTTGTCATCATGTTGTTCTCCCTGTTGTTGCTTTCCACGTCATTGTCCAGTCGTTGTACGTAAAACCAGCTGCGACAGCACCAGGTGGGCGGTCAATACATTGGTGGCGCAGGCGACGTTGTGAACGTCGCAGGCGCGCACCAGGGCGTTGATGTCCGGCTCGTGCGGCTGCGGCGTCATCGGGTCGCGCAAGAAAATGACGGCGGTTTTGCTGATTGTACAATTGTAAAGGGAATTGCGAAACCCGGCTGAGCCCCTCTTCCACGCCCGGTTCGCCCCATGCCGCTATGCTAAAATGTCGGCCACTTCCGCACACCCTCCAAGAAAGATTTGTCATGGCTGGACACAGCAAATGGGCCAATATCAAGCACAAGAAGGCCGCCACCGATGCCAAGCGCGGCAAAGTCTGGACGCGGCTGATCAAGGAAATCACGGTCGGCGCGCGCCTTGGTGGCCCCGACATTGCGACCAACCCGCGCCTGCGCCTGGCGGTCGACAAGGCCGCTGATGCCAACATGCCGAAGGAAAACGTCACCCGCGCCGTCCAGCGCGGTTCGGGCGGACTCGAAGGCGTCAACTACGAGGAAGTGCGGTACGAAGGCTACGGCATCGGCGGCGCGGCGATCATCGTCGACTGCATGACCGACAACCGCGTGCGCACGGTGGCCGAAGTGCGCCACGCCTTCAACAAACATGGCGGCAACATGGGCAACGAAGGCTCGGTCGCGTTCATGTTCAAGCATTGCGGCCAGTTGCTGTTCGCCCCCGGTGTCGATGAAGACAAGCTGATGGAAGCGGCGCTCGACGCCGGCGCCGACGACGTGGTGCAGGACGACGAAGGCGGCTTCGAAGTGCTGTGCGACCCGTTCGCCTTCGCCGCCCTAAAAGCGGCGCTGGAAAAAGCCGGCTTCAAGGCCGAAGTGGCCGACGTCATCTGGAAGCCGGACGCCGAGACGGTGCTAGGTGGCGACGACGCCATCAGGATGCAAAAAATCCTCGACGCGCTCGAAAACCTCGACGACGTGCAGGAAGTGTCGACCAACGCGCTGATTGAAGAGTAACTGAGAGTAATACAGTAATAAAGCAGACAGCGTAGACAGAGCAAGCAGAATCAAAGATCAACGAACAAGGCGTATATGAAAATCCTGGTAGTCGGCGCTGGTGGCCGTGAACATGCACTGGCCTGGAAACTGGCCCAATCCGAGCGCATCCAGATGGTGTATGTCGCACCCGGCAACGGCGGCACCGCGCGCGACAGCCGGCTCGTCAACGTCGATCTGACCGACCCGGCGCAACTGGCCGACTTCGTCGTCGCCGAGCACATCGCGTTTACCGTCGTCGGTCCCGAAGTGCCGCTGGCGGCCGGCATCGTCAACCTGTTCCGCGCCCGCGGCCTGAAGATTTTCGGGCCCACCAGGGAAGCGGCGCAGCTGGAAAGCTCGAAGGATTTCGCCAAGGCCTTCATGCAGCGCCACGGCATTCCGACCGCCGCGTACCGCACTTTTTCAGACGTCAAGGAAGCCCACGCCTACATCGATGCGCAAGGCGCGCCGATCGTCATCAAGGCCGATGGCCTGGCCGCCGGCAAGGGCGTGGTGGTGGCGATGACGCTGCAGGAAGCGCACGACGCGGCCGACCTGATGCTGCTCGATAACCGCCTCGGTGACGCCGGCGCGCGCATCGTCGTCGAAGAATTTTTGGCTGGCGAAGAAGCCAGCTTCATCGTCATGTGCGACGGCAAAAATGTGCTGGCGCTGGCCACCAGCCAGGACCACAAGCGCCTCAAAGACCACGACGCCGGCCCCAACACCGGCGGCATGGGCGCCTATTCGCCGGCGCCGATCGTCACCCCGGAAATGCATGCGCGCGTGATGCGCGAAGTCATCAACCCGACCATCAGCGGCATGGCAAAAGACGGCATCGTGTTTACCGGCTTCCTGTATGCGGGCCTGATGATCGACGCCCAGGGCAATGTAAAGACGCTCGAATTCAACTGCCGCATGGGCGACCCGGAAACGCAGCCGATCATGGCGCGCCTGAAAAGCGACCTGGTCACCGTGATGGAGCACGCCATCAACGGCACGCTCGATACGGTTGAACTGGAATGGGACCGCCGCACCGCGGTGGGCGTGGTGATGGCCGCCGCCGGTTACCCGGACAGCCCGCGCAAGGGCGACGTCATCGACGGCATCCCGCCGGAGACGCCGGAGTGCGTGACGTTCCACGCCGGCACGTCGATCGAAGACGGCAAGCTGCAGACCAATGGCGGGCGCGTGCTGTGCGTCGTCGGCCTGGGTGACAGCATCAAGATGGCGCAGAAGCAGGCATACGAAACGGTCGACAAGATCCACTTCAACGGCGCGCAGTTCAGGCGCGATATCGGCTGGCGCGGATTGAAGCATTGAGCGTGTCGGCACCAAAGTAATGGGGTCCCCGCGTGCGCGTGCCGTCGTTCCTGCCACTGGCAGAACCGGCTCCTCGCGCATGCAGGGACCCAAGTTTGCATGCGGGGAGGCTGCCCCCAACCCCGC
>Ga0326734_1000163_pt1 | contig 19651 bp, 14 predicted proteins | sample 15_GP2_1315_FD_207944 | JGI IMG/M metagenome (GOLD analysis project Ga0326734, IMG submission 207944) | Glacier ice microbial communities from Ngari, Tibet, China - 15_GP2_131.5 | ecosystem: Environmental > Aquatic > Freshwater > Ice > Glacier | place: China: Ngari, Tibet | collected 2018-07-18 | reverse complement strand
GCGTCACCACCCACTCGTGGACGATCGCGTCGGCCATGCAGGCGATCAAGGAGTCCGAGCGCGGCGTGATGGTGCTGCTCAATTGCGGCGAGTCGGCCGACCAGCTCTTTGCCCAGTTCGCCGCGCTCGATACGCCGACTGCCAAGCCGCAGGGCCGCGCCGCCAGCATGGACTTGCGCACCTATGGCATCGGCGCCCAGATCCTCAAGGATCTCGGCGTCGGCAAGATGCAATTGCTGGCCAGCCCGCGCAAGATGCCGTCGATGACAGGGTTCGACCTCGAAGTCACCGGCTACCTTGCCAGGCCGGGCGCCTGAAGCGCCGTATTGCCCCAACCAATCACACCACACCAGGAGCCCAGCCATGACCGTAGGAACTTATGAAAGCAATTTGACCGGCGGCGGATTGCGCATCGGCATCGTCCAGGCGCGCTTCAACGCCGACGTCGGGCACGGGCTGCTGTCGTCCTGCCTGGCCGAGCTCAAGCACCTGGGCGTAGCCGACGAGGACGTGCTGCACGTGACCGTGCCGGGCGCGCTCGAGATCCCGCTGGCGCTGCAGAAAATGGCGGAGACCCAGCAGTTCGACGCACTGGTGGCGCTCGGCGCGGTCATTCGCGGCGAGACGTACCATTTCGAACTGGTGTCGAACGAGTCGGGCGCCGGCATCACCCGCATCGGCCTCGACTACGGCATGCCGATCGCCAACGCGGTATTGACCACCGAGAACGACGAACAGGCCGAAGCACGCATGGCCGAGAAGGGCGCGGAGGCGGCGCGCTGCGCCGTTGAAATGGCCAACTTGCTGCTGGCGCTCGAAGAGCTGCAGGCCGACGAAGAGTAGGTCCGAGCCTGACCCTCGGCATTACCACGCAATCGTATCGAATAACAAGCAAGCACACCAGGTAAGTACACCATGACAGACAAGACCCCGCACGCCAACCCGAGCAAGAACCGCACGCCCCGTCACCGGGCGCGCGAATTCGCCTTGCAGGGACTGTATCAATGGCTGCTCAATAATGAAGACGCGACCACGGTCGTGAACAACATCCGCGCCGCCCACGGCTTCGAAAAGGCCGACGCGGACCATTTTGCCGCCTTGCTGTACGGCGCGATCAAGGATTCGGTGTCGCTGCGCGCAACGTTCGCGCCGCTGATCGACCGCGGCGTTGCCGAGTTGTCGCCGATTGAGCATGGTGTGCTGCTGATCGGCGCCTACGAGCTGAAGAACAACCTGGATATTCCCTACCGGGTGGTCATCAACGAAGCGGTCGAGCTGACCAAATCGTTCGGCGGCATCGACGGCCATAAATATGTCAATGGCGTGCTCGACAAGCTGGCGCCGAGGTTGCGTGCCGAAGAAGTGGCGAACGACACGCGGCGGTAGATGTTCGGGTCGTCCTCGCGAATGCGGGGGGGGCCATGCCGTAGCGTACCGACGAACTTGGGTCCCCGTGTTCGCGAGGACGACGACGCAGACGCATGCATCGCGAATAAAAAAGCCACCGCAGATGCCGGTGGCTTTTTTGCGTGCGGCGCGCGCAGGCGCCTCGCCACGACTACAAGCCGGCAATGACCTCATCGCCGCCGATCAGGCCCGAATCGGCCTTCGGCGCGGCAGACGCCAGTTTGGCGGCCTGCTGGGCAGGAGATGGCGGCGTGACGGTAGGCACGTTCTTGCCGGTCGCGACCTGCTTGAGCCGGCGATATTCGGCCAGCACCTTGAAACCGTAACCGGCATCGTTGTCGAAGGCCGCGGCGCCGACGTAGGTCTTGAGGCCGGCTTCGATCGACCCGCCGCGGGTGACGTAGTCCTTGAGGATCAGCGCGCCAACGCGGATGTTGGCGACCGGATTGAGCGCCGCCTGCACGCCGCCCATCGGCTGGAACTTGTCGTGGTGAACTTTCGACATCACTTGCATCAGCCCTTGCGCGCCGACCGGGCTTTCAGCGAACGGGTTCAGGCCCGATTCGATCGCCATCACCGCCAGGATCAGCAACGGGTCGAGCTTGATGTCGTGCGCCGTCAGGTAAGCGGTCGACACCAGCATGTTGGCCGCGTCGCCAGCCACGCGATAGCGCTTGGACAGCCATGAGGTGACGAACTGCTGCTGCTTCTTGTTGCCCAGCATGGCCTTTTCACCTGCCGTCATGGACGCCGGCGCCGGCTTGGCTTCCACCACTGGCGCCGGCGACGTTTGCGCTGCCATCAGCGCAGCGAGCGCTGGCGCCTGCACAGCTTGCGCGACGACAACCGGTTCGGGCGCCAGGAAGGCGGACACCTGCCGGGCGACGTCTGGGCTGGCGTACAGCACCGCCACGACGGTGACTGCCGAAAGACCGAACACGGTCAATGTGTGCTGGGCGGTGGTGGCAAGCCCGCGCGCCGTTTTCGTGACCGAAGACCACGTCACTGGCTGGCTGGCGATTGCCTGGGCGCGCTTTATGCTGACCCCGTTGAAACAATTTATCATCGAATTCCCCTTGTCGCGGAAAAAGCGGTCCCACGGCGCAGCTTGCGCACATCGGACATCGAATGCCGTGCATCAGAAATATCGTCTATCGTCGCTGGTGCGCACGATTAAACGCCGTCATTGCTCGCTGAAGCTGGTCGTTCCCAGTGGTATTGGACCAGTTGCTAAACAACTTTTTTCGGGGGATAAGGCAGACGCCTTTTGAAAACACTCCTTAAAATGTCATGTGGGGCCCCGACCCCGTGAATGTATGAGAAAGGCTAAAATCATGTCTTGGGACAGCGGCCTTGGGCCGCGCCTGGACATGCCTAACTCATCAAGTGCTCAAATTGTAAAAGCTCGCTTATACCAAGTCAATACTAGGAAAAGATTTCTTTATAACTTTTGAATCTTACTTTTTATACTGCATTGCAGCAAATTCCCATTAAATCAACCACTTGGCGTGGCGAACCAACAACCTGCGCCATTTGAAAGAAAAAATAAAAACCGATGAATTATTCCGATTTGCGTGATTTTATTTCTCAATTGCAAGAAATTGGCGAGTTAAAACGCGTTTCCTTGCCAGTTTCGCCCTATTTGGAGATGACGGAGGTATGCGACCGCACCTTGCGCGCTGCCGGACCGGCGCTGTTGTTTGAAAATCCGACCGGTCATACGATGCCGGTGCTGGGCAACCTGTTCGGCACGCCGCGCCGGGTGGCGCTGGGGATGGGCGCCGCCGACGTCGGCGAACTGCGCAAGATTGGCCATGTGCTGGCGCGCCTGAAGGAGCCGGAGCCGCCGAAAGGCTTCAAGGACCTGATGGGGCTGGGCTCGCTGGTAAAAGCCGTGTGGGACATGTCGCCCAAGGAAGTGCGCGGTGCGCCATGCCAGGAGATCGTCTGGGAAGGCGCGGATGTTGATTTGGCGCGGCTGCCGATCCAGCATTGCTGGCCGGGCGACGCGGCGCCCCTGATTACCTGGGGCCTGGTCGTCACCAAGGGGCCGCACAAGAAGCGCCAGAATCTGGGCATCTACCGCCAGCAGGTGATCGGGCCCAACAAGGTGATCATGCGCTGGCTGGCGCACCGCGGCGGCGCGCTCGACTTCCGCGAGCACGCGATCGCCACCAAGGGTCAGCCGTATCCGGTCGCGGTGGTGCTCGGGGCCGACCCTGCCACCATCCTCGGCGCCGTCACGCCGGTGCCGGACAGCTTGTCGGAATACCAGTTTGCCGGCCTGCTGCGCGGCAGCCGCACGGTGCTGGTCAAGGCGATCGGCAGCGAGTTGCGCGTGCCGGCGTCGGCCGAGATCGTGCTGGAAGGGCATATTCTGGCCGACCCGAACCATCCGTCCGGCTACGAGCATGCGCTCGAAGGCCCGTTCGGCGACCATACCGGCTATTACAATGAGCAGGACAGTTTTCCGGTGTTTACGATCGAGCGCATCACGATGCGGCGCAATCCGATTTACCACTCCACCTACACCGGCAAACCGCCGGACGAGCCGGCCGTGCTCGGCGTGGCGCTCAACGAAGTGTTCATACCGCTGCTGCAAAAGCAGTTCAGCGAGATCACCGATTTTTACCTGCCGCCGGAAGGGTGCAGCTACCGGATGGCGGTGGTGCAGATGAAAAAACAGTACGCCGGCCACGCCAAGCGGGTGATGTTCGGCGTGTGGAGCTTTTTGCGCCAGTTCATGTACACCAAGTTCATCGTCGTCGTCGACGAGGACGTCGACATCCGCGACTGGAAGGAAGTGATCTGGGCCATCACCACCCGGGTCGACCCGCTGCGCGACACGCTGTTGGTCGACAACACGCCGATCGACTACCTCGACTTCGCCTCGCCGGTCAGCGGCCTGGGCAGCAAGATGGGCATCGACGCCACCAACAAGTGGCCGGGCGAGACCAGCCGCGAGTGGGGCACGACGATCGCCATGACGCCGGAAGTGAAAGCGCGCATCGACACCATCTGGCAGCAGCTGGGTATCTGACGGGGGCATCTGACCGGGGCACCTGATTCGCGCTTTATTGTGCAGTTTCCACATTCCCGCCAGCTCGGTTATAATGTGTGCTGGCGGGCCCCTGCGCATTGTGGCATGGCTAACCTGGTCAGGTCGGGAACGAAGCAGCCACGGCTATTAACCATGAGTGCCGCAGATCAGGCTCGCCTCTTTCGATCTATCTCCACTGCATTCCGCGCTTTATCCCCCTTTTGCACCAACTTGCACCGACTTGTTACAATTGCCGCCTTGGCTGCAGGATTCCCCGCTGCGTCCGCTATCTACGGTAAAATCCAAGCATGTCCTATCAAGTACTCGCCCGCAAATACCGTCCCCGCAACTTTGACACCCTGGTCGGCCAGGAACACGTGGTGCGCGCCTTGTCGCATGCGTTGCAAACCGGCCGCTTGCACCATGCTTACCTGTTTACCGGTACCCGCGGCGTCGGCAAGACCACGCTGTCGCGGATCCTGGCCAAGGCGCTCAACTGCATCGGCCCGGATGGCGCCGGCGGCGTCACCGCCACTCCCTGCGGCGTGTGCGACGCCTGCACCGCGATCGACGCCGGCCGCTTTGTCGACTATATAGAGATGGACGCGGCGTCGAACCGCGGCGTCGACGAGATGGCCCAGCTGCTCGACCAGGCGGTGTACGCGCCGTCGAACGCGCGCTTCAAGGTCTACATGATCGACGAAGTGCACATGCTGACCAATTTCGCCTTCAATTCGATGCTGAAAACGCTCGAGGAGCCGCCGGCGCATGTCAAGTTCATCCTGGCGACGACCGATCCGCAAAAAATCCCCGTCACCGTGCTGTCGCGCTGCCTGCAGTTCAACCTGAAGCAGATGCCGCCGGGGCACATCATCAGCCACCTCGACAATATCCTCGGACAGGAAGGCATCGCTTTCGAACAGCCGGCGCTGCGCCTGCTGGCGCAAGGTGCGCACGGCTCGATGCGCGACGCGCTGTCGCTGACCGACCAGGCCATCGCCTACGCCGCCGGCGAGGTCACGCTCGAAGCGGTGCAGGGCATGCTGGGCGCGCTCGACCAGTCCTACCTGGTGCGCCTGCTCGACGCGCTGCTGGCACAGGACGGCGCCGACCTGATGGCCGTGGCCGACGAGATGGCCAGCCGCAGCCTGTCCTACAACGGCGCCCTGCAAGACCTCGGCACCTTGCTGCACCGGATCGCGCTGGCGCAATCGGTGCCGGAGGCGGTGCCGGAAGATGTGCCGGAACTGGCCGACATCATGCGCCTGGCCAGCGCTTTCGATGCGCAGGAAGTACAGCTGTTTTACCAGATCGCGGTGCATGGCCGTAACGAGATCGGCCTGGCGCCGGACGAATACGCCGGCTTCACCATGACGTTGCTGCGCATGCTCGCTTTCCGTCCGGGTAACGGCGGCGCCGACGGCGTGGCGCCGGCCGCACCGGCGGCGACGCGCCCGGCGCCGGCGCGCGCGGCCGGCGCCGCAGTGGCCAGCCACGCGGCGGTGCAGCCGACGGCGCCGCCGCAGCCGGCACGCCCGGCCCCGGCCCCGGCGCACGTGCGCGCGCCGACGCATACGCCAACCTACGCCCCGACGCCGCCGGCCATCGCCACCGGCGCGCCGGCGGTCAATTCGGCGCGCGCCGCCATCAACGCCGCGCTCGAGGCGGCCCGCTCGGCCAGCCGCGGCCAGAACGCCGCGCCGAAGCGGCCAACCGCGATGTCGAACCAGGCGGCCGCCAGCGCGGCTGCGCCGCCACCACCCGAACCCGAGCCCGAGCCCGAGCCCGAGCCTGCGCCCGCCGCCGCCGAGCCATCGGCGCCGCCGCCGTGGGACCAGCCGGGTGCGCAATCTGCCGCCGCCGCGCCTGCGGTGCTGGCCGCGCGCCAGGTTGACGTTGGCGACAACGGCAAAGACAACGACAATGGCGATGGCCCGCCATCCTGGGTGACCGAATTTTCCGACGACACCGCGCTGGCGCCGGCAACTGCCGCCACTGCTCCAGCCGTCGCCCCCGCCGTTGCGCCAACCGCGGCGCCAGTGCGCGCCAGCGCCGCACCGCCACCGGCCCCGCCGTATGGTTTGACGCCGGTGCCGGCGATCGCATGGGACGGCAACTGGCCGGCGCTGGCGGCAACCCTGGCCTTGCGCGGCGTGTCGCAGCAGCTGGCGATGCAGACCGAACTGGTCGAGTGCAGCAGCGACGGCCACCAGAGCACGTTCCGCCTGCGCGCGCCGATCGATACCTTGCGCGCCAGCGGCAATACCGAAAAACTGGCGGCCGCGCTGCAGGAGCGCTTTCCCCACACCCGCGTCGCGGTCGAGATCGATCTCGGCCCGGTCTGGTACACCGCCAGCGTCGAGGCCCAGGCCTGGCGCGAGCAGTGCATGCAGCAGGCCGAGGCAACCGTTGCCGGCGACGCCTTCGTGCAGGAAATGGGACGCCAGCTGGGCGCCTTTGTAGTCCAGGGCTCGGTGCGTCCGTCTGCGGGTGCGGGCCCGGCGTGAAGCGGCTCTCGAATGCCCTATAATTTGTCACCTTACTTGTCACCTTACTTGTCACCTTCCTAGATTTCGGAGAACACCATCATGATGAAGAATCAGCTCGCGGGCCTGATGAAGCAAGCCCAGTCCATGCAGGACAACATGAAGAAGGCGCAGGAGCAGCTGGCGCTGGTCGAAGTCGAAGGCCAGTCCGGCGCCGGCCTGGTCAAGATCGTCATGACGTGCAAGAACGACGTCAAGCGCGTCTCGATCGACCCGTCGCTGCTGGCCGACGACAAGGACATGCTCGAAGACCTGGTCGCCGCCGCCTTCAACGATGCGGTGCGCAAGGCCGAAGCGACGTCGGCCGAAAAAATGGGCAGCATGACGGCCGGCATGGCGCTGCCGCCAGGCTTCAAGATGCCGTTCTGATCCCGCGATGTCGAAGTCGCTCGATTTTCTGACCGAGGCGTTGCGCCGCCTGCCCGGCGTCGGTCCGAAGTCGGCGCAGCGGATGGCTTTTCACTTGCTGCAGCACGACCGCGAGGGTGCGGCAATGCTGTCGCGCGCGTTGTACCAGGCGGTCGACACGGTGCACCACTGCGCGCTGTGCAATACCTTCGCCGAAACCGAGGTCTGCAGCCTGTGCCGGGACGACGCGCGCGACCGCACTTTGCTGTGCGTGACCGAAACCCCGGCCGACCAGATGATGATCGAACAGACTTTGACTTACAAGGGCCTGTATTTCGTGCTGATGGGGCGATTGTCTCCGCTCGACGGCATCGGCCCGAAAGACATCCATCTGGAAAAGCTGATCGGCCGCGCCGCCGACGGCGTTGTCGGCGAAGTGGTGCTGGCCACCAACTTTACCAACGAGGGCGAGGCAACCGCCCATTACATCAGCGAAATGCTCAAGGCGCGCGGACTGCGCGTGTCGCGCCTGGCGCGCGGGGTGCCGGTTGGCGGCGAACTCGAGTACGTCGACGCCGGCACCATCGCGCGCGCCATGCTCGACCGCCGCGCCACCTGATGACAGCGAGGGAGGCGATGAGCGCAAAGGACGCGGTAAGCTCGATCGATGCGCCGCTGGCGCCGGGCGCGCTGGCCGGCATCAAGGTGCTCGAACTGGGCACGCTGATCGCCGGTCCCTTCTGCGCGCGCATGCTGGCCGAATTCGGCGCCGACGTCATCAAGATCGAAACCCCGCACGGCGGCGACCCGCTGCGCACCTGGCGCGTGCTGAAAGACGGCACCTCGTTGTGGTGGTCGGTGCAGGCGCGCAACAAGAAGTCGCTCACCCTGAACCTGAAGGACGCGCGCGGCCGCGCCATCGCCAGGCAGCTTGCGCTGGAGGCCGACATCGTGATCGAGAACTACCGCCCCGGCGTGTTGGAGAAATGGGGCATCGGTTACGACCAGCTGAAGCTGGAAAATCCGGCCACGATCATGGTGCGCCTGTCCGGCTTTGGCCAGACCGGGCCGATGAAAGACCAGCCCGGTTTTGGCGCGATCGGCGAATCGATGGGCGGCTTGCGCCACGTATCCGGCTTCGCGGACCGCCCGCCGGTGCGGGTGGGCGTCTCGATCGGCGACTCGGTGGCGGCGCTGCACGGCGTGATCGGCGCGATGATGGCGCTGCGCCACCGCGATGCGACTGGCGGGCGCACCAACGGCCATGGCCAGATGGTCGACGTGGCGCTGTACGAATCGGTGTTCAACCTGATGGAGTCGCTGGTGCCGGAGTTCGATTATGCCGGCGTGGTGCGCGAGCGCACCGGCGGCGCGCTGCCCGGTATCGTGCCGTCGAATACCTACGCCACCGCCGACGGCGAGAGCATCGTCATCGCCGGCAATGGCGACGCCATCTTCAAGCGCCTGATGCTGGCGATCGGGCGCATCGACCTGGCCGGCGACGCCGGCCTGGCGCGCAACGACGGCCGGGTGCCGCGCAGCGTTGAGATCGACGCCGCGATTCAAGCCTGGTGCACCGGCCTGGACATCGACAGCGCGCTGGCGGTGCTGCGCGCCGCCGACGTGCCGGCCGGTAAAATCTATTCGGTGCGCGACATGATGAGCGACCCGCAGTTCATCGCGCGCGGGATGTTCGAGCAGCACCAATTCGCCGACGGCACGCCGGTCAAGATGCCGGCCATTTCCCCGAAGCTGTCGGCCACGCCGGGGGCGACGCGCTGGCTCGGCCCGACGCTGGGCGAACACACCGACGCGGTGCTGCTCGAGCTCGGCCACAGCATTGATGAGATCGCCATATTGCGGCGCGACGGCGTGGTATGAAGTGCGCCGATCCGTTTTGAGTGTGCGCAAACCGCGCCGGTAGCGTGCTGCTATCGTGGACTTTACCTACCACGGGTCCGCAAGCATGCATCTGGTCGACATCACGATGTTCTACGCTGCCGAAGGCGGCGGCGTCAGCACCTACCTGAACGCCAAGGCGCGCTGGCTGGCCCGGCGCAGCCGCATCGGCCACACCATCGTCAGCCCGAACGTGCGCAGCGGCGGCAAGGCCCCGGTGCTGCGCGAAATTCCGGCGATCGGGTTTCCCGGTATCCATGGCTACCGCATGCCGCTGACCGTTGCCGCGCCGGCGCGCATCCTGCGCACGCTGCAGCCGGACCTGATCGAGGTCGGCGACGCCGGCCACTGCGCCTGGGCGGCGCTGCGGGTCAAGCGCGAACTGGGCATTCCGGCAATCGCTTTCTATCACTCCGACCTGCCGCGGCTGATGGCCAACCGCTTTGGCGCGCTGGCAATGCGCGGCAGCCGCGCTTACCTCGCGCGGCTGTACCGCGAGTTCGACATGGTGATGGCGCCAAGCCGGCTGATGGTGCAGCAGCTGGCCGAAATGGGCGTGGCCGGCGCCATCCACCAGCCGCTCGGCATCGACGTCGATGTGTTTCGCCCGCAACGCCGCATCACCACCTTGCGCAAGCATCTGCAATTGCCCTCTGGCACGCGCCTGCTGGTCTACGCGGGCCGCTTCACGGCCGAAAAAAAACTCGACGTGCTGATCGAGGCGGTCGGTATTCTGGGCCGGCCGTACCACCTGGTGCTGGTTGGCGGCGGCGGCGCGGCGCTGCCGCGTTTTCCGCACATCACCCACATCCCGTTCCGGCGCGACCAGCGCATGCTGGCGCGCCTGTTGGCAAGCTGCGACGTGCTGGTCCATCCGGGCGACTGCGAAACGTTCGGCCTGATCGCGCTCGAAGCGATGGCGTGCGGCTTGCCGGTGGTGGCGACCGGCGGCGGTGTGGCCGAGTTGGTCGATGAGCAGACCGGGCTGCTGGTGCAGCCCGACAGCGCCGCCAGTCTGGCCGAAGGCATCGCCGCGATTTTCCAGCGCGACCTGGCGGCGCTGGGCGCCAACGCGCGCCGCAAGGCGCAGGACCATCACGACTGGAACAGGATCATGCCGCAATTGCTGAACCGCTACGGCGAGCTGCTGGCAAGCCGCCAGCGCGCTGAATTCGACGCCGAGCGCATCTGTGCCACCGACTGAATCCAAGGCGCTGTGCGTCTCGATCCACGACGTCGCGCCCGACACCTGGGCCGACTGCGCGCGCCTGCATGCGGCGTTGCGCGCGGTGGCCGACATCCCGCTGACGTGGTTGGTGGTGCCGCGCTACCACGGCCGCGCCTGCGCCGCCACCGCGCCGGCAATGCAAGCAGGCTTGAATGCAGTGCTGGCGCAAGGCCATGAACTGGCGCTGCATGGCTACACCCACCTTGACAGTGCGGCGCCCGGCACGCACTGGCGCAGCCGTTTCCTGCGCACTGTCTGCACGCAAGGCGAAGGCGAGTTCGCCGCCATCGACGAGGACGACGCCAGACGGCGCATCGCGTCCGGGCTGGCCTGGTGCACCGAGCGCGGGTGGCCGGTGCGCGGTTTCGTGCCGCCGGCCTGGCTGCTCGGCGAGGCGGCGTGGCGCGCGCTGCGCAGTTTTCCGTTCCAGTACACCACCACGATGCGCTATTTTCACTGGCTGCAGACGGGCAGGAAATTGTCCTCGCCGTCACTGGTGTACGCAGCGCGCAACCGCAGCGGCCGCTTGCTGTCGCCGCGCGTGGCCGGCGCAATGGCTTCGCTGCTGGCGCCGGCGCCGTTGGTACGGCTGAGCCTTCACCCGCCCGACGCACGCCATCCGGCCCTGCTGCGCCATGCCCAGCACCTGGTCGCGCGCCTGCTGGTTGACCGACAGGCGCTCACCAAGAGCGATTTTGCCACGGCGTTCGTCGCGTCCGTGCCACCGGTGTGCGAGCCGGGCTGACGTGAAGGTAAGTGAAACAGGTAAGTGAAACAGGTAAATGAAGCACGTAAATGAAGCAGGCAAGCTGGGCCGGACAAGTGAAAGCAGGCAACCATGATGACAACCTGAACACTGGCCCGGCACTCACTTGCGCCGGCTGTCAAGCCGCCGACTGTTGCACTGTCAACTTACCAGGCCGGCCCCCACATGCCGCCGCCACCCCAGTGCGAACGGCCGAAGCCGCCATAAAAGTGGGTCGAGCCATAGCGCCCGATGTCGTCTTTGGTGCTCAGTTGCAGCACGCAGTTGCGCCACGGGTCGGAGTTGGCTTGATATCCCAGCCGCATGCATGCCGGGCCGTATTCGGCCATCATGCGGTCCATGTCGGCCTGCTTGCGCGCGGCCCGCTCCTGCGGCGTGGTGCAGCCGGTCAGCAGGAGGACGCTGGCCGCGACGATGATAAGCTGTCGCATATCAATTCCTTTCTGGAGAAAAATGCGCGCAAACGCGATTTGATCAACATAGCTTAAAGTTAAAACCTGTTCAATTCCTGATCCAGATCAATCCGGCGCGCAAAAACCAGCTGCGCCATCGACCCCGTCGACTTAAAATTACTTATAAAACAAGTTTTTTTTATGTCACTATTATCAGCTTTTTATTGTGGGGAATGCGATGTACGTGTCCGGACTGAAACGCTGGTCGTTGCGCATCCTGCTGGCTGGCGTTGGCGTGCTGGCGCTGGCGTCGCTTGGGGCCTGGCTGTTCTTGCGCGCCAGCCTCGCCCAGCTCGACGGCGCGCGCCGCGCGCCCGGCCTGGTTGCCGCCGTCAGCGTGGCGCGCGACGAGTACGGCGTTCCGCTGCTGCAAGGGCGCAACCGGCTCGACCTTGCCTATGCCACCGGTTTCATCCACGCCCAGGAACGGTTTTTCCAGATGGATCTGCTGCGTCGGGTCGGCGCCGGCGAGCTGGCCGAGCTGTTCGGCGCGCGCGCGCTGGCAACCGACAAGGCGCATCGCCTGCACCGGTTTCGCGCGCGCGCCGAGTTGATGCTTGCCGCCATGCCGGCTGCCGACCGCCAGTTCATCGACCGTTACGTCGCCGGCATCAACGACGGCATCGGGGCGCTTGGCGCGCGGCCGTTCGAATACGCGCTGACCGGGACGGCGCCGCGCGCCTGGAGCGCGGCCGATTCGCTGCTGGTGGCGTACGCAATGTTTTTCGATTTGCAGGGCAGCCAGGAGCCGCGCAAGCTGGCGCGCGGCTGGATTGCCGAGCACACCGACGCGGCGCAGCGGGCTTTTTTGCTGCCCGACGCCACCGAGTGGGATGCGCCGCTCGACGAAGCGGCAATGCCCGCGCCGACTCCGATTCCAGCAACCGCGCCGCACTGGTGGGGCCAGCGCCGCGGCACCGCGCCTGTGCGGGTGGCGTCGGCCGACTTCGTCGATGCGGTCGGCAGCAACAGCTGGGCAGTGGCCGGCAGCCGCAGCCGCGACGGCGGCGCCATCGTCTCCGACGACATGCACCTCGGCCTGCAGCTGCCGACCACCTGGTACCGGCTGGCGCTGCAGTTCCAGGACGCCGACGGCAAGCCGCGCCGCATGGTCGGCCTCACGCTGCCGGGCACGCCGCCGATTATCGTCGCCGGCAGCAACGGCCACGTGGCCTGGGGTTACACCAACAGCTATGCCGATCTGCTCGACCTGGTCGTGCTTGACGTCGACCCGGCCGACCCGGCGCGGGTGCATACGCCGAACGGCTGGGAGACGCTGGTCAGCCACGCGGAAACCATCCTGGTCAAGGGCGCTTCAGCGCACACGATGGTGGTGCGCGACAGCTCGCTCGGTCCCTTGCGCCAGGCAGGCGGACGCAGCTACGCGATCCGCTGGATTGCCCATCAGAGCGGCGCGCTGAACCTGAACCAGCGCAAGCTGGAAACGGCCGACACGCTCGTCGAGGCGCTGGCGGTGGCGGCCACGATCGGCATCCCGGCGCAGAATTTCATCGCCGGCGACGACAATGGCAACATCGGCTGGACCATCACCGGCATGCTGCCACGCCGAAGTCAGGCAAGTTCGGCGACCGGCCCTGCGCGGACGGCTACCTGGGCTACCTGGGACGGCGCGCTGGCGCCGGCCGACTATCCGAAAGTGGTCAATCCGCCCAGCGGCCAGTTGTCGAGCGCGAACAGCCGCCAGCTGATGGGGACCGGCGCACAGCTGATCGGTGACGGCGGCTTCGACCTCGGCGCGCGCGGCCGCCAGATCCGCGATGGCCTGCTGGCGCTCGGAGAGCGCACCGACACCACGGCCGTGTACGGCGTCACCCTCGACGATCGCGCGGTCTTCATGGCCGCCTGGCGCCGGCGCGCGATCGCTGCGCTCGACGACGCCGCACTCAAAGGCCAGCCGCAGCGCGCCGAATTCCTGCGCCTGCTGCAAACGGGGTGGAGCGGGCGCGCCAGCGTCGACTCGACCGGCTACCGGCTGGCGCGCGCTTACATGTGGGCGCTGTACGACCTGCTGTTTGGCGCCGCCAACGTCGAGATGGCCGTGCTCGACGACAAGGCCGGCGTGCACGCGGCGAGCGCGCGCTGGCCGGTGGTGGTTGCGCGCCTGCTCGACGAACGGCCGGCATCCTGGCTGCCGGCGGCGTTTCCAAACTGGGGTTCGCTCGAACTGGCGGCGATCGACGACGTGATCGCTCAGCTGACCGGCAACGGCAGGCCGCTGGCCGAGGCGACCTGGGGGGCGCGCAATACGGCGTCGATTGCGCATCCGATCAGCATGGCCGCGCCGGCGCTGAGGCGTTTTCTGGCGGCGCCGGCCGACCCGCTGCCGGGCGACGCCAACATGCCGCGCGTGGCGGGCCCCAATTTTGGCCAGTCGCAGCGGATGACGCTGACGCCGGGCAAGGAAGAACAAGGGGTATTCAACATGCCGGGAGGGCAGAGCGGACACCCGCTGTCGCCGTTTTTCCTGCGCGGGCATGCGGCGTGGGTGGCGGGCAAGACCGTGCCGCTGCTGCCCGGGCCGGCCGTTCACACCTTGCGTTTCGAAAAATAGACGTCGTTGCCGCCAGTGGCGGAAACGACGACTGGTTTGGCTATCGGCTATTCGGCTATTTTCACCAGCGCCACCGCGCTCGCCTTCAGCAGCATCTGCGTGATGACCTCGGGCAGCGACGGGTGGCCCAGGTAAAAACCCTGCACCATATCGCAGCCGCACTCCTGCAGCATCACCAGTTGCTCGCCCGTCTCGACGCCTTCGGCCACCACCACCATTTTCAGCCCGTGGGCCATGGCGATGATGGCGCGCGTGATGGCGGCGTTTTCGGTGTCCTCGGGCAGGCCGAAAATGAAGCTCTTGTCGATCTTCAGTGCCCGCACGTCGAAGCGCTTGAGGTAGTTCATCGAAGAATAACCGGTGCCGAAGTCGTCGATCGACAGGTACACGCCGATCGCCCGCAACTGTTCGAGCGTGGCCATGGTGGCGCGCGCGTCATCCATCAGCGTGCCTTCGGTCAGTTCGAGTTCGAGCATTTTCGGATCGAGCCCGGTGTCGTGCAACGCCGAGATGACGATCTGCGACAGGTTCTCGTCCTTGAACTGCTTGGCCGACAGGTTCACCGCCATCCGGATCGAACGCCGGGCGATGCGCTGCCATGCCCTGGCCTGGTTGCAGGCAGTGCGCAGCACCCATTCGCCGATCGGCACGATCAGGCCGGTTTCCTCGGCCAGCGGAATGAATTCGGTTGGCGAGACGATGCCGCGCTCCGGGTGGCGCCAGCGCACCAGCGCTTCGACGCCGACGATCTCGCCGGTGCGCACTTCGATCTGCGGCTGGTACAGCAGGTACAGTTCCTGGTTTTTGAGCGCCTTGCGCAGGCCCACTTCAAGCTTGACGTGGCTCATGATCTGCATTGTCAGCGATGAGCTGTAAAGCTTGGCGTTGTTCTTGCCGCAGTTCTTGGCGTGGTACATCGCGGTGTCAGCGAACTTGAGCAGCGAATCGCAGTCGTCGCCGTCTTCCGGGAACAGCGAGATGCCGATGCTGGCGGTGACGAAAATCTCGTTGCCGTCGATGAGGAAGGGCCGCCGCATCGCTTCCTTGACCCGCTGCGCGACATTGAGCGCGTGATCGACCCGTTCCAGGTCGGGGATCAAAATGGTGAATTCGTCGCCGCCCAGGCGCGCCAGGTTGTGCGACTGGTCGCCGCGCGCCACCAGGTCGCTCGGGCGGATGGTTTCGCGCAGCCGCTCGGAAACCACCTTGAGCAAACTGTCGCCGACGTTGTGGCCGAGCGTGTCGTTGATGCGCTTGAAGGCGTCGAGGTCCATGAACAGCACCGCGAACTTCTTGTTGCCGGTCTTCGAGCGGTGCAGTTCGCGCTCCAGCGTTTCGAGGAAGGCCTGGCGGTTCGGGATGCCGGTCAGGCTGTCGCAATAGGCCAGGCGGCGGATCTGTTCTTCGGTGCGTTTGCGTTCGCTGATGTCGCGCACCAGGCCAAGCACTTCGCTGGCGCCGGTGGCGACCAGCCGCGCCTCGAAGTGATGCACGGCGCCGAAGCGCACCAGTTCGTAATCGACCGAGCGGATGTGCTGGGTGTCGAGCACCGCGCGCATCTGTTCGACCAGGCGTTCGGCGATGTCGCGCGGGAACACCTCGGTGACGTGCTTGCCGATGCACGCTTCCATCGGAAAGGCGGAAATGGTGGCGTGGCCCGGCCGCTCGTGGCCCGGCTCGTAATCGAGATAGAAGCCGTCGCGGTTGAGGCGGAAAAACGTGTCGGGAATGGCCGCCAGCACGGCGCGGTTGTGGGCGTCGGCAGCGCGCAGGCGCACGATGGCGTCGGAGGCGCGCAGCACGTACAGCACGCGGTGGCCGAGGATCGGCCAGTTGATCGGCTTCGAGACGAAATCGGTGGCGCCGACCTCGTAGGCGTTGGTGACGGCCTCGATGTCGTCGCCGCCGGTGACCATGATGATCGGCACCGGCGCGCCGGTTTCGATACGGCGAATCTCGCGGCAGGCCAAGAAGCCGTCCATGTTCGGCATTTCGACGTCGAGCAGGATCAGGTCCGGCACCATGCTCTGGAAGTAGGCGACGGCCTGGGCGCCGTCTTCCGCTTCGATGCCGTCGAGTCCGACCTGGCCAAGCATTTCGAGCATCAAGAGCCGCATGACCGGATCATCGTCGGCGACCAGGACAACACCGCGTTTGGTGGGGTTGGGGGATGCCATGTCAATGTTCCTTCTCTAAAATAGCACTGAGCGAATGCCGGACAGCCTGGAATTCATGCTCCATGTCGGTGAGGATGCCAGCCGCGCCTTCGGTGGTGTCGGTGCGGCCCAAATATTCCATGTCCTTGCACATCTGCGCCAGCGCCTCGGCGCCGACGTTGGCGCTGCTCGATTTGAGGCTGTGCGCGACCTTGCGCAGGTTGCCGGCGTCAAGGCCGGCGATCGCGCGGCGCAGCGTTTGCAGGTGCTGCGGCGTGTCGTCGACGTAGGCGTGGATAACGCGCTGGACCAGCGCGGCGCCACGCTCGGCCGACAGCGCGCGGATGTTGTCGAGCGCATGCGGGTTGATGACGTTGCGCGCAACGGCGCCCGGTTTCGCCGGGACGCTCTGGCCGGGACCGGGCGGCACCGGCTGGCGCTGAACGGCTCCGGGCGCCTGCGGCCGCAGCGCGTCGCGCCTGAACGATTCACGCTGCACCAGCTCGATCGCCTGCGGTGGCAGCACCGGGCGCTGCTCGGCGTGGTGCACCGTCGACGCCAGCGGCAGCGCGATCCAGCGGCCGATGACAGCGCCCAGCTGCTGCTGAGTGAATGGCTTGCTCAGATAATCGTCCATGCCGGCGGCCAGGCACGATTCGCGGTCGCCCTGCAGCGCATTGGCGGTGATCGCAATGACCGGCACCTTGCGTGCGCGGCCGTTGTCGTGCTCGAGACGGCGGATTTCGGCGGTGGCGGCAAAGCCGTCCATCACCGGCATCTGGCAGTCCATCAGCACGATGTCGTACTGGCCCTCGCGCATCGCCCGCAGCGCTTCCTCGCCGTTGCGCGCGCAGCTGACGTCCAGTCCCAGGCTGTCGAGCATTGCGGTGGCCACTTCGACGTTGACCGGGTTGTCCTCGGCCAGCAGTACCTTGCGCTGGCCGGTGCCGGTGCCGGTGCTGGCCTGGCGCGCCGCAGCCGGCGCCGCTGCCGCGACCCCTTTGCGGGCGCGGGTGGCGATGCACTCGAACAGGTCGCCGGCGCGCACCGGCTTGATCAGCTGGTAGGCAACGCCAGCTTCGCGGCGCTGCTGCGGATCGGCCGCCAGCCGGTCGGAGCTGAGCAGCAGGATGCGGGTGGCGCGGCTGGCCGGATCGGCGCGGATGCCGGCCGCCAGCGACAGGCCGCTGGTGCGCTCGAGGTCCATGTCGACGATGGCGACGTCGTACGGCCGGCCGGCGCGCGCTGCCGACGTCAGCCGCTCGGTTGCCTGCAGCGCCGAGCCGACGCTGTCGCACGTGAGCTTCCAGGCGACGATCTGGCGCTCGAGTTCTTCACGGCTGGCTGCATGTTCGTCGACGATCAAAACGTGGTGTCCTTCGATGGCAGTGAGGGAAAATCCAGGCTCGTCCGGGTCGACGCGCCGCTTGTCGAAACTTACCGTGAACCAGAAAATGGAGCCTTGCGTTATAGCATTATCAACTCCGATTTTTCCGCCCATCAACTCGACCAGCTGCTTCGAGATCGCCAGGCCCAGGCCGGTGCCGCCGTACTTGCGTGTCGTCGATCCATCCGCTTGCGAGAACGCTTCGAAGATGCGGCCGCGCGCCTCGCGCGAGACGCCGATGCCGGTGTCGTGCACTTCGAAGCGCAGCGCCACCGACTGCGGGTCTTCGCGGCTGACCTGGACCTTGGCCAGGATGCGGCCGTGGTCGGTGAATTTGATGGCGTTGCCTAGCAGATTGGCGACGATCTGGCGCAGCCGGTTGGGGTCGCCGCAAATGGCGATCGGGATGTTGTTGGCAATGTCGAAATCGAGCCCGATGCCCTTGGCCTGGGCTTGTGGAGTGTAGACGTTGTTGATGTCGTCGAGCAGATCCCACAAATTGAAATGGATGTATTCAACGCTCAATTTGCCGGCCTCGATCTTGGAAAAGTCGAGGATGTCGTTGATGATCACCAGCAAGTGCTCGCCGGAACTTTTGACCAGCTTGGTGTATTTACGCTGCAATTCGCTCAAACTGGTTCCAAGCAGCATCTCCGTCATGCCGAGCACGCCGTTCATCGGGGTACGGATTTCGTGGCTCATGGTGGCGAGAAAGGCACTTTTTGCCCGGCTCGCCGCCTCGGCCGCGTTCTTGGCCTTTTCAAGCTGCTCGGTGCGCACGCTGACCTGGCGTTCGAGTTCGTCGCGATGGTGGGTCAGGGCGGCGCCGCGGCTCTCGATCTGCGCCAGCATGGCGTTGAAGCTGTCGATCAGCGTGCCGAGTTCGTCGGTGCGGTCGTGCGCGATGCGCAGGGTGTAGTTTTGGCTCGCCGACACTTTCTGCGCTGCATGGATCAGCTTGGCCACCGGGTCGGCGATGCTGCTCTTGAAGCGGCTCGCCAGCAGCAGCGCCACCAGCAGCGAGCCGCCCATCGCCGCCGCGATCACGCCCAGGCTCTTGAAAATATCGAGCCACATGTTGCTCAGGTCCGCTTCGATCATGACCAGCCCGACCTGGTGGTTGTTGCCGGTGACGGGGCGGTACAGCCGCATGCGTGTCGACCAGAACATACTGCCCTGGGCGTTGGCCTCGGCCAATGCGTCCTCGCCCATGCCGGCCGGCCCGATCTTGTCGACGGCCTCCTCGACGCGGCCGGGCGCGACGTAACGGGCGAACAGCTTGCCGTTGCGGTCGAACAGGATGGCGCTCGAAATTTCTTCTTTTGCCTTCAGCGCCGACAAAGTGGCGCGCGCCAGATTGGGGTCGTTGAACACCAGCGCATCGACACTGTTGGTGCCGATCACGCCGGCGAACGAGGACAGCTGCATGCCTTCGTCCTTGCGGTGATTGAGCACCGACGTCACCGTGAAGGCGACGAAGACGAAAAGCAAGGCGGTACCGGTCGACAGCGACGAAATGATCGTCAGTTTCTGGTTGAGGCTGGAGCGCTCAAAATTCAGCATGGCGTACCCGGCGTCGCGGCGTTGAAAGAAATGGGCAAGGGTGGGGAAATCGGTCGGGCCCTGCAGGGAATTGCGATTCCGGCAGGAAAAATATACGGGGAAAGATTCCGGCCACCCTTGATGTGTCGCAAACGGGCACAGGCTTACAGGAAACAGTTCGGTTTATATAAGAGAGCGTTAAGTAATTAAAAAGCAACTAAATATCGATTGTATACTCGCTCATTAGAATTTAGTTGAGTAAAAACATGGCTGTAGCTGGTTACCCCACTGACATAAGTGTTCAACAG
>Ga0326734_1000162_pt1 | contig 19907 bp, 22 predicted proteins | sample 15_GP2_1315_FD_207944 | JGI IMG/M metagenome (GOLD analysis project Ga0326734, IMG submission 207944) | Glacier ice microbial communities from Ngari, Tibet, China - 15_GP2_131.5 | ecosystem: Environmental > Aquatic > Freshwater > Ice > Glacier | place: China: Ngari, Tibet | collected 2018-07-18 | reverse complement strand
TTTCGGAACCAAAGGCAAGAGTGCCCCAGTTAGTCAAGCTTTCTTTCAAGAGAATACGGTTATCCTTCTCTTCTTTTTCTGTTAAGATTTTATCCATAGTAGCCGCAGAGGGAATCGAACCCCCATCAAAAGTTTAGGAAACTCTTATACTATCCGTTGTACGATGCAGCCGTGTGTTAAACTTTACACTTGCATAACAATGTACGCAAGTGTAAAGTTCAACTGTTGTTAAAATAAATTTACTCTGAATGCCATGTGCTGTCTGTTAGACTGATCACTGTCCACGGCAGGAATAAAACGATATTTGTTTGCATCATATTTGTGACTGACGAACGCAGCGGTGTGCTCTGACCTTCTCAACATGACGATTTTGTTTCCTACTCCGTCATGTGGGATGCATTTTATAGACATAAAATATCCAGCATCTGAAACTGTGTCGCGGTAGTTGATAAAATCAAATGCCTTGTGGCTTAGTATCATAACATTAGCAGGTCCCATCCTAGCTCCTATAGTTATCAAGTTGCTTACTGAAAGGATACGGGTTATCAGCCTTCTTCGTACCATTACAGCATCCTCAAAATTATGGCTAAGATCTAGATCAAAATCAGTATCGCAATCATACATGGATTTGGTTGCGATACTGATTGCGTTGTCTACAAGAACTTTAGCAAGCTCATCATCGTCCATCAAATACTTTGATTCTCTCAGCTTGAACCTGGCTTCCTTTGGAGTCATAGTCACCATGGCACCACCGTTTTCCGTCTTGTTATCTTCGTCTTTTGTATAACAAAGTGAATACATTCTCACTTCATCTTGATCTGTGACAAACCTGGTGCACAGATGTTCGATCACTTCTTTTGTTTCTTGCATAGGGGTTGTATGCAAGATCCACGGAGTTGTTTATTTGTAGAACTTCACCAATTCTCTTCCACCTTTTCCAAGAATTCTGAACCATGTTTCTGTCTCTTCAGTCCATGTATCTTGGTACGGCCCTGTAAAAAGAAGTGTTACTGTGTCTGGTAATGCTTTCATGAGTCTGTGGTTATACAAACGCGGTATGAATCTCCATCCCCGTCCAACTCTGTATGTTCGTGCTATTCCAATTCCTCCAAGCTTCTGTGCAATCTCTTCATCGTAACCACCAGATAAAGTCCAACCCACTGCGTTAAACGCATGTGTGTGAAATCTATCCTGGCAATCAGTAGAGATACAATGGAGATAGATGCTAAACAAATATTTAAATTCGATGATCGTGTATCTCTCGACGGTTCCTGCTCCTAGAGAGAATACTTTACATCTCTTTTGGAACAGGAACTTTATGGCTTTGACAAATAACTTTTTCATATGATGTCTTCACCACCAGAAGCAATAAATCCATTCCTGACATCAATGATTGACATATGATCAAGCATCTCCATAGACAAACTGCTCATGTACTTCACGACAGGAAGATTCTCGTACTGAGGTTTGGTCTTCCAGCCCTTGTTGATTCCTTCTTTCACATTGCGCATCTGTTTCCAGAATGAATACCAGCCATACTTCACCTTGACCATAAATCCCTTAGAGTCTTCTATCAATACTCCTTCTATCTTATCTCTGTTAATAGCATTGTCGATATAAGATCTTAGAGAAGCATAATCAGGAACATGGCCTATCATTTTTTTGACATCAAGATCAAACTTCAAAGCGATGACACAAAGCATGCTGTAATTCAGCTTCTCGAATTTCTCCGTGCGATAAACAAGATCAAGAAGTACAATATTTTCATCGTTGTATTGCACCATATGAGGGTCATTAATCGGATCAATAACTTCAAACACTGCAGATATCTTCTCTTCTTCCAGAAGTCTGAAGAATGCATCTGCCTTTTTTCCAAGCTTATTCAACAAGATGTCGCTGAACCAACCAGAGAAATCACCAGTAAGAGAACTCTTGCTAGTGATGATGCGGCAACCTCTCTCAGTGTCCCAACCGGTGATGCCAAGGAATCCATTTTCCTTCTGATAAATGTTCACTGGAAAAACCAAGGTTTTCTCCAATGCATCCCATTCGGTGTGGCTTAACTCTCCGACGTTGAAAAACTTGTCGTAACTACGTGCGACTATCTCATTGTTCTGTGTGTTGATAAACAGACCTCTTGCCTTTGTGGTTGTCGAGTTCCACTTCTTGGAATGAAACGCATCACGCGAGAAGTTAAAAGATGAAACATCTCCAAACTGTTTTTCGATCACGTATTTGTTTGTGCGAAGCTCTCTAAGAAGCTTAGACTCTGTAGGTTCTGGGATGACCTTGCAGTTCTTGCTTTCTATCTCGCGCACGTGCCAACCCTTTTCATCCAACACAGCAACACGAAGATGACCAAAGAATTCCACACTTCCTTCTAGGTTGAATGAATATCCATTCTTGGATGGCACGCCGTTTATGTTTCGATGCCCGTGTATCTGATATACAGGATATTGTCCGTATGGTTGATTTGGCATGTTTACGTTCCATACCTCATCTATGTCCGTGCTGTATTCACCTACGCCCTTGATGTATTGGATTGTAGGAACCAACATAGGATTAACCGGCAACGATGCCAATCCGCCATGGCTCACAAAGACATTGGTGCCTTTGTATCCATAGTAGATCATCTGTCGTAAACGTCTGAAGAAGCTGGATGCTTTCTTCTTGGTGATGCCCTTTGCTTCTAGTTGTGGCTTGGTTTCATTTCTAAAGTCCTCACTACGGATATCCTGATCCTGCGCCCAGTTTGAAATATGGATCTCGTGATTGCCTTCGATTATACGAACATTATCATCTGTATAGATCGTGAGAATGTACTCCATCACTTCACCATTCTGAATTCCACGATCCAACATATCACCGGTGAAGATGTATAATTCTGTTGGGTTATCCTTTGGACTTCCGTATTTGGCAAAGTATTCAGCAAGAGGATCGTAACATCCTTGGATATCACCGATGTGGTGGATTCTATCCCAGTTACTATAATCTTCCTTCTCGTATGTCACTGCTGCAAGAAGTTCATCTTGATTTATCACCTTTACCCAGGCTGGTATCTTCTCAGTTGTTATCACCTTTGCCTGTGCTTCTACCAAGTCATTCCTTACTATCTGATGTGCAGGCCGCATGTTGTTGCGTGATTGTGCAACATCGATGGATGTATCCATCTGGCATACAGTGCAACGATAACGATACTTTTCACAGAGTGCGCGGTAGTTGTTTATCTCAGTAGTTGTTCTGTGTGTTGCATCGACTACTATGAATTCACCACGCGTCATCCGTTCTTCAACGTTTTGCATGATGAATGACCAGACCCTTCTATTATTCTTTTGACTGATTTCCATACCAGTGAGTGACATCATCGGTGATTGGTACATCAGGCGTACTGCATCTGCAGAAAGAGTATATGCAGCAATGCCAGCGTTCTGTATAGCTGTAGACTTTCCGGAGCCGCTAGGGCCTCTCATGAGGATTAAGTGTCTCATTGTTGAACTTTTACCTTTCTTTATTTGTTAAAAATGGAAGTGAGTTATTAACCCACTTCCATTCATATGATTGATCACGCTGTAAAATTTGCATCTCTAATTATGTTCGTTGGCTGTTTGCTTATACGCCCGATCGATACATTAGAGTTTCTAGCACTACTCTTATTATGCGTTCTTTTGTATACCGTCCTTGACAGGTTTACACCTCGTCATAGAGAGAATCATCAGAAGAAACAGGAGAAGGAGAAGGGCGGTCCTGCCCGCCGTTGGAATTTTTAAACTTCTCCCAAGCAGCAAGGTAGCTGAGTTCCGAATCTGTAGCAGGACCGAATACCTGCATCACCAATGGGAATTGTGCAACTGGAGGCTTGTTCTTTGTGAACTTACCAGTCTCGGGATCAATCTGCATCTCTTCAAGACAATGGAGGATGATGCGATACTTTGCATCCTTGGTCATGTCGACCCACTGCTCAAAGCCAATCTGGATCACAGCGTCAAGTTCGCTGAGCTTCTTGTTCAGTTCCGATTGAACCGTGACCTGTGCGATGCCTTTGAATGATTTTTTAAAGACTGCAATGATCGTGTAATCTTTTAAATCTCTGCGGTAACGATCTACCAAGTTCTTGATTACTTCATCAGCTTCTTCTGCATCGATGAACTTCAGTCCTAGATCTTCTGGCCATTCACCAAGCTCTGGTGCTTCTGCTGAAAAGTTATGTCTGTTGAAAATTTCGTCGTTTGTCATTTTATAGGTTGTGTATTTTTATGATTAGTTCTTCTATTTGGCTGGCTGCAAGAAATGCATAGACTGCCGCCCCAAAGAGTGATATAAAGTAGTAGATTGCACTGTCCTTTGCATCTTGGCTACGGGAATCATATAGTTCTCTTAGGAAACATCCTAGGAAGAATATGATGAAAAATATATTAGCTGTCATTACAAATGGCTTGCTTTGATTATTTCATTGACAAAGTTTGACCCGTAGTGAGCCATGAGATAGACTACTAGCATGTACCAGATAAAGTCAAGCAGATAACCCGACCAGTGCTTTGCTTCGATCTCCTTGCGTGTGATTCTGATGAACGCGTAGGTCCAGCAGAGAAAACAGAATAGTGCGGTTTCCATCTATGCGTGTTGGATTGATTTGATTATGGTTTCTATGATCTTGTCTAGACTATACGAGATCAATAAAAGGAATGCAAACTTTACGATAACCACGACAAGCAGTTGGGAATAACTATCACATTTTTGTTCCTTGTTATAGTTTATAAGGGCCAGCAAGGAGAGTGCGAACAGAAAGATATACCAGATCATGCTTGTTGGATTGATTTTTGTAGTTTGTACACGAGCGATAGAAGAGATATCACAGGGTCGATGACCTGGTTTCTCATTGCCTGGTGTGCAGCGACCTCGATGATGACGACTGGAATCTTAGGAAGTTTGTCTGCATGGTTATCTGCAATCCATTCAGGAAATTCAGAGCCGAGCGAAGCAAGGATCTCTGTGACAGAGCCTTGGTATTCTTTGACGATGAGCTTGTAATTCTCGTACGAATCACCTTGAGCCATTATGAGCTTAAACACAGGTTCAAATTCCCAATCTTTTGAGGTGATCTGTGCCTTCGTGACGTTTGCTACCTTGGAGATTGACAGAGTTTCGACCTTGTAGATTGCTTTACGCATGTCAGGGAATGCAGCATCGATGAAATCCTCTAGTAGGTCTTCGGTGATACCAATGCTAAGCTTGGAAAAAAGAGTGCCAAAACGCTTTCTCCATTCCAGCTTCACGTATTCAACCTCACCGCCATCTAACATGTCCATGTTCACAGTCACAAACCGTGATTGGATTGGTTCTGGAATCTTGTTGATGTAGTTACACGTTGCAATGAAGCGTGTGTTGACTGCAAACTTTTCAATTGTTCCACGTAGTGCTTTAAAGAACTGATCGCTAACACCATCAAGCTCGTCGAGGATAACGCATTTCATCTGCCCGTGAATGTTTAACACCGACGCAGATGAACAGAAGTTTGTGATCTTGTCACGAATAACATCAACACCTGTTTCATCTGAGCAATTGATGTAGATGTGATCAAATCCTTCTGACGAAGCCATCACCTTTGCAGCTGAAGTCTTGCCAAGTCCTTGCGAACCGTAGAGCAGGAAGTTCTGTTCCAGCTTGCCGCCGTTCAGTTGTTCACTGATTCGTGGAGGAAGGATCAGGTGTTGGAATTTCTTAGGTCTCAGTTTCTCAGTTAGCGGATTCATCTTTTGTGTTGGTTTTTTTCCCGTTGTAATATTCTTCGTCAGACATTGCATTTAAAGCATCATTCTCTGCTTTCTGTTGGGCCAAGATCTTTTCTATAGCTTCATTGACCTGTTCGATAGAAGCGAAGGTATATTCAATCTGTTTAGTTTCTTTGAATTTCTTGTCCAACATATCTTTACGAATCCAATATAACGCAGAAAGAAGAGAGGTGAAATCTTTATCTGTCAGATAAACACCATGTTCATAGTACTTGACGGTCTTCCATCTTTTCAATAGGAGCAGAAACGATTTTTGCTCCTCTATGTTATAATAACAGCGTGAGTTGGTATTATTGGTAACCTTTGTTATTCTATACATGGCTGTTTTTATTGCTTGATTTTAAGCAGGTGTTTGTCATCTCGAAGTACAACTCACTTGCATCTCTGTAGTTTGTTGGCTTCTTGAGAACGTTTACAAATCCTGTTGCCAACAGACTCTTCCACCTTACGTGGAAGAGTTCTTTGGCATTATCTCCGGTCTCTGCTTTTACAAGCTTGACCTGAATCCTTGGACTGTCAAATGAGCAGATCACATCTTCTGCCATGCAATAATTAGCGGTCATCTATTTTTTGTTAATGTTGGTGGTGACGTAATCCATGAAACGGCTGTCAAACAACGGAACAGCCGTGTTGCTTTGCTCTACTCTCTGGTAGTTAATTGTAATATGCTCTAATGCTTTGCCTGACATATCAACCATATCACAATCGAGCACCGGTAAACCATGATCATCGAATGGATGTTTTAACATCTCTTGTAACAATGTGTAGTGTCTATCGTATACGTGCAGCGAGTTTACCACGTGGGTATACGTTCCAAGTGTAACCTCTGGGTACTTGGTCTGGACATGTCGTAACATCTGCTGCTGTAACACGGTGAAGAAAGCTACATCGGTAGGAGTGCCCCAGATTGCATCGTTAGAACGCATAGAGAGTGTCAGGTTGAGCCTGTTCTCACGGATGGAGAAGACTGCATCCTTTGTGCAAACAAAGTCCCTGGTATCAGGATCCTGGTGTTCTGGTTTGTTAAAGTGCATCAGCGCCTGTCTGGTATCTTTGTCCTGTAAAAGTTTTGACAAAGCCCACTGGTATTCCGTGATACCAAATTTATTCTGGTCAACAAATATCAGTTTACCGTACGCAGAGTTGACCGTCCAATCTTTGTTGGCTACTTGATTCCAAAACTTAGCAAACTTGTTTATCCAGTTAAGTTGGTTAGATCCTGAGAAGTAGAACAGTATCTCAGCTGCAATGTATTTCTCCTGGCTTGAACGAGGCTCACATTTGTAAAGGTTGCTGGTAGGGTCTTCAATAGTGAATGCAAAATCTTGAATCTCACGTGAACTAGTGCCTCTTGTGTGAACTTCGTACTCGTATTTGTTATTCAGTTGAGACAGTAATTCCGCATAGACTTGTGCAAATGTCTTTCTTATTAAGATTTTCATATGCACATTCTATGCGGAATTAGTAAAGCGTCTGGTGTTACTTACTACGCTGTTGGTACTGGTGGAAGTCCGCCTTGATCAGGATTGTTCGTTTGTCCTGGTGCTCCTGTTGCGTCCATCGCCGGTGGCGGTGCTGCTGCTAGTGCGTTAGGATCTACGCCGAACTCTGATTCACCACCGAGGGTGTCACCAATTCCAAAAGCATCAGCCGCTGCTGTCGCTCCACCCATAGGATCTACCTCAGCTCCTTTAGCTTTTTCTTTTGCTGCTGCATTCATCTCCAACAATTCAGGAGGAAGCTGCATGTAAAAGTTGATCAACACATCTTTGACGAAGTAAGGTTGGCCATCTGTTCCGACCATCGCCGCCATAGCTTCTACAAACTCAGCTTGCTTTTTGTTTACATCTTGTTGTTTAATTTGATCAAAGTAGTTGTCTTTGTTAAATCTGATACCGATCTTGCTTTTGAACAGTTCATCTTCTGACAGCTCTGGCTTATCCATGATCATCTGAAGGTACAACGGCTTCATCACAATCTCCTGGAAGATGGAGCGTAACCTCATCACGAAACGGCTGAAGCGAATCTCATCTCGTTCTACGTTACTATTATCCTGTGAATACGTTGACGAAGAAGCTTGACCGCCTGAAGAAAATCTAGATAGTGGTATTCTACTATCTTCCTTCAATTTCTGCTTAAAGTATTCAACCTGGCCCATGTCTGACAATTCAGGACCGTCACCACCTACTGCAGCAATATCAATCGTCTCTCCGTTTTTGGAAGGGAACACGTAGTTCTTGTAGAAAGGTATGTTGGGCTTGCCGTTCACGGTTAGTTCACCGCTCTCGTTGTCTAATCTTGCATCTTCTTTGTAGAAGTTTTGGATGGCTGCAACACTTTGATGTGCCTTTTGTTTTGATTTTGTTCCTACTGGAACAACCATCTTCATGCGGAAAGAGGAGTTCATGACAGCCCAAGATACTCTTGTGGTCTCCATGACGCGCATGAGGTTGAATGAACGTACTAATCTTTCCAGATAAGAGAATCTATTCTGTCCATCTTTTGCAAACGAGATGTAGATGATCTGCACATCCAACATCTTTCTCATCAGCTTAGGATCTTCTTTAAACTGATACCAGACGCTGCGCATCTTGCCAGTCTCATCTTGTTCAACACCTGGTTCAAGAGTAGCTGCATCAAGTTCCTTGAAACCTATGATACGTTTTTTGCTTTCGTCCCAGACAATTTCAAATGCAATGATACCATCTGTTAGAAATTGCTTCATTAGATCCCAAGCAGAGTTGGCATCGTTGAACTTCCAGTAGTTGTAGATCTTGTCAAAGTTATCTTCAAACAGTTCCTGTATGTCTTCCTTTGCATTTTCGATCTTAGATGGATAACAGAATCTTTGCTGTTCGTCTAAAACAATGCATTCATCTGTAACGATTTCTAGGATAGTTTCAATCTCTGAGTTAGATGCAAATGAACGTAGGAAGTCTCTGCGGGTAGCATAATCCTTTGCGTAGTAAGCGATGAACTTTGAATTTCCTGTGTCTTGTTGTGCGAGTGAATAGATGAAGTCCTCGTCCTCTGCTCCGGTTCCAGCTCTAAGAGCTGCTCCTTCTTTTGCACCAAGAGCGTAGCTTTGCTTGATGACCATGTCATCATAGCGTATTCCTAGTCTAGCGAACTTTGCAAGGGACGAACGCATAACGTCCACCACATTTCCTCCTGATAATCTATTGATAAAACCTGCCATTATCTATATCTAATTTCTTTTTCCAAGAGCTTGTTTGAACTGCGCAAAGACTCCGGACAAGGAAGATCCCAATCCTTTCGTATCCATAAAGCAAACAACTGGCCAATCACCTATATCTACTGGGTGGATCTTAACCAGCGCTTCTCTTGGAACGGATACTATTGCATTGTTTGGAACTATTCCTTTGAATATCATTCCAGCTTCCTTTGAAGATAATTGTATGGCGATCTTATTTGCAGTCGTTCCAGCTTCTGCGTTCTCTGCAATGTGTATCAACTTCTTGCCGTAGTACTTGTACAAGATAGAGAATACGAGTGCGCGTGTCTTGTAAGGGATACCAGCAATGTCCATGACTACTTCTACTCTCGGTCCTTCCTGCTTTTTAGGCCCTAGGGAAAGAAGCAACGGCCGTGGATTCACAGATCCTTTTTCGTCCGGTAGAAGTAATCTTGTGCATGCGTATATCGTTCCAGGTATAAAGTTTTTGTTGGCAAACTTTGAATCTCCAAAGTACTTCTCCTTGTACAGTTCAAATGCAAGCTTCTGCTCATTGCCTGTGTTTTCCTCTTGCCAATCTGCAAGTATCTTCTTAAAATTAAAAGTATCCTCCACCTTCGGTTACGATTCCAAATTTAGCACCACGTTTTTCTGCGTAAATGATTGCTGCTTCGAATTTTGCTTTGTTTACTAGATGCACTTCTGCTTCTCTTATGTAGCTAAGTAGACGTCTCTTCGTCTTTCTTCCTTTGATATCCATTACCTCTGTTGGAACTTGAGATAGAGGTTTTACTTCTATGATATAGTCCTGTTCACTACCGTCTGAATTTCTTTTTGTAAAGAAGAAGTCAACATAATAGTGTCTCACCTTTCCGTAGACAGGTGGACTTTTCATCTCATCCAATGGATTGATATAAGGTATCGCAATATCTTCACTGCTCCACCTTATAACGTTCTCGCGTTCGTCCAGATTCTTCATGAATCCAAGTTCCCAAGAACTTCTGTATATGATCTTGTCAACTTCTCCAGCGTATTTTGATGGATTGATGGGCCTGAAGAAACCTTGCTTAAACTTTCCTCTTCTGTTAGGACCCACCTGTTTCATGCTCCAGGCCATTGTCTGAACGTATTACTTTTTGTTTCTGATCTGTTCCATCTTTCTGATGGCCCAATCTACACCAGAGTCACCTCCCCAGATGAGCCATGCAACATATCCATTATCTTTCCACGGGGTGCTTTTGTATTTAGGATCTACCTTCGAGTTCTTTCTATGTCTGTTGAACTGTGCCATCCTAGCCACGACATCTCTGGACAAAGCCTCTCCCTTTGCAAGTTGATTAGCTCTGCTCCATCCAACAGACGTGCCACCCTTAACTTCACCTCTTCCGTATTCTTCCTTCCAAGCAAGTGCTTTCTTGGCATTGTTGGTTGCGGAGTCGGGATAATCTGTATACGTTTCTGCTGATTCAAATATTGAATCAGCAGAAATAAAATCTTCAAATAGTTTTACGTATTGCATCACTATTTATAACCGATAAAATTTTAAATGTTGAAGACACCATCTTCAGAAATAGAAACCATAGGTCCTAACTTCTTGTGGTAAAGTTCATTGAATCCCTTTGTCATGCCGTTCTTTGCAATCTGTGTAAAGTATGCAAATGCATTCTTGCTTCTCTCGGGATTAAATCTATTCCAATATTTAATCATATCTTCCAATGCCCTTGATATGCAATCTTGCTTATCCATTGGATTCTTGTAGACGTACGTCTTGCTAAATTCATTTGCTATCTTATTGAACATGTCGATAGCAGTCTGTGAAAGCTTCTCGGCTTCTTTGCATTTGATAATTTCTTCTAATAGTATTGCGTTTGGAAGATAAGCTGCCATTTAAAATTATGTGTTGTTTATTTTAGTCTCAGTTGTAATATGCCAAGATCTGCTTTCATCCTATGGTATCTTCATCAACAAAAAAGCCTCTAGATTATCTAGAGGCTTTTTATCTTTATTCGTGTTCTTCAGTTTCAGCAGACTGTTCGTCTTCATCCTCTGGTGATGCTTCTTCGTAAGCATCAAGCAACTTTCCTAAAAGTTCTTTGCCTGGCTCTTGGATCTGATCCCATTCTTCACTCTCGCCATCAAAAGGAATGCCATTCAGTTTGCTGATAAGATCTTGGTGGTTACGGACAAAATCTTTCATCTGTTGAACTTCTTCGCCAGAGAATTGGGAAAGAATTTCTTCTTCTGTGATCCCGTGATCTTCTCCCATTACCATGCCCATTACATCATGGAGAGTCATATCAGAGTTATCAACGTGGTTTTCTGATTCCTCAACTTGACCGTTGTCAAGAGTTGCAATGTAATCGTTTACATCTTGTACATCAAGCTCTGCACGAGGAACAACTGACATACCATCTTCGTCTCCGTCTCTCATGGTTTTTAGCTGATCAAGAAGATTTTTAGCATCTCTTTCATCTACAAATCCTTCTTCAATCTCTCCATCAATCACAACAAAGAATTTAGGATCTCCATAAACTTCATGCTCTTCTTCGGCATTTGCATATTTAGTCTTGCTTGTGATCTTCTTGTCCTCTACATGTTTGTCAAGGAATTCAAGAAAGTCAGTCATCTTGTGGGTACCTTCGACACGTCCCATGGTGTTGACCTTGAAATCAACTTTGCCTCCTAGATCGGGGTGAGCAGTCGTGAATGGCTTGTTAGCTTCGTCTACCTCAACTGTTCCGACCGGCAAAGGTTGTGTTGCATCATTTACACCATCAACCACCCCAGCAACCTTTAGGTATTTCTTAGGGATAAGGTCGATACCATCGATAGGATTCTTGATAGTGATGTTATCGTTATCAGACTTGCTTGCAAATTCCTCTGCATCAATCTCAACCACCGAGGTTGCATCGTATGGACCAACTGAAATTACAAGTGTGGCCTGTGTTGGAACAGCACCTTGTGCCGGCAACACATCATCCTCTGGTCCTGAAACAGTTTCTGGAGACATAGGATCGCAGCAATCACCATCTACTGACATGGTCACAGCAACGGCATCTTCTTCAGAGTCCAAATGATCTGACTCTTCGACTGGCGAATTGTTAGCATCAATTGCATTTTCAAGATCGTCCTGTACCTTTTTCAGATCAGCAATCATAGGATGAATGATTTCACCACCATCAAGAACCACGGTAGCCTCACCACCTTCTTCAGAGAATCCAGTAACTTTACCTGTTTGTCCTTCTGCAGTTTCTACCATATCGCCAACTTTGATTGCATCTTCATCAGCGTGATCCAATTCAATTTGCTCGACAGGCTCATCGGTGTTCATGTCATCTTCTTCTGAAATGGCACTTTCGATTTCTGTAATCTCACGATTAACCTGATTGTACTGTGCACGTTCTTGGTTTAGAGCATTACGAAGTGCCTCGATTGCATTGTCCACATCAGCAGATTCGTTGATGCTGTTTGTTGAAGCAATCTTCTTCTCGAGTAATACGATGTTCTCGTTTATCTTTTTAGCAGCAACACCAAGATCACTCATGCGTTTTGCTTCTCCGATCAACATACTTGCGAAAGATTTGCTGATATCAAAGCGAAGATCTTTACGAATCTTGTTGATAGCTGCAGTTGCAGTCATCTTTCCGAATTCTTCAGTCATCATGCCTTCGTTAACGGCGTGGACATACAGTTGCTCGTCTACATTAAAAACGGTTGCAGTCAGACCTTCGTACACCTTCGACTGAAGAAACTTAACATCTTGTACCTTGACAACACGAGTTGCCCAGTCACGGATGGTTTCGATATCCTTCATACGGCTGTTGTTCTTGCCTTCAAAGATACTCTTGGCAGAGAAACTTGCCATGTGTTCAACTGAATCAATAGAGATTACTTTACCGTTAAGTGTAGCTTTCAGCTTTGCACCTTCGGAGATGAATTCGTATTTGTCTTTACCGATACGATAAACGATACGTCCTTCTACGATCTTCACCGTATCACCTGTGAAAAGATTAACAGCATCCACAAATTTAGCAGGAAGCTTCTCTACTTCAGACTTGGCAAGCTTTTGCAGACCGTCTAGACCTTTTACAAAGTAAGTACCTCTTGCATTAAAGAAAGTGTTGTTGCCAGATTCGAATACAGGAGAGTAAACATCTGACACGTCACAGGTATCAGTGCTACGCTGGATGTCCATGTTCTTGTGTTCCTTCAGCATCATTCCGTTGCAGAAAGATTTTACACGTCCGTCGTAGGAGAATTTCCCCAAAGAAGAAATGAGTTCAGCAGACGTCTTTTTCTCATTGACAAAATCAATAAGAGAGTTGGTGGCATCTTTCATGAATCCCATTCTATCGTACGCGCTGAGTGCTTCGTACAACTGCAATGCAGCAAGACGATCAGCTTTAGCAGCTACTGCTTCCATGACAGGAGCAACAATTGCAGAAACTTTTTCATCCCATAGATAAGGCTTCATAGAAGATAGGAAACCTTCCACAAGCTGATGCTCCTTGTAACCCATTGAATAGTTCTTGGAGATTTGGTCTACCGAATAACGGAGTTGGTGGTTGCTGTAAGCTTTACTTTCGCGTAGTGCGTGAAGGGCTTCAGCCAATCCAAAATTAAGAGTGTTCGTCATTGTATAAGTTTGTTTGACAATTTAGCTTATCTATCCGCGCTTCAGCTGTTTATCGAGGCTGATTGCGATGGATCGAGTAGTTGTATCATCTTGTATGTCATTTGTTATCTTCGTCATCACAGTTCCTCTAAATAGTTCTGTTGTAAAGTCAAGCGAAGGAAGATAGGTCTCTACTTGCAATTCAAATTTAATCCTTTTTTCTTCTTCGTCACCGTATGAATATGAGATTGCTTTTTCATATGTCACGTTTTCTGGAAATCCAACCTGCACCGGGACGTTTAGACCTTTGTAAACAATGTCAAAGGTCTGTACTTTAAAGAAGATATCAAGTATCATCTCAGATATATCTAACACATCGTTCATGCTATGGACGATGATCTGGACCGGGAAATTCATCGATAGCGGAATGCCATTTATGTTTGCCGTGTATGTCTGCACGAGATCCTCGACCTCTTTTTCATACTCTGCACGAACGTATCTGTTAACAGAATTTGACGGGACGACAGATATTGTAGGAAGATCGATGTGACCTCTTGGTATGACATCGTTGCCTCCGTCAGATTTATGACCACCGAGATTGGTGTAGAAATCTTGCATGTATCTTTCTTGGCCTACCATAGAAGGATAAAATGGTATCATCGTAGTTTCAGGATCATCCATCCAATCTCTTACAAGCACCATCTTTTGGTCGAGCACTCCGATAAGGCCGGCGTATATCCGACGGAAAAAACCACCCTTTACCTCTTTCATATCTTATCTATCTGTTTATATAGGGATGGCCTACCTAAAAAAGTTTAACGATTACATGAAAGATCCTACACAGGAATCTTTAAATGAATGGGTTAAAGCTCTACTTGAATCTACAAAGAATCCGTATGACGTTCTTGGAATCCCAAGAAATTCAGATATTGACACGGCCAAGAGTGCATATAGAAAGTTGTCGATGAAATATCATCCTGACAGAAATCCAGGTAATTCTCAAGCAGAGGAAATGTTTAAAGAGATTGCTGCAGCATATGAGATGATCAAGACTCCTGGCAAGAACAGGAGGGTTGCAGATAACGAACCGACGTCTTCATACCGAAACACTTCGTCGAGATCTTCTAGCTACAGTGATCCGTATGCAGGCGCAAGATCAAAACAACAAGCCGGTTGGGATAAGGCAGAGGCAGATGATAAAGCACGACGTGCAGCACGTGAAGCTGAATACAAAAAACAAGCAGATGAACGTGAAGCTGGATATGCAAAGGCCAGAGAAGAACGTGCAGCAGGCTATGCAAAAGAGGCCGAAGAACGTGCTGCTCGTATGAAGGAAATAACAGACAAGCATAAAATAGAGATGGAAAAAATCTCAATGAACGGACTTGAAGGCAATTGCAAAATTGTGTGGAAGGATCTGAAAAATTGGAAGTCAGAAAGAACCGGGCAGACTGTCTTCTTTACTTCACCTGAACAAGATTATACGTTAAAGATAGAAGTTGTGAAATTTTCTCAGCTAGGTGGATCTAGTGGAGAATATAAAATACAGGTCGTATCTAAAAATAAAGATCTTGAGATGACGAAGGACATAACAGGATATGCAGATCTTTCAAGGCAACTGTCAGCTCTCCAAAAGTTATACGCAACCAAAGACGGAGAACCGGAGAAGAAAGGCTGGTTTAGTAACATGTTCAGATAATAAAAAACCCAACCGATATGGTTGGGTTTTCTTTTTAGTTCTCTATCTTAGTGAATTTACTAAACTGATTTACCTTCTTGACTTCATACAACACGTTAAAGATTTCATGTGGTATCGGAAGATGTGTGATAACAAATATGTTTATGTCCAGTTCCTTGTGAAGTTGTATCAAAACCTTAAGTACGTTGTGGATACTATCTGGATCAAGACTGGAGAAGATCTCATCTAGGAACAACAGATTGATGTTTGGATATTTCATCTTCATTAGACGAACTATTGCAACAAGAACTACTATGTCCACTCTTTTCAATTCACCTGTGGAAAGTGATCCTACTCCGAGCTTTTCTCCAAGGAACGAAAGGTGTGCATCAAAATTCTCATCAAATTCCAATTGATAATCTATGTGCATCTCTCTTAGCAGTATAGCAATCTCTGCATTGAGTGCAGGAAGTATTGCACGGATTGCTTGTTGTTTGATGCCGGAATCTCCAACAATATCTTCAAGCGACTTGTAAAAGTCTGCATCTTCACTGAACTTTGCAGCTTGTTCTTGATCTGTTTCAAGCGACACATGTAGATCTGTTAATATCCTTTCGATGCTTTCAGTACTTGGGGTCTTTGTGTTTAACAGAGAACTCAATTCGGATTTAGCAGATGCTATATCAGAATCTATCGTATGACCGAGCTTTATAAATCTATTCTTTGTATCGTCATTTGTTTGCTCGATTCCTTTTAATTCCTCTACAATCTTTCCCTGAGTCTGTACTTCTGCACGTATCGTATCAAGCTGTAAGTTAAGTGAAGACATAAGCTCTTCAAAGTAATCAGTCTTAAAGTTGGTTGCACACGTAGGGCAACGTTCCTGATTAAACAACTCTATCTTTTCCTTTATCTTCTTGCCTGCCTGGCCAAGGTCGTGCCATTTTTCCTTGGCAAGCTTTACATCTGCCTTTGTTTTCTTTGCATCCGCAACAAAGTCTTCGACGTTCTTCCTGTGTTTGTTTTTATCCTTTTCAAGTTCCGTGATGGCGAGCATCAACACGTCTGAACGTTCTTTGATCTTATCTAGGATGTCAGCCTTTGTCCTCTGCAGTTCTGCTTCAGTCTTTACTATGTTGCGTTCATGAACTCTACATGCAGAGTTTGCCATCTCCTCCTGTTGTTTGGCATGTTTCTGTTTGTCCTTCACAGCTTTGCTCATCTCGTTGAGAATAAGCAGACCTAAGATTCTATCAATGATGGCACGCTTGTCTGCCTTGCTCATGGTCAAGAAGCTCTTGAAGTCATTGACAGAAAGAGAGATGACATTGTTGAACACGTAGAATGGAATCTCAAGTAGTTCCTGCTCGATGTACTGTTGTAGCTGTGGCTTTCCGCTCTTGTCGTAAAGAATACCATCTACCCAAAGATTAAACATGTTCGGTAACATGCCTCTCTCAATTATAACATTCTTGCCAGTGTTGGAGATGAAGTTAATCCAAACGTACAAACCTTTCTTTGTGATCCAATTTACAAGGTCTTGCATCTTCTTTCCTTCCACCTTTCCGTAGAGGGCATACTGCAAGACCTTTGCGAGCGTAGACTTTCCGTCGCCTGACACTCCTGTGATCTGTGTCATCGTTGGAATTGCAGAAAAGGTTATCTCTTGCAGCTCATCATCATAACTACCGAAGTTCTTAAACTTTGTCCTAAGTATTTTCATTCTTCAGTATTGAATTTCATTGATTCAAGACACTCGTTCTTGATAGCCATGAGTGTGGTTCTCATGCGTTGCTTTTTCTCGTTGCTGACCTTTTGGCCTTCTATTGCTTCATTGATCAGTTCATCTATAGAATAAGCTGCAACAGAATGATCGTGCATCTTATCTTCCATGCTATCTTCCTGCATCGGTTTGTATTCCAATCTGCGATAACCATGAAGAGCTTGGGTCAGCTTGTTTAACATATTGCTCTTGAATGCACGGTTGCTTGATATGCCAACATCGACAAAGTTGTTATTGACAAATTTATCAGCTTCGCTTTGCGTCATGCTTAACAGATCAACCAACATGATTTTCTTAAACCTAGGAGAATAGTGATTGTAAAACCAACGCTTCTCCCTAGTCGTACAATCATACAAGAGTGCGCGTTTGGTGTTGCCCATGTCGCTCCTGGTAAACTCACAGATACTTCCTAGCATGTGTACGTTGCCCGTGTCCTGTGCAAAGTGGATGTGGCCAGAGTAGACTCCTTCGTAACCATTCGTGAGAGAAGTGTCCAATCCATCCTGTATCATGGTGTGTCTGTTGAACATCAAACCTTTGAAGTCCGTGTGTGCACAGATGTTATCCACCTTTCCTTTGAAGTGTTCTACCCATTTCTTCTCATCGTTGTGGTCATTGTTCCACGGAAGCATGAGGTACGATGCTCCAACTGTTTCAATTATGACAGGCTCCGTGAATACTTTGATCTCGTATTTATGTTTGACCCATTTGATATGATCTAGTGAGTTTATATCAGTACTACGTGATTGCCACATGTCGTGATTGCCAATGATGATATAGACAGGAAGGGTCTTGCTCAGCTCTTCCATAATCTCCATGAGCAGAGTCAAGACCCTAATGTTTATCCCTTGTCTGTTATCATTAACATCACCTAGTATGAAGAGTGCATCTCCTTCTTCCATGTTTTTACGAAGCAATGGAATAAAGTAATTGAAGAAATATTCACGGTGGATCTCAATCCATTCAGCGGAACTATTCCTGATGCCAAGGTGTATGTCAGCAATCTTCCATACCCTCTTAATGCCGGTTTTGATTGTTTCGATGTTGAACACAGTTACTTATATGCGTTTCAGATAGAGCATCTGTTCACCTATTCTTTCAGATGCTTGTTGATATAAGCAGTGTAATCAGCTTTGGACTTTCCGCCGCCAACAAGTTTCTCGACTACCTCACCATCTTTCAAGATGAACACGGCAGGGATGCCACGGATCTTAAACATGGCTGTTAGTTTTGCATTTTCATCTACGTTGATCTTTGCAATGACTACTTTTCCGTCAAACTCTTCTGCCAATTCTTCAATCAATGGTGACAGAGTTCTACAAGGACCACACCACGGTGCCCAGAAATCTATTAGTGTCACACCTTCCATCTCTGATGTGTTGGTTTCGTCTGTCAAATTTACAACTTTACTCATACTCTTTATATGTTTCTAATGTAATACATCCTTCAACAAAGCCATTTCCTCAAGTAAGCCAGGGCGAGCTGCGTTTAATAGCTTTTGTGATTCAGGGAAACACATCTCGAGATTTTCAAGGAATGCTATCTGTATATCTTGTGCCTTGTCTACTTGCCAATTACATTCTTGCATGAGAGGTATCACTATCCGTCTGATGTAATTGCCGCCTGTCATCTGCAATAAGTCTGCATCACGGATAACAGCCTGCTCGAAGTTAAGATCATATTTCTCTATGACATACGGGTACTGCGTTGCTTGTATGATGGTCTCGATCTCATTCTTGAGATGTGTATGCTCTGGCATGAGTCTGTTTCCCATGCAGATGATGGCAGTCTTTACATTCCATTCATCATTCATAGAACCAGCAGAGTGGTTAAAATCGTGAAAGATGCATGCAATGGCCAAAGGCAACGAAGCCTTTGATCCTTGTAAGTTGCAAATATTTTCAGCATATTCTAGAACTTCCATACCGTGGCAGAAGCTGTGGTAAGGAGCATGGGCTGCATCATTTTCATAATAAAGAAACGATGCGTACTCTTGTAATTTGTATCGCTTGACAACTTCTAACGCTAATTTCATACAGATTATATGTTAATACTATAATGTCTTAAAACAACTTTTTGGTTCTTCTCTTCTTGAGGATGCCGTATTTTTCATTTAGTTCGCCTGCGATCGTCTCCTTCATTTTCGTGCCGCATATCGCCAAAAGCTTCTCGACACTCACGTCCATGAAACCTGCTACACAGATAAAGATAGAAGTCTTCGGCCATGTAGAATTCTTAAGTTCATTATAAACATGATGGAATACTTCAGATTGAAATTCTTTATTCTTTGAAAATTTGTATTCGATATTATGAATCTCTTCGTCGGGCCATTTGGCCTTGAACGAAAGGTAGACTGCTTCTTCTAGAGTCTTGGCTTCTAGATAGTTTGATGAATCATAATATTCATCTAGGTATGTGCTCGAGTATCTGTCATCTATCCTGACTCCATCAAAGATCTTAATCTCGTGGCTCGGTCCTTGGTCTTGTTCCATGCTACTTGTATGCCAGAACTTTGCTCCGTCAATAGATAGCAATGAGTTTCATAAAGTTATTTGAAAATTACCATGACGAGTTTGATGAATCATTGGAAGCTGCCCATATGTTAGGCGAGTTTGACATGAGCCACCACTCTGATTATGATATCGCTAAACTTTTACATGGCGTAGAATTACTTGATAAGGATATAACAGAGCAATTTATCGTATACGTAAATGGAGAACTACATCCTGAAACTATTGCACCTTGCGATATTGATTATAGCACAAGGGATAACAAGGAGGGATGGACAGAACAAACATCTGACAAGTTTCCTAAAGCTATCCCGATGGACGAGCATAACAATATTA
>Ga0326734_1000161_pt1 | contig 19920 bp, 7 predicted proteins | sample 15_GP2_1315_FD_207944 | JGI IMG/M metagenome (GOLD analysis project Ga0326734, IMG submission 207944) | Glacier ice microbial communities from Ngari, Tibet, China - 15_GP2_131.5 | ecosystem: Environmental > Aquatic > Freshwater > Ice > Glacier | place: China: Ngari, Tibet | collected 2018-07-18 | reverse complement strand
ACACCGATGGTGACAAAAGTGGCGGTACCGCCAACGCCTCCGGTCATTTCAGCAAACTCGACGTTGGCCACTGGGCTGACGGAGTTGGCAGTGATGGTCCAGCCACCTGACGTGCGAAGTACAGGGACGCGGGCGTAGCCGGTATAGGCAATCTCACCCGTGGACTGCGTGCCAGCTTCGCCAGGGTCAGAAGTGTGCAGCGCCAGAAACAAGCTGGTCAGCGGGCCAGTGACGGCGTTGTCGGCCAGGTTGGCGATTGCGGTACCGTTAAAAATCAGTTTGAGAAGGTCGTTCTCGAAATCGTTGCTCTTGCTCATGATTCGCTCCCAGGTAAAAGTTGCGTACTAAATCAAAGGTGTCCGCACCATCTGCAAGCCCAGCCGCGCAATAAACTCGTGCGGGCCTTCTGGTACGACTGTCGATACACCGTCGATCACCACTGTCCGCGTGCCGTCGCTGATGCTGCAGCCTGACAATGCGGCTGTGACTTGCGTGAGGGTGAAGGGGTAGGTAACGCCCTCTTTCAAGAAAGCCGCTTGTGCTTTGGTGTTGAGAATTGACGGCGAGCGGATGGCCTGCGCGAATACGTCAGGAACTTGTCCGCTGCTGACAAAGTGCGTCGCCGGTAGATTGCCGGTTGCACTTAGTCCGGTGAGGAACATTCCGTCAGTTTCACTGCGGTCAAGCACTTGCGCCAGCCTGCGCAAAGCGGTTGCGACGGACAACGGAATGATGATCGTGGCGTGTTCGTAAATCACGATAAAGCCCTCCGCGCTTGTTCGGACGTATGCCCGGTTTTGTAAGTACAAAGCAGCCATGCCGCGTCTTCTGCCGATATGCCGCCCACCTCTATCTGCACGCGGTAGGCTTTGACCTCTTGCTCCCAGCGAAATGACTTGGACAGCCAGTAACGCAACAACCAAAACGGCGTGATCCAGGCCTGGTCGTCGTAATGCACCAGTTCATGCCGTATCAAGCCTTCGTCGTCGCGGGACTCAGGCCGGACGAAGATAAACGGCCAGCAGCTAAAAGCGTCGAAGCCTTCGGGTATCAGGTTGGTGCTGATAATCACAGCGTCACCCCTGTTTTATTGGCAACGTAACGCTCACCGACTGCAATCTCTGCTGCGCTGGAGGCTGCACCGCGAATGATTAGGCTGTAGATGCGCCCGTTGAGAAACAATGATGTACCGGCGCGCGAACCGATGTAAAGTGGGAGATTGCCGAAATTTGTTCCCCCAGGCGCAACATCCGACCCACCCGTCAGGGCGTAAGCAATTTGGTTGATTCTTTGTTGAATCGCCAATGCCCGTGTCGCGCCAGTTATGTTGGTACTAACCGCGATCACACTTGTTGCAGGAGCTGGCATAACAGGACCAGCCGCGCCAAAACTGTCCGATGTACCAGTTACAGATGTGGCGTATTTATCGCCGCCTGCACCCGAGTTTTGGTATAGCGAAAGCGTGCGGGGCGTAGTCCCCAATTCGTAGACAACAGGAAAGGCAGCCGCATCAGTAACTTTATGAAGCCCAGCCCACACCGTCATCTTGTCGGTGGCGGTAAAGTTAATCGCAGCCGTCAGCATACCGTCGTCTACGCCGTCGAAGCGCAGGTACATCGGAAAGCCTGCGGTGTCGTAATCGCTTGCTGTGTTGACGCGCTGGTAACGGGTGGCTGTTCCTACGTCAAACTGTCCGCCCCAAATTGGGTAACTGCCAGCCCCTACGAAACTTCCGATAGGTATAAATTGGATAGTCGATGTTGCTGCGGTAGTAAATGTCCGAACAAGTTGCTGCCGAAACCAACCGCCGCCAGCGTCAACGCTGCTGTAAACATCAGTCCCCGCAGGAGTCGCACCACCAAAAATTATAATTTGTACTGAGGTTCTGGCGTGTAGTGAAATTGTGCGTTTGTCGCCAATTGCGACGACAGTTGATGAGGCTTCAGCGTTAATGATGAAATCGCCAGCAGCCGCAAATGTCACGGTGTCGGCTGTTAAGGTGCCATCCGGCGCAATAGTTGTATTGACTGCAACAGATGCCCCAGCGGATTTGCCACTCGTCCAAACCGCATCATTGAACTGCTCGCTTTTCGTCAGCAAGTTCACCCGCGCCGACAACACTGGCCTGCTCGCTGCTGTGGCTTGTGTTGCGTGATTGCCGTCTAGAAGTTTGACGCTGACGTTGTCAACCGTACCGATAAAGCCAATCCCCGCTTCAAAAAACATCGAACCCGTAGCGGTCGCTGCGATGATGTATCTTTTACTTGCGCTGGCGCTGATAGTGGCCTCAACTAACTGCGTCCCGTTTATCCAAATGTTTAACGACCCGGCAGTGCGCGTAATGCTTAGTGAAATTTCGTAAGTGCTGCCAGCAGTAAAAATGCCCGCTTGGGTAAACGGTGCATTGGCGGCATTGGCCCCGCTGTTGGAGGCTACGCCGCCAGAAATCGTCCAGGAGGCATTGCCCTTAGTCCAGTTCGCGTCAACGTCAAACGTGCCGTTAGTAATCCGCTCAGCCCCCCGCACCGCCCCAAGCCGCTTGTCCAGCATCAAGCCTACAGGCTGCTCTACAGCTGTGATGGGTGTTACCCCTGCGCTGTCCTGAAATAGCGTGCTGAAGTCGCTAGGGTCGTACCACGCGCCCTGCTGGTTATTGGCGAACAGATCGGCTATTAACTGTGCCAACGACTTTTTGCGCCGAAACAGTCCGATGGCGATGGCTTGTGCGATTAGCATTAAAGCGCCACCGAGCGCAGGCAAGGTGCATAAGCCTCACTGTTGGATGCCGGCGTAAACCCGGTAGCAGTCACCAAATAGCCGTACAACGCAGTTTCTGATGCGCCCAATTTGCTTTGCCGGTTTATTGAGTCAACCTGCGAAAACAAAGTGCTCCCCAAATCAGCAGGAGTTCCAAGGTCGATAAAGCCGATGTACGCAGACCGGTCTCCTGCGGGCAAGTCCCACACAGCGTTGTCTGCGAGAGCTGACGGAGGCGTTGCGCTGTATACGTGAAGACGGAAACTTGTCATTCCGGCAGGCACAGCGGAAATGTCAATTCGCAAGTCGCACGTTGTCAGAATTACGTGCCCGCCTACGGGGCCGATATTGGCAAAAGCAATGACCCCTCCAACAACGTCGCCCGCTGTGTACGGCGTGACATTGGCTGGCCGGGTAACAACCGTCTGAGAGCGGAAGCCAGTCGGAGACAGCGTAAACAGCGCGTCACTCGCGGGGGTGATACTAATGCTTTGCGCCGCTGGCTTAGTGCCAAGGCTGGCAGGTAGCTGGGCCTCACCACCGACGCCCGCTAAGGTGGTTATAACGCGCCCAAACGGGTCCGTTCGGATGTGTGTTTGGCGGTTATCAAAATCGCGTGCTCCGGCCATAACCGTCCTTTGTAGCCGGACTACGGCTATGCCAAGAATTCTGACGACACCCGGCAATATCAACAAACCACAAGGGGGGCGTTTTAGTCCGCCAAGGGACCGGCCTGCGCGCCACAAAGCACGGCAAATTCGTTACATTAGTCGTTTAAAGCAATCAAACATGACGCTATTGATTATCTTGGCGCTAGTCTTTTACGGCTTCATCGCATGGGCACCCCAGCAAGTCCAACAAATGTGTCTGGCGCTTACTTGGGGACTGTTCCTGCTTGGTACTGCTGGCCTGTTCCTATACTATTTAGGCCGATTCCTTTTCTCGTAGGCGCTGTATCGTCAGATTGAACCGGGTCATCCGGTCATTGATGCTTTGCTCAATGGCTTTGACTTCTCCAGCCGGTGCGTCTTTTGCAATCAGATCCCGCTTGGCTGCGCGCAGTTTTTGTACCTCGCGCTCAGCCATGTTGGCAGCCATAACGAAGCGCGCTTCAGGGTTTTCCCGGATATATTCCGCAGCTTCGGCGCCACGCCCATCTTTGCGCAATCCCTTGATTTCAGACTCATGCAGGTTGATTTTGTTGATGGCGCTGTAAAACTTGCCGGACTGCGCTGACTGCGTATCCGCATCCCCATAAAACCGTCCTACCAATGGCACCTTATGAATAGGCAAGTCCTCCCCCGACACCGTAGCAGACCCGGTTTGTTGCAACTTACTTAATTCGCGCCCCACGCCGCCCGTCACCTGCCCAAACAAGTAATCAATCTGGTCGGGGGTTGGGCTCATCACGCCAGGGGTGTAATCGCTGCCGCCAGTGAGTTTGTTGATGGCCTCTGCCAGCAATTTAGCTGGGTAAGTGGCCGTATCCTTGGCTAACAAGTGGCCCGACACTGAGCGGTTGAACGACTCTTTAGCAATAGGTTTGCCTGTCCAATCTTTGTTCTCGGCAATCGCCACCAGTGGGTCAATGGCCGTAGGTGAAAGCATTTGCACCAACGACGCGCCGCCGCCAATTGGGTTAAACGCACCGGCGAACAGGCCCGCTAAGCCAGCCAAGCGCTTTGCTGGGTCTTCAAAACCACCCAAAGCAAACTCCATGGGGATGCGGCCCAAGTTGGGCAACACATGCAGCCCCAAGGGCATGGGAATGGTGATGTAAGTCTTGCCTCCAGTCGGGATAATCAAACTGCGCTCACGCACAAACTCAGGGGGCTCGTCATCATCAAAACCAGCTGCTGCCAGCAACAAGGCTTGCATCGAGCCTAGCAGTATGCCGCCATACACAATCTTCTTACCCGTGGAACTTAGGCGCAAAGTCTTGATGTCGGCCTTGTCCATGTCAAACAGGGTTTCACCCAAGCGGGCCGTGCCCTGCATGGATGCGTTAAAGAATGCGTACAGTGCGCCGGCCTGCTGGCCCACTTGCCCCTTGCGGTTGAAGTTGACGGTCAGGTTCTTGCCCAAGCTGGCCGACTGCTGCTTGCTGATACCCTGCTCTAGCGCCACCTTGTAAGCCGCCAAGCGCACGGCGTTCTCCATGGCCAGGTTGTAATCACTCAGCCAGTCGAACATGCCGGTGGCCTTCTTCTGCGCCACGGCCAGCGGGACCTTGAGAGTGCCATCGGCGGTAAGCACTTTGCCCAGCGGCCCATCCATCCATGCGTTCGGATTCAGCTCAAACTCGATAGCCTTGGCACGGTCGGCGCTGTTGGAGAACAAATCTCGGAAACCCGTCTGACCACCCTCATTCTTAAAATCCACCCACAGTGCAGCCCACTTGGATGCGGGCAACTTGCCATCGCGCGCGGCACGGGTATCCAGGTAAATGCCCTTGAGTGCAGATAACGTGTGTCCAGCAATGGCCATCGTCTTACCCTTCAGGGGTGTGCTGGTCAGATTAAACAGAGCGCCTTGAATGTCGCGCACCAGATTGACTGTGCCGAAAATCGGGTTGTACTGTGTGTTGATAGCCGCAAAGTAGCGGGTGATCTTGGCCGAAACACCCAGCAAGCCCTCCAGTTGAGCCGTGTCCAGATTCTTTAAAGCCGTCGCCATGCGCAGGGCGCGCGGGTCATCTTCGTTGAAGGTCACGGCCTGCTCGGTCACAAAACCGTCTTTGCTTTTGACCTTGGCCATCACCACGTTGTCACGGCTTTTGTAGAGCGGGTCTTGGCGCTCCACCACAGAGTTGCTGGCCGGGTCGTACACCTTGGTTGCTGGTGGTGGGCCAACATGCCAAAACGCCTTGTTGGGGTTCAGTTTGACCAGCCCCACCAGCGCAGTCGCCACCCGGTTCTTTTCGCCGCGCACAATGGCGCGCTCACGTTGCAGCGCAATGTTGGCCAGAATGTCCACCACCTTGCGGGTCGAGCCAGTGCGGCCCTTCACCTCTTTGCCCTTGATGCTGAAGCCTTGGCCAATGCCCATGCCGCCGTCTTTGTCCTCACGCATCAGCGGCACATAGTGCTTGAACATCGTGCCCCAGCCATCTACCTTGTCCTGCGACTCCAGGTCGTAATCGGCGTAAAGCTGGCGGGTGTTGGCCAGAATGCCGTCCACCTTGGCGGCCACCGCGTCCAGCCGGTTGCGCTCAGCCGGCGTCAGCTTGCCCAGGTAATTGCGCGCGGCCTGCGTGGTCATGCCGGAGCCACCGTCCAAAATCTCGGGGTTGCGGTCGGCAATCAGCTTGTTCGCCTCTTCGGCGTGGCGTGCATGCAGGTACTCGTCCAGCATAGGGATGTCGATGTTTCGCATCTTCATCATGTTGACCAGCGGGCCTAGCTCTTTACTCACAAAGTCCTCTGTGCGCGAAGCCGCGCGCCCATGGAACAACTCTTCTTGCAGGTAGACGTTCTTTTCGTCGGCCAACGCGCCAGCCGTGGCTTTGATGGAATCCACGACACGCTTTGTGTCAATCTGCTTATCCTGAAGTTTGTATACCAAGTCATCAAACCTGGATTCTTCCAATGAGTCCCATGAGTGAGGGTTGCCGCCCTGCTTTTTCAGGTCTGTGACTGTGGTTGCCTGCAGCGTGTCGGCAATGGCTTTGCTGCGGCTGAAGCGGATGTCGGGGTTGCTGGCGTTGAAGTCGCCGTTGTTGCCTATGGCGGATTTGATTTGGGTGGAGGAAAAAGCAATGTAAGAATCACTTGCTTGGGGGTACGCCTCTCGCACTTCATCATCCAGCATGCCTAGCGTGGCATCACCGTAAGGGTTATCCAGGCCCGGCACTTCGCGTCGATTCAAATAAACAATCCCGTCATAACCTTTTGAAATAATGGCGGCGCGAACCGCTGCAATATCAGGCTCCGAAACCTCAATACCCATGTCTTCAAGTTGGCGCGAGACTTCCTCCATAAAAAAGTCACCTCCATCCTCCAGCCTAAGAGGATTCTTTATTGACAGGTAAGCAGGCAGCACGCGCACCGCATCACCGCCTTCGGCGCGCATGTTCGCCTGATCTGCGGCCCCAAAGTGGACACCCAAATCGGCATCGCCAACAGGAATTCGGAATTCGGAAAAGTCAGCACTTGTCCCGTGATAAACCACCAGCGGCTTGCCGTCGGCGTCCACCACCTTGCTATCGCCAAACCACTTTTTGAAGGCTGGAGTGTCGGTCTGGTCGGTACTGCGGCTCATGGCCGGTACCATGCCGCCCGCGTCCGCTGCACGCCCGCGCTCAATAAAACCGCGCGCCGGCAGGATGTAGGAACGGATGATTTCCGCGTCTGTCAAAAACAGCTTACCGAAGCCGGGAATGTTGGCGCGCAGCCAAGTGCGGACTGCTGCGATGGCGCGCTTGACAAACCCGATATTGGGCGTTGCCTGTGCCATTTGGGCCAACACTTCTTCAGCTGCGGTCAGGCGGTCAACTTCGTTCACGTTGCGTAGGCCGTACTCTTTGATCTTGGCGTCAACCTGTGCTTTGCGCAGCACGCTGATTTCGCGCAGGATAGGCTTTAGGGCATCCCCGAATACACCACGCAGTCCAGCATGACCCAGCACCTCATGGAATAGCACGCGGGCGGTATCCTCGGGCGTCTTCAATTGGGACGCCATCAGGTAGGCCGTGCCCTGGTAGTAGAAACCTTCCGGGGTTCCAGCTGCGCCGCCGCTGCGCTGCTTCAAGTCTTCATCGCGGATGCGCTGCGGGATCTGTGCGTCCTGCATGTCAAAAGCGACCACGATCCTCGGGGCGTTGGCCCAGCCAGATGTGATGCCTTTGACAATACGCTCCACCTGTGAGGTGGACTGCGCGGCCTCTACGGAGTCAGCGCTGCGGCTAAATGCGGGGGTGTCTGCAGAACCGGCTTCCTGCTTGGGGAAATCTCGCTCACGCACAAACCAGCCCAAAGGCCGCTTTTGAAACGTCGAGGGGCCATGCTTGAGCGCTTGCGCTTGCGTTTCAACCCACACGCCGCGCAGTTCCTTGCCTGCGTTGGTTTTGTAGATTTCGACGGTATGGGGTTTGCCGTCAAGCACCACGCTGGCACCCAACTCGGCCATGGTTGGCGCTGGTTTTTCAGCTTTGGCAGACTTGGGTTTGTCCTCAGTGAATTTTGCAGCTTCAGACTCGGCGGCTTGAACTTTGGATCGCTTGGGTAGCGTGATGTTTTCCAGCCGGTCGAACAGCTCCTTCGTAGATTCGATGCCCGTAAGGTCCATATCCTTCACGCCGCGCGCCGGTGCAAAGGCTGGGTCAGAATTCTTCTCCAGCACCACAATCCGCGTCATGACCCCCGTGCCAGCGCGCTCGAACGTAGAGGTCGGCAGCTTGATGCTGGCCACCAGATGCAGGTCAGCGGCCGCACTATATTCCTCGGTTCGATTGCCAGTGGGTCTGACGGACTTGATCTGTGCGCCACTCATGCGCGTCTGCGCACCGCTAAATTCGGCCGCCGTGGCCTTTACCATGATGTCCCGCTCCAGCGTGCCAAGGGATTCGCGCGCACTGACTACGATTCCAGATGGCGCCCATGTGGCAATGGATTCAATGGTGTCACCCTTGTAAATCGGCGTAGCTTTGCCATTGATCGTAAGTGTGGCCAATGGCTTAATCGGCCGGGTCTGTTTCTCATAAAGCCACTTGTCAAACTTCGCATCCGCAGAGCCAACCGGCAGCAGCGCCACGATGCGCCCGCCGTCGCGCAGATGCGTTGCCGCTTTGGCGATGTGGTCCACGGCGGTCCGACCAGCCGTGCCAAATGGCGGGTTCATGGCAATGCCGTCGTACTTATTCACGACAGAATGCTCTTCAAAGGTGCCGTCGATTATTCGGTCCTCTGCTGCATTCATGGCCAGCGCCAGGCGCGAGCGCAGTGCCAGACTGGGTTCGATGACGGTCTTCTTGGTCTTTTCGGGGAACCAGCGGGCAATTGCTCCGTGTCCGCCGCTCGGTTCCAGCAAGTCCTCGCCGCTGCGTGCGTCCAGCCACTCGACCATTTTCAAGCCCACGGGCTCAGGTGTGGCGAAGTAGTCTTTGCCTTCCTGTGCTTTGGTCCGTGCGTTCTTTTTCTGGTTTGCAAAATAGAGTGCTTTGGCCCGGTCATATTCGCTCAAGGCATTGTTGGCCGCCTTGTCCAACTCCTTGCCCCCCTTGCCTTCGTCCTCATGGCCCGGCGCGTAGGTGTCTGATTCCTCAAACGATTGAATGAATGAATCCTTCAGCGCTCGGGCGGCTTCACCCATGCCTAAATTCTCTGCGGTGCTGGCCCGGCTGGCAATCGTGCTGGCAAATGTCCAGCGCTCCCAGTTGGTGCCGGTGTTCAGGTAGCGCATGATGGCGTCCGATGCCTGCCCGGTGCGGTAAATCCGGCCCTCTTGCTGGATGGCCAGCGTTGGCGCCGTGGGCTGGCCCAAGTTAATCAGCACACGCTGATTCTTGCCGGTGGTGTCGTGACCGCTCCAGCCTTTGTTTTTGGCCGACTGCACCAGCATGACAAGCGGGCCGGTGGAATCATCCTGAAACTGCTTGTAGCGCTTGAGCAGGTCGGCCTTTTTCTCGTCGCCGTTGACCAGCAGCACGCCGGGCAGTTCACGGCTGAACACGTCGATCGGGGATCCCATGTCGGCAAACGGGTAGTTCACCAGGCTAGCAAACTTCGTATTGAAGGCGGCCAGTGCAGCCCTGAACTGCTTGGATGATTCCACCTGTGTGCTGGACGTGTCGCTGTCAACCGTCGATGCACTAACAGCGAACGGGTTGAAGCCGCCGCCTTTTTTGTAATCGTGGAACACCACCACTTTGCGGCCCAGCGCCATGTGCTGCTTGACAATCGGGACTACTTCCGTGGCCTTGATGGCCTCCAGCAGATAGCGTTTTTGCAAGTACTTGAATTGCTCGTGGATGACATCGCTCAGCTTGCTGTAGCCGTCGTCGCCCTTGACTGCGTTGTGCCGCTGCTCGGTCAGCCATTCCATCGCCTCGTCGATTTTGTTGCCGATGGCTGACTGCACCAACACAAAGCGCCGGTCATAGTCGGGCACCACGTCAAGCATGCGGCCAGACAAAGCGCCAGACTTCTTGATTTCGCCGTTCCACATGCGCTGCATCAGGCCGCTGTCCACGCCTGCGCCCGGCCGGTTCAGCTTGTTGGTCCGCATCGAGTAGCCAAAGCGCGTCTGAAAATAGTATTCGCGCGGGCTTGGCTGGTTGTAAACCGTCGCGTTTTCGTTGTAGGGGTAACCGTCTTTGTAATCAAACAGGTAGCCGTTGGCCCAGTCAATCGTCTTTTCGTAGGCGAATGGCGTAGCTGACAGCGCCACCAGACGGGTGCGCGCCGGGCCTTGGCGGTCTTTGACTTCTTGCTTGACGGCTTCCATGGACTCGGCCAGCGCGCGTTCCAGTTTGACCACTTGCGGAGCCAGCCGGGCATTCTCGGCGCGCAATGACGCCTGCATGACGTCCATCGTGTCGTCGTTGTTAATGATTTTGTCGTTGCCCACAATCTGCTCACGCAGGCTCTTGACTTCGTTCAGCTTGTCCCGGTTCAGCATGGCGTGCCGGGTGGAGGCACCTTCCGGGTGGTAGGTGATGGCGCGCACGTTCCGCAGGTAGCTGGTGACCTCACCGTCAGCCGACTGCATCAGGCTGTGCGCTTCGTCCGCCACGACAAGATCCCATTGGCGGCTGGCCAGTGCGTCGTTTTCACCCAGGTTGGCATACGTGGTGATCACAATGCCTTTGCCGGCGTCTTTGGTATCGTCCAGTTTGCTGATTTTCAAACCCAGCACGCGGCCGGACTCCATCCAATCGGCTGCAATCTTGTCATCTGGCACCACCACCAACGTGGCGGATTTGCCTTGTCGATCAAAGCGCTTGATGATGCCCAGGCCGCTGAATGTCTTGCCGGTGCCTGTGCCGTTTGTGAACAGCATGCCGTAGCCCTTGGGGTCGGCAAAGCGTTTTTCGGCAGCCAGTACATCGGTGTCTTGGCCCGGCAGCAGCTGCGGTAGCGTGGCGCGGATGTTCTCAATGTCGCCCAGTTTGATGGGCTTTTTGTCGGCTTGCGCCTTGGCGATGCTGGCTTTTAGGCCTGTAGGGCTTTGGTCAGCAGCTGCGACAACTTCGTTTGCTGCGATGGATTCAGGCGGTATTCCTTCGATGCCAGAATAACTGCCTCGTTCAGCGTCTGTATTTCCGGCAATGATGTCCGCAAATTCGGGCGTTGGGTTTCCAGCAGATACTGGCTGATCGCCTCGTTCTCTTGCAACAGGGGCGCTACCAAACGGTACGCCAGCACCGTCTTGTTGTCCGCTCCTTGCGCCTCGGTCGGCTGGTCCACCATCTTGCCCATTTGCGCCGGCAGTTGCTCCGGTGTCAGTCTGAACAGCGTTGCCCACGGCTGGCTCAGCGGCTGGCTTTGCGCTATTTCGTTCCACACTGCCATCGGTACTTGTTGCATTTGGGTTTCCCTTGCCTGTATTGTCTGCGTTTTCGATGGGCGCCGCTATGTTTGCAGCGTGCCATCCTTGACTCCACTCCGTCAGCGCTTTGATCGTGTCTTTGGTACTTAGCCCCTTCAAGGCAACCCGCATGTCGGGGTCCAGAGCAGGCACTGACTTGATGCCAGCGGCGAATGCTGCGCGTCCAAGGTCAGCCGGCGCCATCGGCTTGGCGGCCTCGCTTTCGGATTCTGTCTTTGCCGTGTGGCTTTCAATGTCAGATTTGTTCTCGACATCAATCACCGCGCGCTTGGTATCGGTGCCAGGCTTACCACCAGCCATGGCAATGTAGGCGCCTTGCAGTTGGTCAAGCGTCAGCGCATCGGCCACATCTGCACCCAAGGCGTTTTTGATCTGGTCTAGCGCGAACTTGGCCGCGTCCTTGAACTTGGCGTAGCCCAACCGGAAAGCGGCGTCCAGTACGCGGGTCAGCACCGGCAGCAATTTTTGCTCCTGCTCGGGCGTGATGTTGGCTTTGAATGGCTTGCTGAAAATTTCGCCCAGGTCGGCCAGGGCGTTGTTCAGGTCGGCTTTGGCGCGCAGGGCATCTGCGCTGGGTTGCCTGGCTGGTGTGGTTTCTGGTGCAGGCGCATCAAACATGCCACCCTGGCCACTCAAATTCTGTTCTGCATTACCGCCCAGTTCAAAGGTTTCAGCGGCAGCCTCGGATGCCTTGGCAATGTCTTTGCGCTCAGCGTCACGGCGTAGGCGTTCTTGTTCGGCTTTGCGCTGTGATACGTTGGCCTTTTCGCCGTCAGCAGCGCGGTCTTGCTGCGCCAGGATGTCGGCCTGACTGGGGGCAGTTAGGCCGGCGTCTTGTCCTTGAATGCCGCCCGGCGTGCCTTCTCGTCCGCTATCACTTTGCGGGCGCGCTCCGGTGGCAGCTTCAACAGGGCTTTGGTTGCCTTGAGGGCGCTCATCCGCTGCTCCGGTGTTAGTGCCGCTAATAGGCGTCTGGACTTCTCCAGTTTCGTTTCGCTCATTGGTTACTTCCTGTTCTGTGTGGCCCACCAGCAGCAGGGCTTCGTCAATGGATAAGTCGTCGTACCGGTTGGTGGCTTCAATCTCTGCCATGGCTGCATCAGCGGCGGCCACAACTGCGTCGTATGCATTGTCTTCCAGCTCCTGCTGTACTGCAATCGCTTCCTGCTCGGCGTCAAAGTCCTTGCGCTGCTGCTCGGCTTCCTGCTCGGCCATGCGCTCGGTACCTTCTGGTGTGTACTGCGGATTGGTCAGGCTGCGTTTGATAAGGTCGCGCGCGGCTTGCTCATCTTCTTCCTGGATGTAGCCTTCTTCGTAAAGGTACTCGGTGGCTTGGGTAATGGTCAAGCCTTTGCCTTTGCCGGCAAATAAAAAGCGGTTGCCGATTTTGACATTGCCCTCCATGCCCATGTCGGCGCGCTCTTCAGGCGCCAGCATGCCCTTATCCGCAATAAACGCATGTGCAGGTATTGCCTCGCCCGCCGGGGTTGTCCTTGGAAGGCTCAACCGGCGCGCATTCTTTTCTTCGGCCGCCAGTTGTTTCTCTGTCTTTTGGACAAGCGCATAGCCACCATCCGCGCGCACCACGCGCATGATCGTGTTTAGCTTGCGGGCGTCATCAGCGGCTTTTTTGGTTTTGAAGGGCTTGCCACCTTCGGCCATAGGCGTGTTGTTGCGGCCAAGTTGCTGTGGCGCTTCGTTTTTAATAGCTGAAACATCACGTCCACGCTCATCCACAGCATCTATTGCATTGACAACTTCACCCACTTTCAAGCCTTTAGGATTAATACCTAAATCGCGCGCCACCTTGCCAGCCGCGATCATGTTGGTACGCCAGGTGGCGGGCCTTGGCTTTATTTCGCTGGGTGCTGGCTCTTGTCGTTGCGGCGTTGCTTTGATGGCTTGAGGGGTTTGCGCACTGGGTTGCTCCTGTTGTTGGTTGATCTGGTTGACCGGAGCAGCATCGGCTACCCCAGCGGCTTCCACTCCAGACGTTCCGGGTACGGGTCCGGCTGTGACTCGATTGCCTTCAGGCTCTGATCCAGGCGCTGGCGTTTCAACTGGCGCGGTTTCGGACGTTGGCTCGGCTTGTGGTGGCGTGGCTTTTTGTACACTGGTTGGCTCCAATGAGGTTGGTTTTGCTACGTTTTCTATGGCTGTCTGAGCCCGTGCGTCGGTCGATACAGGCTGTTTTTGCTCGGCGGTGGTTGCTGCATCAAACGCCTTCTTGGCCTTGTTGATTGCAGCGGCGCGGCGAATGGCGTTCGGGTCGTTTTCGTACTCGGCCTGAATCTTGGCCAGCGCCTTCTGGTAGACAGAGGCGGCCGGGGTTACTGCATCGGCTGCGGTATTTGAACGTGGAACAGCGTTACTAGCTGGTTGATCTGCGCTACGTCCGGCGTCCAGGGCTGGTGCAGCAGTTGCTCCAGCTCCCACTCCAGTAGCCACGCTTGGTGCGCTGTCAGGCAGCCCGCGTCCAGCGGTTCCTGCAGGTAAGGGCTGAACTTCAGTGCTTGCGCTGTCAAGGGAGGCTCCTGGTTTCGTAGCTGCTGGTGCTTTATTTGCGAGGGCTGCAGCCTGCTCCAATGCTGCTTGCTGGGTGACTTGCTGCGTCAAACCCGTGTCGACGGCTTGCGCGGCTGCAGCTGACAGTGGGCCGGCGCTTGGGTCAAGACCCATCGCCTCGGATGGTTTGATTGGGGCAGGCTGGGCCGGCGCTGCCGGCGCGATCAGAGTATTAAGCGCTGCACTTCGTTGTTCAGGGGACGCTGCCCTAAACCATTTGAACTGGGTGGACAGGTCTTTCTGCACCATATCCACGTTGTCCGGCGTAGTGAGTCCTTTGTAGGTGCGCTCCACATAGTCCATCTGGTCGCGCATGACACCGCGGTCGGTGCCGTCTTGCACATTGCTCCAGCCCGAATAAACCGGGTCGGTGTCTAGGATGCCAGCGAAAGAAGGTGCTTCGGTCGGCGGTGTCGGCGTGACACCCGTTTCATTTGTAGAGTCAATTTGTGCCAGCCGATTGGTTGTCTGCATGTCCCGAACGGTTTTAGCGCCATTGGATGCGTTGCTGTTAAGCACGACAGAGCCATCCGGAAAGACAGTGTGCGTACCAGCGCTTGGGTTGTAAGGTAGGCCCGGCGTTCCGGCTGGATTCTCCGGATCGCCTGGAATTACCGGTGCCTGACCTGGTACCGGTGCCTGACCTGGCGCCGGTGCTGCCGGTGCTTTGTTGAAAGCCCCGAATGCTGCACCTGGCCCAGCGGATGCCAGACCCTCAAACGCACCTTGCGCCACAACGCCATCCCACGGCTTGACATCAAAGCCTTCACGACCAGAAGCTACATTGGTGGCGTACTGCTGTTGGCCGCCCTGCGCTGCCTCAAGCGGAACCTCACCAGCCGCGCCCAATGCGGTACGCGCCAGAATACCCCTGCTGCTGCCTTCGACCAGTTGCGCCGCCTCTTTATTGAGCCCGCGCCGGATCATGGAAGTGGCCACCTTGCTCACGCCAGTAGCTGCATCGACCGTTCCAAGCGCCCCGCTCAATGCAATTTGCCCGGTGTTGGGTCCGCCGTATTCCTGCGCCGCCAATGCACGCGCTTCAGCTGTTGCCGGGTCTATGCCAGCTTCGGCGCTGCGCTGCTTGATGTCGTCGTAGATGCCGCCCTTGACAGCGCCAGCCCCTTGCGCGGCACCCATGGCCGCCATCGCGCCCAGGCTGACCGGGACCGAAGCGCCGCCCGTTGCCAAGCCTGCGGCTATGGTGGGCACAATCGAGCCAAGCCCTTGTACAGTGGTTTGCACCGGCGCCACAGCAAACGCCCGGCCCGCTGCGCCAATTTGGTCCAGCACACCCTTGCCGGATGCCTCTTTTATGATGCCCTGCTGCTCTTGCTGGTCGGCCTTTGCTTGTGGACTCAAAAGGCCCTGCGTGAACTTGCCAGCGGTATCGAGCGCGCCTGAGACTGAATTGCCAGCGCCAGCCGCGTCTGCTACTGACTTGGTAGCGCCAATTGCACCACTGGCAAAGCCTGCGCCCAAGTCGCCTAGCTTGCGCAGGGCACCCATTTTTGGAGCTGGTGGTTTATCGAACTGGTCGAATGGATTGGCTGCGGCGGGTGCGTCGAACTGGTCAAATGGATTTGCCATGTTTATTTTTGTCCCAGTGAGCGCGCGGCTGCGCCTTGACCGTACTTGGCGTCAAAATCTGCCGCCATCTTTGGATTGCTTTTAAGCATTGCGATTGCTCCAGCATTGGGCGGCAAGGCTGGTTTTGACTGCCCCTGTTCCACAAACTGTCCAGTCTGGTTGTTGAAAACGCGCTCCGGGCGGGTTACAAGAAAACCACTCGCGCTGTCAATCTCCTGACCACCAGCCACAGGGGTGAATCGGTTAGGTTGCTCTTTTTCGTAGCGGCCTTGCAGTGCGCGCAACGTCTCTTCTGCGGCAACCTTCTCGGCCGGCGTCTTCGCATTCGCAAATGCGGTTTGCGCGGTTTGAATTTGTGCTTTTGCCTGGTTGTCGAGGTCGATGCCCTTGCCAGCACGGTCGAAACTTGTTTTTTCCATGCCAAGCCGTGCCTGCGCGCTGGCATTGGTCATGTCCTGCCCGCGGCGCGTGGTCGCATCGGACGCATTGGCGAGCAATTGCTTCTGGGCGAAGGCCCGTCCGGGCGTACCCAGTGGGGATGATGCAAGCAGTTGCTGCTGGCGCGCGGCCTCGGTGGCTTGCCCTGCAGCTGTGCCCCAGTTCACGTCAATACCATCGCGCAGATTTGCCGCGCGGATTGCGTTGTCACTGCTGACCTGAGAGGCAGACAGACCACCCAAAGTCTGATCGATTTCTTGCCGGCTCATGCCCTGCACGGTGTTGACACCAAAACCACCGCCCATGCGCTTGGCCGCGTCGCCTACATAGGTGTTTGCGCCGCCGTTCATGCCGATGTTCGGGGCACCGCTGAACGATGTCACGCCGTTGGGTTGCCGGGTGGCGGTGACTTGTCCCGGTACAGGCTCTGCTGGTGCAGTCACACCGGGCAATGTTGCCAGTGCTTGTCTAGCATCAACAGCGCCCATGTCTTTGGCTTGCTGCGGGATACTGCCAGGGTTGCCAAGAAGGTCGGGCCTTGGTGCGGTGCCTCTGCCGGCTCCAGCAGCACTTCCCGGCACCTGTGGCACAGGGCTGGCACTGGGCGCTTTTGTAGCCGTCTGGTTAAATCCGTAGCCTGGTGCACTGGCAAGGGTTTTAGCGGCTGCCGCTACGCCGTCTGCAAAAAAGTTACCGACCGCGCTCATTTGCTGGCCGTATTCGGATGGAGCGGCCGGAGTCGTACTGACTGGTGCAACTGGCGTAGCGCCTTGCGCCTGCTCACTTCCAGTCAATAAGGCGCCAGCGTTGGAAACCCCGCGCGTCACACCAGCCAGGGCGTTGGCTTGCGCGCCTTCTTGCAAAGCCGCATTTACGACGGGTAATCTTGGAATAGCTTGAGCTGCGGCAGTGACTGGCGCGGCAGCAACCTGCGCACCGGACCCCATACCAGCAACGAAGTTGGTTGCATTGGCAGCCGGCGCGCCCAATCGCGGCATGGCGTTGGGCAAAACGGGTGCTGCGCTCATAGCCCTTTGAGCGGCGCGCAGCGGCACCGATGCAACCACCCCCATGCCGCCCAATGCGTTTAGGCTGTTTTGCGTTTGCCTTCCGATTTCGGTGCCGTCTATCCGCTCACCACCCACAACCTGCGGCGTGCCGCCTGTGGGGATTTCCGCAATGCGGCGCTGGCGCTTTTCTTCAATCTTCCCGCCATCAGCACGCGCCATCATGCCGCGCTTGATTGCTGGCTTGCCGGTTGGCGTGTGGGTTGATGCAACTATCTTGTCCAGCACTTTTGCGCCACCGAGAGCTTTTGTGGTGTCGGCGGGCAGCATGTACTCACCTTTGGACGCCATGATTGGGATGCTGTCAGACGTTCCGGTGCCCGGCCCTTTTATCGGGCCACCGTCTTTCATACCCGCATCTTTCTCGCGCCGCTGCACGGCTGTCATGCCTGCATAGTTGGTGATCATGCCCAGCCCTGCAGCGGGCGATGCTGGTGGCGCTGGAGCTGGCGCTGGAGCCTTGGCCGCGCGCTCTGCGTCCTGCCGCGCGTACTTTTGCGTGACGGTTTCATCTGGCCCAAAGAGCTTGGCGCGCATCCCGTCGATAAAACCACCGTCCGCAAAGTGAGGCAACTTCGCCAGTTTGTCGGCACTTTTGCCTTTGGTTGCCGGGTACTGGCGTGGTGACATTTGGAATCCTTCAAGTTGAAAAGGATTCTGGTGTCTATGCCACCAGTCGGCAAACCCTACCGGGGGTTAACTTGCAGCTGCTTACTGCTGCACAGTTTGCGCGGCCAGCGTGTTCATGCCTGACATGGCCGATCCGGCCAAGTTGGCGTAGATCGTGGCGTTAGCTGTGCCAAGACGAGCCATCGAATCACCAAAAGCGCGGGTGCTTTCGGCAGTCTGAATCTGCGCAGTCATCTGGAGCTTGGCGTTTTCGATGCCTACCAACGACGTGGCTTTGTAATACTCGCTGCGCACCTGGGCATTGGCGACCGATGCCTGGGTCTGGGCTTGAAACGCAATGATCGTCTGGCGCTGGTTTTCCAGCTGAGTGCGCGCTTTTTCGCCACGCGCCTGCACCACCGCGCTGTAGCCCGAGAGCGTCGCCGAATACTGCGTGGCCCGGGCCTGGTTGGTCAGTGCTGCTGCGCGCACGACTTCGCTCTTGGCCTCGACCCCCGCTTTGTAGCCCTGCACACGGGCGGTGTAGGCGTCAACCTGCGTGCTGAAGATCTTGGCTTTGGCAGTCTGCCCCTCAATGGCAGCACTGAAGCCCTGCCACTCGGCGTTCTTGGCCTGCACTTGCGCGCTGAAGGCCTGGACCTGGGACTGGAACAGCTCTAGCTTGAGTTTTTCCAGCGACGTGCGGCCGACGACCGCTTCGATCTGCGCGCGGTAGACATTGGACAGCCCTGTCAAGGCATCGATACGGGCGCGGTAGACATCGACCTTGGCCTTATCAACATTGGTCAGCGCTTCGAGCGCCGCGATTTCGATGCGGTACAGCTCGATGCCAGCCATGGCGCTTTTCAGCCGGGTCTCGTAGACCACCGCTTCGGCTTTGTAGGCATCGAGCTTCAGACCGAACGCTTTGATCGCGATGTTGTAAACCTCAACGATCGACGACAACACCGTCTTGGCGTATTCCAGCGCTTGCCCGTTTATGGTGATCAGGTTCTGGTGGTAAGACAGTGCGGCGCTCAGCATGCTTTGGCGCAACCCGGCCGAAGTCGTGACGGCAAACTGCAAGTTCTTTTGCTCCATTTCGGCCTGCATCACGACGATGTCGCTGGCCGCTTTCAGGTTGTTGTTGGCAGCGTCCTGGCGCGCACGAGACACAGCCGACATGAGCGAGCCGCTGGGCAGGGTGAAGCCCCTTTCCGCTGCTTCAGAATAAGCGGCTTCGCGCACCCGCTTGGCTTCGGCGTCGTTTTTTTCCCGCGCGCGGAAGTAGATGGCGTTCTCGACTTCGGGCTTCATACCCGTGCCGCCAGCAAGGTAGCGCGAAAGCTGGTTCTCGATTGCTTCCATCTGCTCGCGGAAGCGCGGGTTGTATTTGGCCAGCTGGGCGTCGACGTAGCCTTCGAGCATAGCGATGGTGCTCGGCGCCACAGAACGGTAAGCGCGGTTAAGGCTGCCCTCAAGATCAGTAGGCGCCACGCTGGTGTCGGTAGGTGCGAGGGCACCAAACACAGGCAGCGACACTTGTGGTGCTGTAGGTGCAAGGCGATCGGCCAGCATCGGCGCTTCGATTAACGGGTTGAGCAGCGCGCTCGGTGGCTCTGGAAAAATGATATTGGTGTTGATCGCAGGCGCGCTTTGCAAAAATTCAGCGACTTGCGACGGCGCCGTCGGCAGGGTGATAGTCGGCGTTTGCGCGTCCAGTGTCGGTAGGATACCCACGTCGAAAGCACTGATGTCCTGAAATACTGGCGCCCCACTAGGCTCGGACGGTAAGTCCAGAGCTACGTTGTCGAGGGCCGGAAGAGTCAGGTTCAGTGCCGCTGGGGGTGCATCGGGTAACGTGACGGGGAAGTAGTTAGGGATGGCGTAGCCTACGGCGCGCACCATGGTGATTGCCTCATCCATGGCGCCAGCGGCGTCGTTGACGAGAGTGTTGGTGTAGCCCTTGGCGTCGGCAAGCAGAGATGCAACGGTCATATCAAATCTTCCTTGTCAGTTTGTTTATGTCGGCTTTGATGTCGTCCAGCTCCATCACCCCGGTGCCCGACACGCCCAGGGCGAAGTAGCGGTTCTTCACTCCTCGGCCGAACTTCTCGCGGTGGTTTTGGGCGCCCTGTCCGCGCGGCGTGTCGTAGCTGTAGGTCTCGCTGCCGGTCTCGCCGGCAAAGACATTGATCGTGGCGTTGGGCCCGAGCCGCCCGCCGAAGTAGGCAGACGCCATGGTTTTTTTCTCGCTGGCGCCGAAGTCGTCCACCGCCGTTCTGATGGCGTACGGGATGACAGCCCCGTTATCGGTCGTGCCCTCCAGCAGGTACAGGCCGTCGGC
>Ga0326734_1000160_pt1 | contig 19933 bp, 15 predicted proteins | sample 15_GP2_1315_FD_207944 | JGI IMG/M metagenome (GOLD analysis project Ga0326734, IMG submission 207944) | Glacier ice microbial communities from Ngari, Tibet, China - 15_GP2_131.5 | ecosystem: Environmental > Aquatic > Freshwater > Ice > Glacier | place: China: Ngari, Tibet | collected 2018-07-18 | reverse complement strand
GTGTGCACGGGCCCGTTGGTGCGCCCGCTGCCACGTCCATCACGCGCAGTGCGACGAACTTGCCCGCCGGACCGCCATCGTCGTTGACTGAGGCGGCCAGCTTCAACTTGCGCTGCCAGTAATACAGCGACGCCAGCGTCAGCCCGTGCCGCCGCGCATACACGCTCGCCGCACTGCCTTCGCGGCGGCACGCCTCGACGTGTGAAATCCAGAAGTCGGTGTTGCCTTCCATGCTTGCTCCCGTTCAAATTGAAACGGCAAGCATGCGGAAATCGGGATCAAGCTACAAGGCTGTGGTTCATGGATCGCTTAGGCGCGGCTGGGTCATGTCAGTGTTTCGAAGTGATGGTCATTTCTGCATTATACAAGTTTCAAAACAGCTCCTAGGAACCCTGGGGGGCTATCCAATTCCTCAAAGAAACTTATCATAAAAACATATATTAATCGCATTATTGGATGGGAATCTATCAATTTTTCATACTTTTCTAACATGCTGAATTTGGTAAAGTAAGACGCCTGTAGATCATACCGATGAGGGAAAACTGGGTTAAGCCGTACAGTCCAGGAAAGTAGCGAAGTAATGCGCTATTTCGTAATGCAGGTTTTGTATATGTATTATGGAATTTCTTGTGTTAAAACGGAGCTTATCATGATGGTTATTAACCAAATTTATGGCGCATTTGCAATTACATTAAACGGAATATCAGCTTTGGGAGCGTTTGAAACATTCTCAATGGCATTGTTAGTCAGCCTTGGGGTATGCACCTTTAATATTGCTACCGAGCGCTGGCATGGGTGCTATTCCTTCGACGTGAATGTCATCGGCATACAAAAAGTGCATAAGAAAATGGTATCAAGGACTGGCGGAATTGCATTGCTATGCGGGGTACTGGCAGTTCCCGTCTTTGGGCACTTTGAATATTACGCAATTGGAATTCAAGAAGGAAATAGAATTGTGATATTTAAACTTTTGTTATCTGCCGTGCCGGCATTCTTGGCTGGGATAGTTGAAGATCTGACAAAAAAAGTCTCGGTAAGAACGCGTTTCTGTTCGATACTAGCGAGCGCAGTCCTGGCCGCCTGGCTGTTGGGAGCTTATCTCCCGCGCATCGATATATGGGGACTTGATAATGCACTAAAATTGCTTCCGATTTCTTTGGCAGTTACCGTATTTGCCGTAGTCGGGGTAACAAATTCGATTAACATTGTCGATGGCTTCCATGGTGTCGCTGGAGCTACCGTCGTCATAGTCCTAGCTGGAGCAGGCTTTCTATCATGGCAGGTCGGGGACACTCTTGTGACGCAACTTGCCTTGGCCGGAATGGGCGCCACCATCGGTTTCCTGATACTGAATTACCCTACTGGACGGTTATTCATGGGGGATGGCGGCGCGTATTTTTTGGGATTTTGGTCTGCCGAAGTTGCGGTTTTGACCATTGTGCGGAATCCCGAGATCAATGCATGGCAAATTCTCGCAATATACGCCTACCCCGTGATCGAAGTAATCTTCAGCATGTACCGCAGAAAAATTTTACGCAAAACTTTCGTCGGCGCTCCAGATCGACTCCATCTTCACTCTCTGTTCTATCGCCGAGTGGCATGCCATCGGATCAGCGCTAGGAAGTATCCATGGATTCGGAATGCGGGAGTGGCCTGTTTCGTATCGACGTGGCTCGCTACCGCAACCATTATCTCGGTCTTGATCGGAAACACGATTTCATTTGCAATTATGCTAGTACTTTTTCAGATATTCATTTATATAGCTATTTATATGAGGCTAGTTCGCGGGCATTGGGGTCGCTGTTTTAATCCGGTGATTATTTTTGGGTGGCGTTCTTAACATAAAAGTGGATCAATTTGATTGAATATCATATGCGTGATCAACATGATTCTATTTAATCAATAAATAATGAAGGAATTGATTCATGAGCAAACTGGAAAACATTCAATCCGACCTTCGCAATCAACCCAGAAAGTGGCTGGTTACCGGATGTGCCGGTTTCATCGGTTCCAATTTAATCGAATCCCTGTTGACGTTGGACCAGACAGTCGTCGGTCTCGACAATTTGTCGACAGGTTTTCAGCACAATCTCGATGACGTGCGCGGCTTGGTGAGCGAAAAGCAATGGAAACGTTTCAAATTCATTCATGGGGACATTCGCGACATCGATGCCTGTAGAGAAGCAGTATCAGGTATCGATAGTGTCTTGCACCAAGCAGCATTAGGCTCAGTTCCAAGATCGCTCGAAGATCCGGTAAGCACAAATGATTCAAACATTAATGGATTTTTGAACATGTTGGTTTCTTCGAGAGATGCTCGCGTAAAGTCGTTTGTCTACGCTGCATCCAGTTCAACATATGGAGATCACCCCGGATTGCCCAAAGTCGAAGAGAATATTGGAAGGCCACTGTCGCCATATGCTGTTACAAAATATGTCAACGAACTTTATGCTGAGGTATTCGCACGTTGCTACGGCTTCAAGGCAACAGGTTTACGTTACTTCAACGTTTTTGGAAAACGACAAGACCCGCATGGAGGTTACGCAGCAGTGATTCCAAAATGGATAGCCGCAATGATTTCTGACAAGCAGGTAATTATTAATGGCGATGGTAGCACCAGTCGGGATTTTTGTTATGTCGCGAATGCAGTGCAGGCAAACTTGCTTGCCGCTACGTCCCACGATGAGGAAAATAGTTGCATCTATAACGTGGCCGTAAGCGATATCACAACCTTAAATCAGTTGTATGACTATTTGAGGATCATCTTGAGCGCAAACGGGATCAAAGTCACAAAAAGTCCGTCTTACACCGGTTTTCGCAATGGCGATGTCCGTCATTCGCAAGCGGACGTGAGAAGGGCAGCGCGGGAACTCGGCTATGCGCCCGAGTACCGTATTTATGCCGGACTTGAAGCTGTTATACCTTGGTATGTCGAGCAAACCAGGAAGGAAAATGCTGCTCGCGGAAACAAACGTCTGCTTTCGGGAGGCTTTCTCGCTTCCACTGAAGCCGACTACTGCCGATGAGTTCATTTCAAACGTACACGACTGCGCCAGCAATGCAATTCGAGAGGATCATGTGAATTTCCTCAACACTCTGGGTACCCGTCTCAAGATGGCGGATCCGCATCATTCCGCGATATTGAAAGGCATGGCGACGGTTGCCTTGTTCGTTTTTCTTGGCAAGTTGATGAGCGCTGCCAAAGAGATGGTGGTTGCATACCGTTATGGATTGGGTGCAGAAGTGGACGCGTACCAGTTTCTCTACAATCTGATCAGTTGGCCGATCGGTGTTTGGGGCAGTGTACTTACGGCGGTTCTTGTGCCGTTGGCGGCGCGGATGCGTCAGTTTGATAAGGAAGAACTGCCGCGTTTCCGTTCGGAGCTTTTTGGGCTTGCTCTTCTACTTGGGCCTGCCTTGGCCATGTTGGCGTGGTTGGGTATTCGGACGATGCTGGGAGTTGGGCGAAGCGGTTTACAGGGAAGTTCAGCGCAATTGGCGGCAGAGGCGCTTCCAAGATTAGTCTTTTTGCTACCCTTGGGGCTGCTCATTGCTCTTCAGTCGGCGTGGATGCTTTCGACTGGCCGACATGTCAACACCTTGTTGGATTGCATACCAACATTTTTTATAGGCGCGGCGATCCTCGTATTTCCCAGCGGCGGTATAGAGCCGCTTGTGTGGGGCACTATTGCAGGCTGTGGGGTTCATTTGTGCGCACTTTTGGTACCGATGGCGCGGCGCAATGAAATTGAAGCACCTAGTTTTACCCAGGTATCCCCTCAATGGCAGTGGTTTTGGCATGGCTTTGGAATCATGCTAGCCGGCCAAGCATTGATGAGTCTGACAGTGATTATCGACCAGTTTTACGCAGCCGGCCTTGGCGCAGGCTCGATAGCCACGCTTGGCTACGCCAACCGTATTCTGTCATTGATCTTGGGTTTGGCAGCGATCGCAGTTGCGCGCGCCACACTTCCTGTTTTCTCGCAGCCCAGGCCGGAGGGCGCGGGGAAGCTGCACAACGTTGTCAAGCACTGGACGCGCCTCATGTTCATAGGGGGGTGTGGGGTGATATTGATCGGCTATGTCCTTGCACCTTGGGCAGTAAAACTACTGTTCGAACGTGGCCAATTTACTGTAAGTGATACCAGGACCGTGGCCGACGTGCTTCGCTACGGCCTGCCGCAGTTACCGTTCTATTTTTCTTGTATGGTGCTTGTCAGCTATGGATTGAGCCAACGACGCTACAAGCTGATTTTTTGGTCGGGTGTAATAGGCTTCGTTGGGAAAATATTCGGCAATGTGCTCCTCGTTCCGCATTTTGGGATTAATGGAATAGCCTTCGGAGCTATTTTCGTGTACGGCCTTAACGCACTATTTTTCTGGATCACACTATTATACAAAAAGTAACTTACGCGAGAAATTATTCTATTCGCAACGACAATTTTTTTGATGGGCGGGTTAATTGAAAATACTTATCTTTATAAATAGTTTGGCTGGTGGAGGAGCGGAGCGGGTTTCTGCTACTCTCGCCAACTTCTGGGCGCTGAAAAATTGGGAAGTAACGATTGTTACACTTGCCCCAACAAGCGAAGATTTTTATTTTCTTGATTCAAAAATCGAGCGTATTTCGTTGAATCTTGCAGGCGAAAGCATTAACTTTTTGCATGGGTTATTACAAAATGTGCTGCGCGTTCTGGCGTTGCGGCGCACGATCAAACAGTTACGTCCTCAGGTTGTGCTTTCGATGATGAGCACGCCCAATGTGCTGCTGGCGTTCGCCAGCCAACGAATCGACAATTTGTGCGCAGTAGGTTCGGAGCGTTGTTATCCACCACACGCCCCGTTGGGGCTAGTCTGGAGCACCTTATGCAGAAAAATGTATGGTCGATTATCTGCGGTTGTCGCTTTGACTCATGAGTGTGCACAATGGATTGAAATGCATTCGTCTGCCACATGCGTTCGGGTTATTCCGAATGCTGCTACATGGCCCTTGCCTGATAACGTGCCGAAAATCGTGCCAGACTTGCTCTGCAATCCTGAACGTAAAGTCTTGCTTGCTGTTGGCCGACTGAACACCGTGAAAAATTTCGAAGTGCTTATTGGCGTATTTTCCGAACTTGCCGGTAAATATCCTGACTGGGATCTTGTGATCCTTGGGGAAGGACCCGAACGTCAAGTGTTGGAAGCCATTATTCGTGACACGACGTTAAGGACGCGCATTTTCGTTCCCGGGATCGCTGGCAACGTGGGCGAATGGTATGCGCGTGCGGATCTGTATGTGATGAGTTCGCGTTCAGAGGGATTTCCCAATGCACTTTCTGAAGCCCTCGCCCATGGACTTCCAGCTGTGAGCTTTGACTGTGACACGGGCCCGCGGGATATCATTCGGCACGGTGTAGATGGCTTGCTCGTTCCATCTGGAGATTCCTTGGGTCTCAGGAATGCGTTAGAACATGTCATGGGCGACAGTAATTTAAGAAAAAAGTTCGCTGCGCGGGCCATCGATGCTAGGGAGCGTTTTTCGATCGAAAGAATAGCAGGTATGTGGGAAACTTTATTCAGGGACCTGACCAATACGCGCTTTGCACCTGAAATAAAAAGCACGACATTTTCCAACAAAAGGTGCGGTTCATGAGTTTAAAATTCTTCGCGCAGTCAAGAACTTATTGGCCACAAATACCGCCATCTGTGCCAACGGGTAAGTCCAAAGGCAGTTTTCTGATGTGGTATCAAGCATTTGTGCTAATTATCGCATCATGCGCCATTTATTCGAACCTGCCGATTTACGGGTACGTGTTAAATCCAAGCTTGCTCCCTAAATTCATATTTTTCGGAATTTTTTTTCTAATAACACCATTATTGTTAATTAATCATAGATTTTTAAACGCCTACCTGACGTCGCCTTTCGTTTTATGGGCCACAGTTTTTTTAGCGATTAATCTCATTCACCTTCTCGGTTTCTCAACGGGTGATAACGTCGGCGGGTCTTTTTTTGTCGACAATCAGATGGTCGCCAGACATTCTCTTATCTTGACACGCGCTCAATATATTCTGTTCACTATTGTCTTAGGGTTTGCATTTTATACGAGCACCAGGCGCGCCCACCTATACATATTTGTTTTTTTGGCTGCTTTGCTGCCATGTACAGTCATACTCGATTTTTCACAACCGGGGCTTTTATATCCGATCGACACCAGCGGCGCGGTTCTTGGACGCGCTGCCGCGATGTTCATCAATCCCACCATGGCAGGCGAGGCCATGCTGAATGTTTTTTTGATTGGCTGTACTGTGATCAAATTGAAGTATCGCGCGCCGATATTTATTTTGCTAGGCGCAGCGATACTGATGACGTTTTCACGTTCTTCGATAATCGCATGGGTGCTGCTCTGGCCAATTCTGATTTTCAAGAAAATACTGCCAAAATTTGCGCTCATCTTTATAGCGATTACCATTGGTATTTCTCTGGTTCTTCTAGGGTCATTTGAAAATTATCTCCACGCTCGCGAGGAATTTGACGGTGCCCTTGGCAATATCCTTTCAAGACTAGATTTTTTTTCAAATTTCAAGCTGAATGATGACAGCTCAGAGGAGCGGGCAGACGTCATCAGGGCGGGTTGGAATCTTTTCTTGCAAAATCCGATTTTTGGCGCAGGTGCAGGTGCGACGCGATTCTGGTCACACCGAGGAAGCACGCATAACCAGTTGCTCTTGCTTGCCGCGGAATACGGCATTCTTGGAATAGCATTGTGGATATGGCTGTTGGGAATCTTATGGCAAGGAAAGTTTTTCGAAAATAGAGGGTTGCAGTTTGCGATGGTATTTCTGTTCGCCTTCATGTCGATGTTCACACACCAGATGTTTGACTCCGCATCGTACTGGCTGGCGACATTTGCACTAGTTTCGGTCGGAAGAAATTCGGGTTATGTCGTATCGCCCAGAGCAATAACACGAGATTACATAGACCAGGAGAAAACCGTCAAATGAACATTAACGTAAATTATATCGATTCATTGGCACTGCCCAGCACGTCTGACGCAGCGTACCGCAAGACAGTATGTTCTGGCATTATTCATTTTTCCGAAGAGAGGTCCCTGTCTTTATTTGAAGGAATGCTTTCTTTTTCCGTGGCGCTCGTCGACGGTGGTGTTCCATCAAATCATTTTCCAGGGAAGTTCCAAGGCGCGAAAATTTTATCCGGGAAGTCAGTGCACTCGAAACATTGCGCCATCGTCGTCGCTCATTCGGTTTCTGCACAATTATGACAGCGGCCAAATTTGTCATCTCGCTGGACTTCGAGCTTTTTTGGGGCGTGAGCGACACGCAGACGGTTGATGGGTACGGCCGCAATGTGCTCGGGGAATGGCAGGTTATTCCCCGCTTGCTGGCGTTATTCCGTGCACATGGGATCAAAGTGACTTGGGCGACGGTAGGTATGGCGATGTGCCGGAACTACGCGCAATGGCGCGATATCCGACCATCGGTCTTGCCTGGATACACCCGCATCAAGACATCTCCTTACTCAATGGACAAGTTTATCAAGGAACACCCGAAGCTCTTTTTTGCCAGACCTTTGGTCGAGCAAATACTGGTCACTGAAGGGCAGGAACTGGCAACACATACCTACAGTCATTTTTACTGCAATGAAGCTGGCGCAACTCGGAATCAATTTGTTGCTGACCTGGCTTGTGCCCGGACTATTGCTGCGGACATGGGAGTGAACTACCGCAGCGCGGTATTGCCGCGTAATCAGGTAGTTGAAAGCTTTGTGGCGGTTTTGCCAGATGCCGGAATTGGAGTCTATCGCGGGAATGCAGGGCACTGGCTGTACCGGAACGGCGATGCCGTAGCGGGCGGGATCGCCGGGCGGATTGCCAGATTTTCGGATGCTTGCCTGCCTTTGAGCGGAAGCCGTACGGTACGCGAACAGCATAACGGCTGCCTGGTGAACGTGCCGGCGAGTCTTTTCTTGTATCCCTGGTCTGCCCGGCAACGAGCATTGGTAGCACTGCGTTTGTATCGATTGAAACAATGCATGACCAAAGCCGCCCGAACAGATGGCATTTTTCACCTCTGGTGGCACCCCCACAATTTTGGCGTCAACATAGAGCAGAACCTTGCGATGCTGTTAGAGGTGCTACAACATTACCACTCTCTGGCCGATACATATGGGATGCGATCCTGTTGTATGGGAGATTTTGCAGTATCAGCGGCCCCGGCGTTTCAGTTTTCAAATCAGACAACATCGGCTGAGTCTGTCGTAGCCAGCATTCATCCTCTGCCATGGTGTCGTAAATGAAACGCCACATCTTGCATGTAATTAGCGGGCTGGTCGTTGGCGGCGCGGAAATGGCGCTTTACCGACTCATTCTCGAGTTTCGCGGCAGCGAATATACCCATACCGTTATTGCCCTGACCCCGGAAGGAGGGATGCGTGCACGGTTTACAGAGGCTGGCATTCGTTTGATTGTCCTTGACGTCAGACGGTCGCCGGTGTCGCACTTGCTGCGCCTGTATCGTTTGGTGCGAACGCTGCGGCCTGACATTGTGCAAACCTGGTTGTATCACGCCGATCTGCTGGGTGGTCTTGCTGCGCGCCTGGCAGGAAACCGTAACGTGATCTGGGGCGTTCGGACCACCGATGTCGATGGGGGCTGCGCCCGTGCAACAGGTTTCGTGCGCCAACTCTGCGCGTCATTATCACACTGGGTACCGCATACCATTGTTTGCGTAGCTGAAGCTGCGCGCCGTTCGCATTCGCTGGTTGGGTACGATGTTGCCCGCATGGTTGTGGTGGGAAACGGTTTTGACCTTTCAATGCTGAAGGCGAGTCAGTGCCAGCGTACGCATTTGCGGGTGCAATGTGGTTTCGGCGCAGACGACATTGTGCTCGGCACTTTAGGTCGATTCAACCTGGACAAAGACCACGCTAACTTCGTGAAGGCGGCCGGTCAGCTCGCCAGGCAGCACGACCGTCTACGGTTTTTGATGATAGGAAAACACCTCGACTCAGACAACAGCGATCTCATGCAATGGATTGATGACACGGGATATCCCGACCGTTTCGTATTGCTGGGCGAACGTGTCGATGTCCCGGTTTGTCTTGCGGCCATGGATATCTTCTGCTTGTCTTCAAGGACAGAAGCCTTTCCCAATGCGGTGGGTGAAGCGATGGCCATGGGTTTGCCCTGCGTGGCCACAAATGTGGGCGACGTTGCTGTTCTGATGGCCGACACAGGCGTTCTTGTACCTCAGGGCAACGCTGATGCACTTGCATGCGCAATCGCAAGCTTAATTAAACTTGGTCATGACTATTGCGGGCAAATGGGACTACGGGCCAAGGCGCGCATTCATGCGACATTCACCATGGCTTGTGCTCGAAAACGGTTTGAGGTTATTTACGAAGATGTCCTTAAGGAAGGAAAATCATAATGTGTGGATTTGCTGGCTATCTGGGAGCAATCCCGTTTCAAGCTAAGGCGGAACAACAATCTTTACTTAAGCGCATGACCGACGCGATTATTCATCGTGGCCCTGATGATGCTGGCTACTGGTGTGACGGTGAACATGGGATTGGACTCGGGCACCGTCGCCTGTCAATTATTGATCTGTCTGCTGAAGGGCACCAACCGATGCAGTCATCAGCCAGTCGGTATGTCTTCGTGTTTAACGGAGAAATTTATAATCACTTGGAGATACGCAAAGAACTTGAATCTTGCGGAAACGCTCCCGCATGGCGCGGCCATTCAGACACCGAGACGCTTCTTGCCGGATTCGATGCCTGGGGCGTGCAAAAGACGATAGAACGTGCGGTCGGCATGTTCGCCTTCGCTGTATGGGATCGGCAAACAGGCGTGCTGACCCTTGGACGCGACCGGATTGGTGAAAAACCCTTGTATTACGGATGGCAGGGCCGAGGCAGCAATGCCGTTTTCTTATTTGGATCTGAATTGAAAGCATTGCGGGCACACCCTGCGTTTGAAAATACCATCGACCGCGGGGCGCTCTGCCTGCAGATGAGGCATAGCTATATTCCGGCGCCATATTCAATTTATCAAGGGATTGCCAAACTACCGCCAGGATGCTTGCTGACAGTTTCCACCAAGCAACGCGAACCCAGAGTGTGGGAGTACTGGTCCGGAGCGGGACACATTGTGGCAGGGGTAGCCGCTCCTTACCTTGGTACAGCAAATCAGGCCGTAGGCCATCTGGACATATTACTTAAAGCGGCGGTGCGCGCGCAGATGATGGCGGACGTACCACTTGGAGCCTTTCTGTCAGGCGGGGTTGACTCCTCGACAATCGTGGCATTGATGCAAGCACAGTCTTCTCGCCCCGTCAAGACTTTCTCCATTGGCTTCCATGAGGATGAATTTAACGAGGCAGAGTATGCCAAGGCGGTCGCACGGCACCTGGGAACCGAACATACCGAGCTGTATGTGACTGCCGACCAGGTCAGGTCGGCCATTCCTCGCCTGCAAACAATGTATGACGAACCGTTCTCTGATTCGTCCCAACTACCGACCTTCCTGGTATCGCAACTCGCCAGAGAGCATGTGACAGTGTCGCTCTCGGGCGACGCCGGTGATGAGTTATTTTGCGGGTACAACCGATATCAATTCGCTGCGAAGCTTTGGAAGACCGTTGACGCCGGCCCCTTGCCTTTACGCAGGCTCGCCGCCAAGGGCCTTACCAGTATTTCGGTGGAATCCTGGAACAGGACGGCAAAAATTTTGGCGCGATTTCTGCCTCGATCCATGCGATTCGCCAATACCGGCGACAAAATGCATAAAGGCGCAGATGTCCTTGCAAGCGCATCGCTCGACGCACTATATCTCGGCTTGGTGTCGCACTGGGAAGATCCGGCATCTCTTGTTATTGGCGGAAACGAGCCGCTAACCTTGTTAAAAGGCAATGTCCCACTATTTCCAGGCCTGGATGGAATTCAGCGAATGATGGGACTCGACCTGCTGACCTATCTGCCGGACGATATCCTTGTCAAGGTTGACCGTGCAGCGATGAGCGTATCGCTGGAGACAAGAATCCCGTTTCTTGATCACCGGGTTGTCGAGTTTGCCTTAAGTTTGCCACAGTCAATGAAATTGCGAGATGGCGTAACCAAATGGGCATTACGGCAGGTGTTATACAGATATGTGCCGAAAGCGCTCATTGAACGCCCAAAGATGGGATTCGGCGTGCCAATCGGCGATTGGTTGCGAGGACCGTTGCGGGAATGGGCCGAAGCCTTACTCGCGGAATCAAGATTGCGTGCAGAGGGGTTTTTCAATCCAGCCGAGGTGAGAAAGAAATGGAACGAGCATCTTTCCGGACAACGCAACTGGCAGTATCAATTGTGGGACGTGTTGATGTTTCAGTCCTGGAATGAGCAACAGTCGATGATTAATATTGGCGGTAGCAATGCTTCATTCGATTCCTTGCGCCACAACGACATGGATTTTTCGCGTCGCGCTATTGCTCAATCGCAATAACAAGTTGACGTCAGCAGCTCTCTCTTTCCTTCAACCGAAATCAAGTAGTTTTCGCGCCCGCGCGGAAATTCTTTGAGGAAAGGTAAAGCATCCAAATAATGAAGATCTGACTTGACCAAGGATAATAAATAATGAACAGAAAAATTGTAATATCTGTAAACACTGCGTGGAATATTCATAATTTCCGTTCTGGACTGGTCAAGGCGCTCATTGGAGATGGTTACGAGGTCGTTATCATGGCGCGCGACGACGAATACTCACCGCGCCTGACGGCGCTTGGTTGTCGCTTCATCGGCATCAAAATGGATAACAACGGCACCCGTCCAGGCCGAGATTTAGCACTGCTGGTCAAGTACTGGAACGCTTTTCGATCGGTGCGACCGTTCGTCTATCTTGGCTATACGATAAAACCAAATATTTACGGCTCTTTGGCAGCCAGCCGGCTTGGCATTCCGGTGATAAACAACATTGCGGGATTAGGTACAACGTTTATAAATAACACAATCTTGACCTGCTTGGTAAAAAAGTTATATCGGCTTTCGTTACGCAGATCTCATCGGGTTTTTTTCCAGAATTCGGATGACCGAAATTTATTTATCGGCGCCGGCTTGATTCAGCCTGAATTTGCAGACGTTTTGCCTGGATCGGGAATCGATTTAGTGCATTTTCGCCCAATGCCGCCGCCGTCAATGCAAAAGCAATGCTTTCGCTTCTTGCTTATTTCCAGAATGCTCCGGGACAAAGGAGTTGAAGAGTTCGCCGCCGCTGCTGAGATTGTCCATCGACACATACCTGACGTTCAGTTTAAATTGCTTGGATCCATTGATACCAAAAACTCGAACTCCATCTCTCGGGAACGAATCATGAGTTGGGAAAAAAACGGACTGATTCAGTACCTGAATAATACCGATGACGTAAGGCTTTATCTGGCAAATGCTGACTGTATTGTATTGCCGTCTTACCGGGAAGGCGTACCGCATTCGCTTCTTGAAGCGGCAGCAATGGCACGGCCCATCATTGCAACGGATGTTGTTGGCTGCAAAGATATAGTGGACGATAACATTAATGGATTTCTTTGCAAGGTAAAAAATGCACCTGACTTGGCAGAAAAAATGATGCAAATGATTCGTCTCACGCCTGAACAGCGCATTGAAATGGGCGCAAGAGGCAGAAAAAAAGTTGCTTTGCAGTTCGACGAAAAATTGGTGATTTCAAAATATTTGAACGCGATCGAGCAGATTAAAACTGCTGGCAGCGGACACGCCATGCAGCCGCTAAAACCAACCGTTGAAAATTTCTGATGAGATTGATTCAATCGTACGTCTCGATTCGACTGTGAAAATCCAGTGGAATAGTCGACTTGTCGAGGTTTTCAAAATGCCGACGCGTCTGCGCGACTAGCGCTTTCGAAAAAAAATTACTCATCAGTAAATATGTAGTAACACCGTGTGCCGCACTCTGCGACTCGGTATTGCCGAACCCCGGCCAGCAGTTGCCATCTGCTTCAATGGAGAAAGCATGAATTTAGTACTCATGACCGGAAACGAAGCTCTGAAGTATGTAAATTCGGAGAAATTTCAGTTGAAGTGGAAGAGCTTGTATGCAAGCTGTCCTTGGGCGACTGCATGCCAGCACCCGGATTTTGTTGCCCCTTGGTATGAACTTTATTACACGCTTTTTCTGCCGGTCGTTATCTTGAGCGAGAACGACGATCAATCCCTAAATGGGATTTTGACGCTGGCGTTGCATCGGAAAGAAGATAAGCTTATGGGCGCTGGCGAAAGGCAAGCTGAGTATCATGGGTGGATCGAGTCTCCTTATACAAAAAATAATTTTATTAAGATTGCAATAAAAAAAATTCGAGAAAAGTTTCCCGATATTGACTTATCGCTTAAATATTTACCACCCGGAATTCCCCTTGACTGGATCGGCGACAGGGGAAGTTTTGGAAAATTATGCTCCATACGTAGTCATCCTCGACCAGTCATGCAAATCGACGAGGCAGCAATGAATCGCCAGAGAGCCAAAAAAAATAATCGGCAAAATTATAATCGATTAAAAAAATTGGGGAACGTTCAGTTTGAAAAGGTAACTGAGCACGATCATTTTATACGGATATTCGAAGAGTTGCGCATTCAGTACGACTTCAGGCAGGGTGCGCTCTATCACAACATGCCATTTTTAACCGATCCATTAAAGAAGCTTTTTTACTTGGAATTACATAAAAATGGGTTGTTACACACAACCATTTTGACCGTTGATGGGAAAATCGCAGCCTCCCACTCTGGCTTATTGAGTGAGGGACGTGCAGTGCACTTGGGAATCAACACGCATTCCCCCGAATTCGCGGCGCATTCGCCGGGAAACCTGCTCCTTGCCATGCTTGGGGTGCAGATGGCCATAGAAAAAATACCGTTGCTTGATCTCACTCCGGGCGGTGACGGATACAAGGAAAACTTCGCAACAGCGCACGACGCAGCGTTCGAATTGACCATCTACAGCGATCTGAAATCACGCATGAAAAACGAGGCCATCCTTGGCCTGATGCGGTTTACAAAGGCAAGATTGCGCGCATCAGGGTATCGTACTGCGGACTTCTGGACGGCACTCGATAAACTTAAAAAATTTCGGTTGCCCGTCCTTCACCGTTTGCCGCGAAAATTGCGTGAACCGTCAACTGCGCAGTATTGCCATTTTCAGCATTGTCATAAATCTCAGATAATAATAAAAAATGAAATAAATATAAAAAAAAATAATTTGAATGACATATTAAAATTTGATTCTCATCATTCTTCGATGACACATTGGGAATTTTTTGGCACTGTCATGGAACGGATGGAACGGTCGCAACATTTGTATACTTTTGTAGATGACAATAGACTGCTCGTTTATTGCTGGATACGGATGCGCTCTGCCGATTCATCTTCGCAGTCGTCAGGGCAAGAATCAATGCGCTCAAGTAATTCAATCGTGTTGTTCGATTTATATGTACAGGAAGAATTTAAAAATACTGAGATCGTCCAGCGCTTTGTCTGCCAATTATTATACGAACTGAAAAGAATGAATATCAACGAAGCCATTCACTATAGTGGCGACCTGAGCAAAGAACTGCAGACTGCCGTCAGGAGATGCGGATTTGCTGATGATTCAGTCAGAACAATGGTTGCATGAACCATTGCGCCAAAGAATGAAAAAATTTCATACTCTTCAAAATGGATTTTTATATCATGAGTTTACGCAAAATGGTTCAGACTGACGAAAATTCTGTTTCTTGTTATATTGATGAAATTCCGCAGTTTATCGATGCCGAATTGGCGAAATTATATGGGGCACTCCACTCCTCGTTGCCATTTTTTAAGGTATTCAGATCAATTGAAGATGTCAGTTGTTACGTTGTCACGCGTAACAATGTTCCGATCGTTATACTTTTATTCAAAATTAAAAATCGTAATATTGAAATTTTGAATGAAATGATTGAGATTGATCCTGCAGAAATCGATCGTTTTACACGCCATGTTTTGATGGAGTTTCCGCAAATTGACATCATCAATTTTAAGGCTTTGAAAACGGTGATCGGTAGATTCGGGTATCCGATGCAAAAGTACAAGTCGAAGGACACGTACATGATTGAGCTGCCTGGTACGCCAAATGAGTACACTGCAAGTATTGGGAAGTCGACCCGTACAAACATAAGATATCAAAATAATAATGTTATTAGGAATTATCCTTCATTCTCTGTAAAATTTTACGCTAATGAAGATATCGATGAGCAACACATTAAGACTATTGTAAGATTCAGTGAGCAAAAAATAAAGACAAAGGATTCCGGATTTCGCCACAACGAGGAAAACATTGTTAGGCTGGCAAAAATGTGTGGCTTTGTTTGTGTGTTGATGATTAATGACCGCGTTTGCGCAGGCTCTATCAATTACCAAATCGGATCAAGTTATTTTGGTGAAGTGCTTGGCCATGATGTTGAGTACGATAAGTACGGACTTGGGAAGTTGGCTCTTCACCAGACTATTTGCGAGAGCATTGTAAGAGGTGGTCGAAAGTTTTATCTCGGAGGAGGAGTGTTCGACTTCAAGAACAGGATGTTGGGCATGCAAGTCAGCATGGACGAATTGCAGATATATCGTTCATATGGAAAACTGATGCTTAATTTTGACAAAGCGGCTAAAACCATTATTTTCTTTCATGTTCGTCAGATGAAATCTTGGCTGCATCAGCACAAGAACAACCTTGTCGCTCGATGCGCCTTCAAGTATTTCTATTTCTTAAAAAACAGAGCAACAAAGTAGTTTATTGGTGAACGCTCAAATACGTGATCATCACTATTCTCGTTTTTAGTCTTTCTGGCGCGACAATGCATCGATGTGTTTGCGGATAAAGTACAGATATAAGTTGGATGATTGGTTTTACCGATACTTATCTGAGTCAACTATGCTGACGTTGCCATGGTTTTTTTTGGAGAGTTGGCTTCTCCTAGCGGAAGGGTGTAGTTTCATGAATTATTCATCGCCAAATCTCGATACGCTTCGTTCACTTGCCGTAATTTTTGTGGTGTTAAGCCACCTTTTGCTTGACAGATCGTTCGTAGGATTGGGGACTTATCATACTCAGACCCTTGGCACATTAGGAGTGCTGATTTTCTTTGTGCACACTTGTTTGGTGCTGATGCTTTCTCTTGAGCGTCAGATGAAAACCGAAAAAAAAGATAATCCTGAGACTGTGCTTTTTCTGGTCGCGCGAGCTTTCAGAATTTTTCCACTAAGCGTTGTAGTCGTCATTTTGCTTTCATCAATTGCGTGGATGTTTTCTGAAAATCGACCGTCCGGATTTACGATCTTGAGCAATATTTTTCTAGTTCAAAATTTAACGGGTAGTGCGTTGATTACACCAGTATTGTGGAGCTTGCCGTTCGAACTGCAAATGTATTTTTTCTTGCCTGCACTTTATTTGTTGATAAATTGCAGTGGAAGGTTTTCGTCATATTACGTGGTTGCCCTTTGGCTTAGTACAGTGGCCTTGGTTATTGCGTTTTGGCGATTCGGGTTGGATTTTAGTCTTATAAAGTTTTTCCCATGTTTTCTGCCAGGAGTTCTGGCGTTTAGCTTGTGGCGCTCGCCACGTAGTCTCTCACCAAATTTTCTTTTTTTTTATGTTGGCATATTGGTGATAATGTTTCCCTGGATGGTTGGTCACGGATTCAAATCCACCGTGCTTTCCTGGCCGATCTGTCTTTTGCTCGGGATGCTTATCCCCAGGTGCAGGGAAATAAAATTGAACTGGTTGCGGATTACCGGGAACGTAATTGCACGTTATTCTTATGGAATTTATTTATTGCATGTTCCGATTATCTATTTTTCATTTCACTACATTAAAGGCATTTCGCCTGTTGCATCTTGGTTAATTTTTATTCTTGGTGTTTCGGGCTTGTCGTATTTTGCATACCATATCATTGAAAAACCCGGCACTGAAGTTGGCCGGATCATTGTTGAGCGCCTGAGTGCCTGCCGTGTGCAGTCAGGGCAAAGTCGCTGGTGGATGCATCTCTGACGAGTAGTAGGACGTGCTTCCACATGGCTCCTGTTGACGAGGCGGAAACGATGGGCATCATAATAAAAACAGGACCGGGTGCGGGACGGCGCGTATTCATGCTTGGCGGTCTGGCGGCCGGTGTTGCCGGCCTCTTGCCTTTTCCTTTGGATGAGTCGCCTGTCAGGCGAGAGAGCGGGGGCAAGATTGGCGGAATCGGTAATGCTGTCGTGCCTGCCACTTTGGTCAGTCTCACTGATTTTGGTGGCACGCCAGGAGCCGCTAAGTCCATTTTGATCAGCGCGTTCAGCCAGGCATTTGTTTCTCTGACGGAATCTGGCGGAGGTATCCTGTTTGTGCCACCCGGGGTGTATGATTTTGGCCACTATGCAGATGCCACTTCGATTATTCTTTGCCGTAATTTGCGTAATATCGCCATCTCGGCCTACGGCGTCACCTTCAAAGCGACGACGACGTCCAACGTCGTGCCTCATTTATTTTACTTTTTTAATTTTTATAATGTAACTATTGCTGGTGCAAGCTTCATTGATCCGGGCTTTACACCTTGGATTGACTGGAAAGGAATGTATTGTGCTGGAATACAAGCTGATATGTCGAGCAGCGGCTTCACGATGGTAGACTGTTTTGCAGAGCGGGTCATGGGTTTGCTAGCTTCTAATAATAATTCAGCAACGCGGAGTTACATTGCCGACGTCAAGGTCCATGGCGAGGTGCACCATGCATACTACGGAGTTGGTGCGAGTTTCATCAGAGAATACGTCAATGTCGACTTGGTTTGCCATAATGTGAGACGCGCCTTTATCGCCTATTCGTTGAAGAGCGCTAAAATTACGGTAACGTCATCTTGCACGTTCAACTGGCCAGGAAGCAATGGTTTTATCGTACTGGTCTCCGCTGGGGCCAGCACGGGTAGCGTGGAAGACGTGAGTGTCACTGTGACTGCCTCAGGCGCATGCATATACAGCAGCTATGTACATTTCTATCACCAGGGCCCTGAAATTGATGGCTGTATGCATCACATTGATGCAACTGCACATGTAATCAACGCGGATTGCGCGCCAAGCTTGTTTTTATTTGATCATGAAACTAACGGCGTGCAGGCGGAAACAGGTCGGAAATGGGACCAGATATTTTTGCATGGCAGCGTAACTGAAAAATTCGCCGGAAAAATCATTTCTAATCCTTCCAAGGCGAAAGTGCCCGGTACAGTGTACGTGGATGAAAACCTGACAGAGATGGCAGAGTCGAAAAAATTGCCTGCCGGGTTTCGCATTAATATACTTTAACTTTCGTGTTCAAAAAAGATCAAATTCCTATGCGCATGCTTATTTATATTCACTCTCTTGATAATGGCGGCGCCGAACGCGTTGTCGCAAACCTCGCAAACCATTGGGTATCCAAGGGATGGGAAATCACAGTTGTGACTGTTGCATCCGCCGCTACGGATTTTTATGCGCTGGATCCGGCAGTCCGACGCATTGCGTTGAACCTGACCGGGAGCAGCGGCAATGTGTTCGCAGGATTTTGGCGCACCGTGAAGCGGGTAATTGCCCTACGTCGAACCTTGAAGCTTGTGCGACCGGATATCGCACTGTCTGCCATGCACACGGCAAACGTCATCCTTGCGATAGCGGCGCGCGGATTGCCTGATTTGCGCGCGTTTGGATCTGAACACAATTTTCCGCCAAAGGCGCCAATGGGGATTATATGGGAAACGATGCGGCGCCATGCTTACGGCCAATTGACTGCAGTAGTAGCATTGACTCAGGAATGCGGCAGTTGGTTGACCTCACACTCACATGCACGGCGCATTCCGGTCATTCCCAACGCAGTTTGCTGGCCACTGCCGAACCACGAACCAAATATTCCCCCTTCGGCATTTTGTTTGTCTGATAGAAAAATTTTGCTGGGTGTAGGACGTTTGAGCATGGAAAAAAACTTCTCGACCTTGATCGGCATTTTTTCTCATTTGGCGCTCAAGCATCCTAATTGGGATCTGGTCGTCCTTGGCGAGGGCCCGCTGCGCAACGCATTGTATTCGCAAGTGCAGGCGGCAGGCTTGGAACAACGTGTTTTTTTGCCTGGCCCCGTGGGGAATATGGGGGATTGGTACGAGCGAGCCTCCATGTATGCATTGAGTTCACACTTTGAAGGATTTCCCAATACGCTTGTCGAGGCAATGGCTTATGGTTTGCCGGCAGTGAGTTTCGATTGCGATACTGGTCCGAGAGACATTATCCGGCACAATATCGATGGATTTCTGGTCAGGCCAGACGATGTTGCCGATATGGAAGTTGTGCTGGACAAACTTATGGGTGATAACGCGTTGAGGGAGAATCTTGGTTCCCGTGCAAGCGAAGTAAGGGAGCGATTTTCGATGAAAAAAATTTCCAGCATGTGGGAGGACTTGTTCATTGCCTCCAGCGCGCTTGAAGAGCGCGCAAAGACGGAGCAGCCCCGCGTCGATCAACTGAAAAATGGCGACAATCACGAAATGAATGTATAAGCAGGGCGCTCATTACGGTCGATGCCCGACCGTTGCGGCGCTTTGAACTTGCCTGCGTTCTTAAGGACATTGACGAAGCAGAACAAGCTGCTGGCAAGCCCGGTTCCGTTCGATCATCTCCATGAGGTTTCCCATGGTCGTTGTCACCGCGTTTAAGAACTGACGACCTCCCCTCGGCCGGATTGCCTGCGTCGCGCCGATCGCGCTCGTCGCGACGCCTGTGGCGGCCAACGCTGCGCCTTCCCTTTGAATAGTTGTAAGCGATCCACGAACCCCAGCCTGTTCAGCCAGGCACATCGCTGGTTAAATCCGGAGCATGCATATCCTTCACATTCCACGGCAGCAGCGCCTCGACGTCATCGACGGTCTTCGCGGCAGGCAA
>Ga0326734_1000159_pt1 | contig 19954 bp, 18 predicted proteins | sample 15_GP2_1315_FD_207944 | JGI IMG/M metagenome (GOLD analysis project Ga0326734, IMG submission 207944) | Glacier ice microbial communities from Ngari, Tibet, China - 15_GP2_131.5 | ecosystem: Environmental > Aquatic > Freshwater > Ice > Glacier | place: China: Ngari, Tibet | collected 2018-07-18 | reverse complement strand
GAACGAAGGCAAATCGTACATCCGCCCGGTTGGCATCGGCGAAGTGATGCGCGCCGGCGGCGTTGGCGTGGTGGTGGCGTCGCAGTCGCCCCGCTTCGCGGTGGGCGACCTGGTCTCCGGCGGCATTGGCGTGCAGAACTACTGGGTCGGCGCGGCCGACGACAAGTCGGGCGGCTTCGTCAGGATCGACCCGCGCGCAGCGTCGCTGACGACCTGGCTCAACACGCTCGGCATGCCGGGCATGACCGGCTACTTCGGCCTGCTGGAGGTGGGCCGGCCGAAAGCGGGCGAAACGGTGGTGGTGTCGGGCGCGGCCGGGGCGGTCGGCCAGACCGTCGGCCAGGTCGCACGCCACCTGGGCTGCCGCGTCATCGGGATCGCCGGCGGCAAGGACAAATGCGATTTCGTCGTCAACGAACTGGGGTTCGACGCCTGCATCGACTACAAGGGCGGCGACGTACGTGCAGGCCTCAAGCAGCACTGCCCGGCCGGCGTCGACATCTATTTCGACAACGTCGGCGGCGAGATCCTCGACACCGTGCTCACCCGCATCAACCTGAAGGCGCGCATCGTCATCTGCGGCGCGATTTCGCAGTACAACACCACCACGCCGATCAAGGGCCCGGCCAACTACCTGTCGCTGCTGGTGAACCGCGCGCGGATGGAAGGCATCGTCGTGTTCGATTACGCGCCGCGCTATCCCGAAGCCGTGGCGGCGCTGGCGGCATGGATCAGGGACGGCAGCTTCAAGAGCCGCGAAGACGTCGTCGACGGCTTCGAACATTTCCCCGACGCGCTGCTGATGCTGTTCGAAGGCAAAAATTTCGGCAAACTGGTGTTGAAGGTTGCCGACGCCTGAGCCATCAGTCTGCCCCTCTGCTCAAAGCTTGCCTGGGCTGTTTGCAGGCCGCGAGATAGTAGGTAACAATAGGCGGTCCATACGCATTTGCAGCGCTTGTGCCGGCTGTGCCCGCTGCTCGTGTTCATCTCGCTCAAGACTCGGAGAAATATCATGCGCTCTTACAATGTGGATACGCCAAAAGCGCTCGCGCGCATCATCGCCGCCGCCATGCTTGCCGACGGCGGGCTTGACAGCACCGAGCTCGACTCGCTGGCGCGCAAGGGCATTGTCTTTCGAATCGGAATGAGCGAAGAGGATTTCGACGGTGTTGTCCAAGAATTTTGCGAAGACGTGCAGCTCGTCTCGCTGCGCGATCCTGGCGGCCACCTTGCGCTCGATCGCGCAACGATCGATCAATTGCTATCCGAGATCGGCTCGCCGAAATTGCAAATAACGGCGCTTGGAATGATGCTCGATATTATCGGCGCCGACGCGCGACTCAATCCCGGAGAATTGACGCTGGTGTCGCAGGCGATGACGCGCTGGGGCCTGGAACTGCACGCCGTTTCATCGCATCGCGAGCCCATCAACTGGCCACCGAAGGCATGATGGGCCACCGCGCTGCCGACTCCGCCTATTGACCTTGCTCGCGTCGCGCCACCTGCAGCCGGAAGCGGGCAATGTTGTCCCATGCTCCCATGCGCGTGACGACACGCCCCATTGGAAACGCCAACCCGATCAAGGCAAGCCCGCACAGGACCGATGCGCCTGCGGCGAGGCCAGTGTACCCACCCAGCACCGACGGCGCCACCACCAGCCAGCCGCCAAAGCCGGTATTGATGAAGCGTATCGGACGCGCGACGTCGCTCCAGGCGATGATGGAAAACGTCACGACCAGCGCGCCGACGACATGGTCGTTGTTGGCAGCGGCGCCCGAGGTGTCGAACAGCAGGCGGGTGCACATGAGCGCGATCCCGATTGCGGTGCTGAGCATCAGCGTCCATGGCAGGCTGATGCCGCTGAACAGTATTTCGCGCATGACGGCGCCGGCCGGGGCCTCGAAGTTGTCGGAATAGTCGGCGCTGCCGCCGGTCATGGTGTCGCCATGCAGCAGCAGGTACGCGAGCGGCTTGCCTTGCTGGCGGCGGTTCTTCAGAAATTGCAGCGTCGCCAGTATCTCGTCGAGCGAGTAGGGGATTTGCACCAGCATGGCAAGCGCGCCAACCAGGCACAAGGTGCACCAAGTGCCGATGACGATCGGCTGGATGATGATGAAGAACACGCTGACCCCGCCGAGCGGCACGATCAGGATGCCGAACAGCAGTACCAGCCACGGCATCGTGCGCCAGCGCCGCTTGTCGCCGATGATCCCGGTCACGATTTCGATGACATACGCGGCCGCGCCGAGGCCGGCATCGGCCACCGGCCACGCCTCCGACACCGACGACGTGACGATGCGTTCGCTGCCGTCGCCGAACAAGGGATCCCACGCCGCATCGATATGGCCGAGCTGGTAGGCGGCCAGGTAGCGCGAGATGAACAAGCCGACGAAGGCGAGGACGATGATCGGGAAGCGATTGGTCCAGCCCGACGGGCTGTAATCCCAGCCGGGCGGCGCGTCCGGGCCGCTGACGCGCGCAGCCGGACTGATTCCGGGGGCGGCCGGTATGGCGACCGCAAAGGCGATCGCCAGCGCGCCGACCAGCGTATCGTTGCCGTAGGCGGCGGCGCTGGTGGTCCAGAACAGCAGCGGCGCGAACAGCAGCCACAATCCGGTCGCCGCGGCCGACCAGCGCGCCCAGCCGGCATCGCGCGACAGCGACAGCAAGCCGAACAGCATCAGCAGCGCGCCGCTGCCGACGTCGCTCACCGTCATCCACGTATCGGAGTAAGCCAGTCCGCGGCCGTTGGGACTGGCCATGGCGCCCGCTTGCCCCCAGTGCTGCGCGAGCCCGAAGACGAACGGGCTGCAGGCCAGCCACGCGCCCAGAGCAACATTGACGAAGTGGCACCAGAGCGTGCGCTGATGTTCGGCGCGCTCGAGTGCGTGATAGTCGGCGAGCACATTCGCACCCGGTTCTTCGCCCTCAGTTGCCTGCAGCCACGACGGCACGGCAATCTTGTTTTTGGCGTACCAGGCTGCCGGATCCTGCCGCAAGGCGCCGATGATCGCCGGCAGGCTGCGCCGCAGAGCATGCTCGGGGCGCCAGCCGAGCGCTTGTTCCGCGCGCGATATGTCCAGTTCGTAGTGATCGTCGGCCAGGTCCACCATGAAGGGCTTGATGAACGGCTTGACGCCGCCGTCAATTGAATCCGGAACGACTTGCTCGAATTTGCCTTGCAGCCAGGCGCCGGTCTCTGCCAACGTTTTTGGTATCTGCCGCGTTTCCCACGTTTCGCCGTGCACCAAGCGTCCGATCAGGTGCTGCAGCGCCTGATAGCTTTCGGTCATCGGCTCGCCGATCAGTAGCGTGCACGCAGGCGGCAGTTGCGCACGCCGGTCGACGGCGGCGCGAAAGGCCCGCGCGACATCGTCGAGGTGGACCAGCGCCTGCCCATGCGCGGTGTCGCCGGGAAACACGCGGCTGACCATCTGCCGTTCGTAGATGCGCTGAATCTGGTAGGCCAGCGACGGCAACTCGCCGGCGTCGCTGTAGACGCCGGCGATGCGCAAAATGACTGCGGGAATGGCGCCCCGCTCAGCTTCGATCACGCGCTCGGCGTCCAGTTTCGATTGCGGATACGGCCACGCGGGCGCGAGCGGCGCGTCCTCGTTGATCGGCTGGCCAGGCGCGGTCGGCGCATGGACCAGCATGGTGCTGGCGTAGACAAACTGTTCGACGTCGAAGTGCTGCAAAGCGCGCAGCAGGCGGGCCGTGCCTTTCACATTGACTTCATCGTAGAGCGGATCAGGGGTGTCGGAAAACGCGTAAAACGCCGCCAGGTGGATGACCGCGGCGAGCTGCCCGCCATAACGCTCGCGCAAGACGGCGCAGCCGTGCGCGAGCGCCGCCTCCGATGCCAGGTCGGCAATGATGCAGTTGGCGCTCGTGCATGCACGCTCGAAACCGACAACCTGGTAGGCGTCTGCCAATCGGGCCGCAATCGCCTGTCCGAGGCGGCCTTCGGAACCGGTGATCAATATGACGGGTTTCTGCATGTCCATAAGCTCTTCCTCGGCAGCGCAACGGCCGCATGTCCCATGCATTCTGCGTGCGTTGCGCAACGGCGGCATGCGTTTTTTCAAACCGGCGCTACACTGCCATAGCGCCTCCCTCCTTTTGATGAAAGCTGCCAGGTGAACGATTCGCAAAAGCCGATTGCTCATTTTGACGAGCGCTTTATCGCGTGGCTGCATAAATCCATCCGCTGGGCGGTGCGCTCGCCGGCTGTGTTGATGATGCTGGTGATCTGGTGGGGTGTGGCCGACGTCATCCATGTATTGGTCGAGCGCACAGCGGCCCATCCCTACATGCTGCTCAACATCAGCGACATCCTCGCCAACTTTGGCGCCTTCATGGCGGTGCTGATCGCCATCGAAATTTTTGTCAACATCGTCAGCTACCTGCAAAATAACGTTATCCATACCAAGATCGTGCTGGCGACGGCATTCATGGCCGTGGCGCGCAAAGTCATCGTGCTCGACTACAAGGAAACCAGCGCCGGCTATGTCTAAGCCACGGCCGCATTGGTGTTCGCCTCGTCCATCGCCTACTGGATTGTAGAAACAATCGGCAGCGGCAAACCACACCATGACGAGCAGTAGCGCCCGCTTGTCGACGCCACCAAATGATTGGCCGACGATTCAGTGGTCGACGATTGCGCGCATCCACTCTCCGCTTGACCGATCCCATCGCCGCTGCAAATAGGCTGAACTTGGTGCATCGAACGACCTCTAAACAAAGCCCATTCCCGGGCATGCCCACCTGATTTTCGGTGGGGTCGTTTCGAACCGTTTCAGTAGAGGACACCATGCACTTGTTTAGCGACAACACCGCCCTGCGCTCGCATCTCGAATCGCAGCTCAGCTTCATGCACGCATGTTCCCGCACGGGCTTCGACCTGCTGCGCCAGGTCAGCGACATGAACCTGAAGCTGGCGCGTCAGGAAATCGAGGGCGCGCTCGACGCCAGCCGCGACATCCTGGCGTGCAGCGACCCGATGCAGATGGTACAGGCTGCGATGCGCCAGATCCCGCCGGCTGCCGAGCGCCTGCGCAGCTACCAGCAGCACCTGCTGTCAGTGCTGTCGGACGGCCAGGCCAGGCTGAGCGGCGCCGCCGACGACACCCGCTTACCCGCGGCACGCCGCAGCGAAGGCGCGATCGCCGACGAAGTGCAGCAGCGCGCCGCCGCCAGCGCGCCGGTGGATGGGGCGACCGACCCGGGCAACGTCATTGTCAGCGGCAACGTTTTCGGCAGCAGCACCGGCAACGGCAGCGCCAGCGCCGCCGGCAAAACCCAACACTGACCAACCGTTGCATAGCCAGGGAGACTGCCATGAAACCGGGCAAGCAGAAAAGCGGCGCCAGCGCCGATGCACTCGGCCGTTTGAAGGCCGACCACGACAGCGTCAAGGTGCTGTTCCGCGCATTCGACACCCTCAAAGGCGAGGACAACGAAGACCGCCGCAAGGCCGAACTGGTCGACCAGATCTGCTATGAGCTCATGCTCCACAGCATGCTTGAAGAAGAAATTTTCTACCCGGCGTTGCGCCGGTCGATCGGCGACGACGAGTTGCTCGACGAAGCCGATATCGAGCACGCCGGAGCGCGCGAGCTGATCGGCCAGCTTGAAATCATGGCGCCGGGCGACGATCATTACGACGCCACGGTCACCGTGCTTGGCGAAGAGATTGCACACCACATCGAAAAGGAAGAAGTCGAGCTGTTCGAAGCGGCGCGCGGCGCCGGCATCGATCTCGACGCTCTTGGCGAGCAACTTGCCGCGCGCAGGGACGAACTCGGGGAAGATTTGTCGTCACCGCCCTCGACGATTGACGCGATGATGCCGCACGAGGGCGCGCGCCGTGCGCCGCGGCCACCGAACTAAAGCGGAACTATTGGCTGGCCCCCCGTCTCTAATCTCACGAGCGCATCAATGCGCCTACTTGGCGCGGGACCGTCCGTCCCGGCTTTCAACACCTGAACCCACAAGGAGAACGACATGGCGACAAGCAAGGATAGTGGCGGCAACAAGAGCGCCACCTCGGGCGGCAACAAAGCTTCCACCTCGGCCGGCAACAAGGGCACTACCTCGGGCGGCGGCGCGCAGAAAAGCGGCGGCGCCCCGGCCAAGCGCGGCTTTGCCGCAATGGACCAGAACCAGCAGCGTGAAATTGCCAGCAAGGGGGGCCAGGCCGCCCACCAGAAAGGCACCGCCCACGAATTCGATTCCGAAGAGGCGCGCCGCGCCGGGCAAAAAGGTGGCGAGGCAGTCAGCCGCGACCGCGAACACATGGCCGATATCGGCCGCAAGGGCGGCGAGAGCCGGCAGTCCGCCAACCGCGCGGCCGCGGCTGGAACGGCTGCCGCGGCCGCAGCGTCCAAAGGCAGCCGCCAGGGCAGCAAGGAGGAATAAGCCGGGGCCGTACTTGTTCATCGTGGCTGTTGTTATTGCTGTTGCTGTTACTGCGGCTGCGGCTGCTTCGGTAACCGGTCTCATGCTACGGGTTGCGCGCACTTTTTGTGGGTTGCGCGCATTTCCGACGCGCCGGGCCGGGAGCAAAATTTCCCGGCCCGGCTTTTTTTCACCGGTACATCGCCTGCCGGTGCGCCGCCCGCCCGCCGATGTGATACATTCGCGGGCCTATGATGCCCCTGAAATATCTCAGCGCCTATTCCGACCAGACCCGTGCCCAGGTGGCGCAGCTGATCGAGCAGGACAAACTGGCCGCCCTGCTGCGCCAAAAATACCCGGCCGCCCACGCCATCCGCACCGACAAGGCGCTGTACGACTACGTTCAGCAATTGAAAACCACGTTCCTGCGCAACGCCGAACCGATCAGCAAAGTCGTGTTCGACAACAAGATCCAGGTCATCCAGCATGCGCTCGGCCTGCACACCTATGTCTCGCGCGTCCAGGGCAGTAAGCTCAAGGCCAAGCACGAGATCCGCATCGCCACCGTGTTCAAGGACGTGCCGCTCGAACTGCTGCGCATGATCACCGTGCACGAACTGGCACACGTGAAGGAAAAACAGCACGACAAAGCTTTCTACAAGCTGTGCTGCCATATGGAACCGCACTATCACCAGTATGAATTCGACTTGCGCCTGGTGCTGACCCAGCTCGACATGTCGGCCGAACGCCTGTGGGGCTGATGGCACCCATGTAGCCGTTGCACAACAATTATTGAACAATAACGCGCTGCACGCCGTATGCATGTCGAGAACAACTTTCACTACAGTTACATTTAATGGCATTATGCAATTAATTCACCATTTAATTTTTTAAGTTCGCCCGGAAAATAGAATTCACCTGACATTCCCGACTGCGTCAGTGCGCGCTGGCTAGACGCGTCGCGCCTGGCTGGCCTGATGAGAAAGAAATAGATGTATTTGCAGCAACGGGCAAACTGCCTCATGACCACCACCGTCACCACCGTCACCACTGTCACCACTGTCACCAGGCCCCCCTTGCGCTTGGGCGCCCTCCTGATCGGCCTTGCATGCGCGGCGTCTGCCCACGCCGACGATGGCATGTCGAAACCGGGCTGGTCGTTGCAAGGCTTCGGCAGCGCCGGCGCAGCGTATTCGAACAATGCCGAGAGCGACTATGTGACGTCGCTGCTCAAGCCCGACGGTGTCGGCGCCAGCGGCCGCTGGAGCGCCAATCTCGACACCCGGCTTGGCGTGCAACTCAATATCACGGTAAATGCGCACTGGTCGGTCGTGCTGCAAGTCGTCAGCGAACAACGCCTCGATCACAGCTACCGGCCGAACGTCGAGTGGGCCAATGTCAAATACCAGGCAACTCCTGACCTCGCGCTGCGGGTTGGCCGCATTGCGCTGCCGATGTTTTTGGCAGCCGATTACCGCAAGGTCGGTTACGCTTTCCCATGGGCGCGCACGCCGGTAGAGGTGTACAGCCGTATTCCGCTTACCAGCAGCGATGGCATCGACGCCACGTACCGCTTCAATCGCGGCGCGCTGAAAAACGTCACCCAGGGGTTTTACGGCCACACCCGCCTGGCGCTGGTGGACGGCGGCTTCATCGAGGCCAGGCGCACGACCGGTTTTGCCAACACCACCGAGTACGGCGCGGCCAGCGTGCGCGTGAGCATGCTCACCACAGACCTGACGATTGCCACTGACTACATACACGCTTTTTACGACGGTTTGCGCCAGTTTGGCCCGCAAGGCGCCGTGCTGGTCGAGCGTTATACGCTCGACCAAAAACGGGTTAACGCGGTGAGCATCGGCGCCAGCTACGATCCGGGCCGCTGGTTCGTCATGGGCGAACTGGGACGCATGCGCACCCGCTCCCTGCTCGGCGACACCACCGGCCTGTACGCCTCCGCCGGCTACCGGCTGGGCGACTTCACGCCCTACCTGACGTATGCGCACGTCAGGGCCAACAGCCGCACCACCGAGCCAGGCCTGAACCTGGCAGGCTTGCCGCCCGCCGCGGCCGGCGCTGGCGCGGCCCTGAACGGCTACCTCAACGCGCTGCTGACAATTGTTCCAGCGCAACGTACGATCAGCATCGGCACGCGCTGGGATTACATGACCGACGTCGCGCTCAAGCTTCAGCTCGACCACGCGACCACGCTGGCCGGCTCGCGCGGCACCTTTTCCAACGTGCAGCCGGGCTTTCGCTCGGAGCGCACCGTGAACATCGCGAGCGCCGTGCTCGACTTTGTTTTTTAAGGGGGCGTAAATGAATTTCCCCAGCCTTCGCCATTTACTGGCCGCCTTGCTCGCGCCCTCGCTCGCGCCTTTCATCGCGCCATTGCTGCTGGCGCTGCCGATGCCGGGCGCCGGCGCCGCCGAACTGGTTGTGATCGTCTCGGCCAAAAACCCGCTCGCCGCGCTGCGCGCCGACCAGGTGGCCGACATCTTTCTTGGCCAGGTCGGCCGGTTTCCCGATGGCGGCGACGCTGTCGCACTCGACCAGGGCATCGGCTCGGCGCAGCGCGACGAATTCTACGCCAAAGTGACGGCCAAGACGCCGGCCCAGGTCAAGGCGTACTGGAGCAAGATGATCTTCACCGGCCGCGGGCAGCCGCCGCGCGAAGCGCCAAGCAGCGTGGCAATCCGCAAGCTGGTGGCCGACAACCCGGCGCTGATCGGCTACATCGACAGGTCGGCACTCGACGCGTCGGTCAAGCCGGTGCTGATGCTGCACTGACGCAGGCGCATGCAAATCCAGGCCAACCCGGTGAGCGCGCAGGCGAACCTGAAAGCGCACGGCCGCGCGTCCACTTACGCGATGCTGCGGCGCTGGCTCGGCCGCGGGTGCGACACCCATATTTCGCTGCCGCTGTTCGCCTTGCTGCTGCTGGCGGCGCTCTGGATGGTCACTGCCCATTTCGTGCGCCTCGAACAGGCGCTGGCGCAAAATGCCGCGCGCGATTCAGTGCGCGAACTGATCGACACCTACCAGGCGCAGCTGGCGCGCAGCCTGGGCGGCATCGACCAGACCCTCAAGCTGCTCAAGTACGTGATCGAACTGAAAGGCCCCGCCGCCGCCCTGCCCGCCCTGAACGAAAAAGGCTTGCTGCCTTCGGGCCTGGTGTTCGTTGTCGCCATCGCCGACCGTGACGGCGAAGTCGTCGCCAGCAGCCCGCCGGCGCCGCCCGTCAATCTGTCCGGCGACAGCTACTTCACGTTCCATCGCAACAGCGGCAGCGGCAGCGACGGCGTGCTCGATGCCATGTTTGTCAGTGAAACGATGCGCGGCGCCGGCACGTCGGAGGCGCACGTGCATTTCACCCGCCGCCTCAACGACGCCAACGGGCGCTTTGCCGGCGTCGTCATCGTTGCAGCCGACCCGGCCTACTTCACCAGCGGTTACGAGCACTCCCACCAGGGCGAGCGCGGCGTGCTTGGCATGGTCGGCCTTGACGGCGCGGTGCGCGCGATGCGCAGCGGCGACAAGGTCAGCTGGGGGCAGATGACCCGGCTGGCGCCGGTCGAGAGCCCGGCCGCGTCCAGCGCCAGCCCGTGGGACGGCGTGGCGCGCTACACCAGCGTGCGGCCGTTGCACGGCTTCCCCCTGAGCGCGATGGTGGCGCTGGACCGCGACGAGCAATTCGCCCCGTTCGCCGTGCGTCGCCGCACCTACCTGTGGGGTGCGGCTGCTGCCAGTGTCCTGCTGGTGCTGATCGTGGCGCTGGTGTGCGCCTGGTCATGGCAGCTCGAGCGCACCCAGCGCCGCAGCCGTCGCGCGCAGGCAACTTTTGCCGCCGCCTCCGAAGCGAGCCTGGATGCGTTCTTCATCCTGCGCAGCGTCAGCAACGCCGGCGGCGCGATCGTCGACTTTACCATCGAGGCCACCAACGGCCGCGCCCGGCAACTGACAGGCCGCAGCAGCCATGACCTGGTCGGCGCCACCATGCTGAGCCTGATGCCCGGCTACCGCGACAACGGCATTTTCGACGACATGGTTGACGTCGTTCGGTTCGGCGGCATGCGCGAAGCCGAGTGGCGCGGCGAGACCAACCGCACCCGCAACCTGTGGCTGCACCGCCAGGTGGTGGCGGTGGAAGACGGCGTGGTGGCGATCGTGCGCGACATCAGCGAACGCAAGCTGGCCGAGCAGCGCATTCGTCACATCGCCCACCACGACGACCTGACCGGCCTGCCCAACCGCAGCCTGATCCGCGAACGCCTCGACCAGGCCATCCTGCAGGCGCAGCGCAACGGCCGCTGCGTGGCGGTTGCCTTCATCGACCTCGACAGCTTCAAGCTGGTCAACGACGGCCTTGGCCACAGCGCCGGCGACGAACTGCTCAAGGTGGTCGGCGAGCGCATGCAAAATTGCGTGCGTGGCGACGACACGGTTGGCCGTTTTGGCGGCGATGAGTTCGTCATCCTGCTCACCGACCTCGGCGACGATGCGCTGGCGATCGCGCCGCTGCTCGAACGAATTTGCCAGGCGGTGACGCGGCCGGTGCTGCTCGGAGGCCATGAAGTACAGGTATCGTGCAGCATCGGCGTGGTGATGTACCCGCGCGACGGCGAAGACCCGAATACGCTGATGATGAACGCCGACGCCGCCATGTACCGCGCCAAGGACATGGGCAACAACAACTTCCAGTTCTACACGCGCGAAATGAACGCCAGCTTGGAAGAAAAACTGATGCTGCTCGAAGGGCTGCGCAATGCCCTCGACGCACAGCAATTGAGCCTGTTGTACCAACCGAAGGTCGACCTGCGCAGCGGCCTGATTTTTGGTGTCGAGGCGCTGATCCGCTGGCGCCATCCGGAACACGGCATGATTTCACCGTTGCGCTTCATCGGCCTGGCCGAGGAAAGCGGCCTGATTGTCGCCATCGGCGAGTGGGTGCTGCGCACCGCCTGCCAGCAGAACATGGCGTGGCGCGCCGCCGGGCTGGCGCCGATCAGCATGTCGGTCAACGTTTCACCGCGCCAGTTCCAGGAAACACGCCTGGTCGAACGGGTGGCCCGGGCGTTGGCAGACAGCGCACTGCCGGCCGGCGCGCTGGAACTGGAAGTGACGGAGAGCCTGATCATGCGCGACTTGGCGCAGTCGGTCGGCAGGATGGGCGAACTGAAGGCGATGGGCGTTTCGCTGTCGATCGACGATTTCGGCACCGGCTATTCGAGCCTGTCGGCGCTCAAGTCATTCCCGATCAGCCGCCTGAAGATCGACAAATCCTTCGTCAGCGAACTGGCCGACAACCTCGATGACCAGGCCATCGCGATGGCGGTCATTTCGCTCGGCCACAAGCTGAAGCTGCGCGTCATCGCCGAAGGCGTCGAGACCGAGCAACAGTGCCGCTTCCTGCGCGAAAACGACTGCGACGAGATGCAAGGCTACCTGTTCAGCCGTCCGCTGCCGCCCGACGACGTCGCAGCCTTGCTGCTGGCCCAGGGCGGAGCAGGTTGAAATCAGGTCGTCAGGACGGCGCCTTGCAGGCGCCGCACCAGCGCTTCGGGCGTGGACTCGACTTGCATCAGGCCGGCGTGCTCGGGGCGCACAAAACCTGCGCCTTGCAGGTGGCCGATAAAACCGACCAAACCGTCGTAAAAGCCGCCGACATTGAGCACGCCCACCGGCTTGGCGTGGATGCCGAGCTGGGCCCAGGTCAGCATCTCGAACAGTTCTTCCAGCGTGCCCAATCCGCCCGGCATGGCGATGAAGCCGTCCGCCAGGTCTGCCATCATGGCCTTTCGCTCGTGCATGTCCTTGACGACGAACATGCGCGTCAGGCCCGCGTGGCCGACTTCGCGTTCGACAAGCGCGCGCGGGATCACGCCGGTCACTTCGCCGCCAAGGCGCAGCACCGCGTCGGCGATCACCCCCATCAGGCCGACGTTGCCGCCGCCGTAGACCAGGCCGATGTTGTGCGCCACCAGCACCTGCGCCAGCGCGCACGCGGCATCGGCGTACTTCGGATCGGCGCCGAACGAGGCGCCGCAATAGACGGCGATCGATTTCATTGGCCGCCCTGCGCCGCTTGCGCCGCCGCCCGCGCCGCCTCGATGTCAAGCCATCCGGTGGCGTCGTGCGGCGTGAACGCTGCGGCCTGGCGGTACAGCGCCAGCGCCTCGTCGCTGCGCTTTTTCCCTTCCAGCCCCAGCATCGCGTGGGCGTATTCGATGCGCCCGATCGCCGATTCCGGATCGAGCGCGAGTCCTTTCTGGAACGCCGTGTAGCAATCGACCTTGCGCGCGCCGTACGTCAAGCCGGCGATCAGGGCGCCCACCGTGGCGATGATTTCGGCCTGGTAGGCGCCAAGAGCGATGTGGGCGTCGACATGCGCCGGCGCCAGCCGGATTGCCTTGTCGAGGCCAGCGCGCACTTTCGGCGCGATTCCTTGCGCCAGCGCCTTGACGATCGAAATGCCCTGCGCGTAGCGGCCCAGTGCGTACGCCTGCCAGTAGTAGCCGGCCGGGTTGTCGGGCTGCTCGAGCTGGTGACGCTCGCAGCGCTCGGCCACTTCCTCGAACAGCGCAAACTTTTTCCGCTCATTCGGTTCGAGGTAATTGGCGTAGATGCAGGTCGCCTTGTGGGCCACCGAATACCCTTCCACGCCGACGTCGAGGCCGAGCCGCGCGGCCCGGGCAAAATGGCCGGCATGAAAAGCGATCCAGGCCTCGACCAGCGCCGGCTTTTTCGGCAACGGCTCGCTGTCGCCCAGGTGCAGTTGCGGCCAGGCCAGTTTCAGTGTTGCCGCGCTGTAGACCCAGGCATCATCGTTGTGCGGGAATGCGGTCCATGCCATGCCGGTCTCCTCTCAATTGAGTTTTTTCAGATATTCCTGCGACAGTTTTTCGAACAGCAGCCGGGTGTCGCCGCGCAGAAAGAGCCCGAGCATCGACAGCACCTGGTAACAGCCGCGCGCGCGCATCGGCCATCGCTTTCTGCTCGGTGTAGTTACGCGGGTTGCGCGCGTATTCGTACGACAGCCAGCAGGTCGCAACCACCACCATGTTGGTCGCCATCGCGTCGATCTGCGCGTCCAACGCTTCAAGCGACTGCTCGCTGCGCAGGTCCGCGCACAATTGCCGCGCGACCTTGGTCTTGTGCGCCAGGATCAGCTTGAAATGCAGTTCGAGCTTGCGGTTGCGCGACAGCAGGTCGCTCAGGTCGCGGTAGAAAAATCGGTACCGCCAGATCAGTTCGAACATCAGATACAGGTGCAGGTGCAGGTACAGCCGGACGTCCTCGATATTGGAGCGGCGCGCGTCGGGCACGGCCAGGATACGCTCGATCCCGGCTTCGAAATTGACGAAAATCGAGTTGGCGATGTCGTCCTTGTTGTGGAAGTGGCAATACAGGCTGCCGGGCGAAATACGCATTGCGCCGGCGATCACGGTGGTGGTGATGTTCGGCTCGCCAAACTCGTTAAACAGCCGCAACGACAATTCAAGGATGCGTTCGCGGGTGCGACGTGGCGCTTTCGGGAGCATGGCTGGCGGTTCGTGTTTTTTCTGCCACGAGCATACCATCATACCACCGAACCCGGCGCCGAACGGTGAGCACGGACTCGGTCGCCGGCCCCTGGCGCGGTACCGGCTTTGTTTGCGGCTGGCGCACAGACGGCCTGCCCGCCGCCCAGTTGCTCGACCATGCGCGCCAGTTGCTCCACCTGCCGGGCCAGCGCCTCGACATCGCTGGGGCTGGGATTTTCTTGACACTGCGCCTGAAGCTTGCCGCGTCCTTGCCGGGTTTGTCCGCGCCGGACTCAGGCAGCTCCCTGCGCCGCCGCGATTTCGCCCATCACGCATGCCAGCACGCGCCGGTTGCGCCCGAGCGCGACGTGGCCGACGCCGCCGAAGGCAAGGTTGCGGGCGCCTTCCAGCAAGCCGGAAGTTTGCGGCGCGACGATGTTGTCGTGGTGACTGTAGATGGAAGTGATCAGCGCGCGTGTTTGCGCGCTTTCGCCGGCCGCCAGTTCTCCCAGCCAGGCGTTTTCCAGGCCGTCGCCGGTGCGGGAGGCCACGCTGGTGTCGATCCGCGCGCGGCGCATCTGGGCGGCGTTGCGGCCGACGCCGAAACCGGCCAGGCGGGTGCCGTGGTGCGGCGTGCCGAGCGTGATCACGCGCGCCACCTGGTGCGCGCCGTGCACCCGCAGCCAGGCGCGCGCCACCAGTCCGCCCATGCTGTGGGCCACGATGATCAGTTTCGGCGCGCCGGCCGCCGCGCACAGCGCTTCGCACGCGCGCTGCACCGCCGGCACGTAGCCGTCGATGTCGCCGGTGACCGGCTCGAGGTCGAGCGTGGCGTGGCTGATACGGGCGCCGTCCAGCAGCGCCGTCAGCGCTGCCCAATAGCCGCTGTTGCAGCCATACCCGTGCAGCAGCAGCACCGGCGGTGGCGGACACGTCGCGCCAGCGTAGATCACCTGGCGCGACGCGGCGCGCGGCATGCTCCACGACGACTGCAGCATCGAGGCGACGAACTCCTCGCCGAACAGGTACAGGCCGGCGCCGGCGTTGAGGCGAAATTCGGCTGGCGTGGCGCTGGCCGAGCGGTGACTGAGGAAAAAATTATTTGCATTGATCAGCAGGCGCACCAGCAGCACCAGGCCGGCGCCGAGCAACACCGCCGCCAGCGCCGATACCCCCCACCAGCGCCACGCGCCAGCGGCAATCGCCAGCGCTGCCGCCGCCTGCGCCAGCAGCAGCAGGCGCAGCATCCGGCGCGCGCTGAGGTGGCTGCGCTGCGGGCCTCTCATTTAGCGCCTGGCAAGCTTCAAGATATGGCTGGCGATGCCGCGCACGATATTCACTTCTTCGGTTTCCAGCCCGGTGCGGGCGAACAGGCGCCTGATGCGCGACATCAGCTTTTTGGGATTGTCGGCGTCGAGGAAATCGATCGCCACCAGCGCCTGCTCGAGGTGGGCATACATGCCGTCGATCTGCGCCAGGCTCGCCGCGTCGCCATGGAAACCGATGGCGGGATGCGCTGCGGCTGCATCGCCCCCATCGCCGGCTTCGGCCGCCACCCGGCATTCGTAGGCCAGCACCTGGGCCGCCTGCGCCAGGTTGAGCGACGAATAGGACGGATTGGCCGGGATGTTGATGAGCACGTTGCACTGTTCGACGATCTGGTTCGGCAAGCCGAAGCGCTCGTTGCCGAAGATCAGGGCGGTCATTGGCGCGTGTTCGGTATCGACATGGCCGGCGATGTGACCGGCGATGTGACCCGCGAAAGCGCGCGGCGTCCATACCGGCGGCGAAAATTCGCGCAACCGGGCCGACACCGCGGCGGCGAAATTGCACCCTTCCAGCGCCTGCTTGATGTCGGTGACGATGCGCGCGCCGCCAAGCACATCCTGGGCGCCGCTGGCGAAAGCGATTGCCTCGGGGTCGCTCAAGGCATCGGCAAAGCGTGGATTGACCAGCACCAGATCGGAAAACCCCATGGTCTTGATGGCCCGCGCGACGGCGCCAATATTGCCGGCACGGCTCGTTTCGACTAGCACAAAGCGCAGCCGGTTAAAAACAGAAGTGTTGATTTCGGGCGGGTTCATTTAAAATAGCGCTACCGCGCAGTGCGATCAGGTTGAAAAGCGGGCCGCAGGCGAACCAGGTGCAGTCGATGCGCCGGCTGGCCCGGCCGCCAATTTTACCCATTTCGCCGCTGCCCCGCTCTTTAATTCACTTTTGTTCATTATCGTTCACGGCGCCCACCCGCGCGGTGGCGTTAGCGTTCTTACAACGGAAACTCATCATGCATCCAATGCTCAACACGGCGATCAAGGCCGCCCGCCGCGCCGCCACCGTGATCAACCGCGCCGCTTTCGACATCGATCGCATTGCGATCACGGAAAAACAACACAACGATTTCGTCACCGACGTCGACCAGGCCGCCGAACAGGCGATCGTGGAGACGCTGCTGAAGGCCTATCCCGGCCATGCGATCCTGGCCGAAGAGTCCGGCGCTTCCGCCAACCTGAACGACGACAGTGAATTCGCCTGGATCATCGACCCCATCGATGGCACCACCAACTTCATGCACGGCTACCCCAACTATTGCGTCTCGATCGCGCTGCAGCAGCGCGGCGTCATCACCCAGGCGGTGATCTACGACCCGGTGCGCAACGACCTGTACACCGCGTCGAAGGGCGCCGGCGCGTTTCTGAACGAAAAACGCATCCGCGTGACCAAGCACGACCGCCTGGCCAATACCTTGCTGGCGTCTGGCCATGGCGCCGGCCCGCGCGCCCTCGACGAATACATGCGCATGTACCAGCTCACCTCCGAGCGCTGCCAGGCGGTGCGCAATGGCGGCTCGGCGGCGCTGGACCTGGCCAACGTCGCCGCCGGGCGCCTCGACGGCTTCTACGAAAAAGGCTTGAAACCGTGGGACATCGCCGCCGGTTCGCTGCTGGTGACGGAAGCGGGCGGCATTTGCGGCGAGTTCAGCGGCGAGTCGGCCTACCTCCACAAGGGCGACATCATTGCCGCCAGCCCGAAAGTGTTCGGCCAGATGGTCACGCTGCTTGCCGCTTTCGCGTAAAATGGCGGCTTGGTATTGTGTCGGGGAGCCAACTGGCGCCTCCTCCCCGTTTTTCGCCGCAGCCACCCAGGCCGCGTGAAAAATTGCTGCGGCGAAAGTGAACCTTCCCGTTCGCACCAGCTGTGTTTATACTGCAACATCGAGCGGCATCGACTCCAGTGTGATTGCCGCCTTGATTTTCTAATCGGATTGCCTGCCACTGGCGCCCTCATCATTGTGGCGACGGGCCGATCCTCACCCATAAAGTTACCATGTCCTTTTCCCAACTCGGCCTGTCCGATGCCATCGTTCGCGCTGTTACCGAACACGGCTACACTGTCCCGACACCGATCCAGACCCAGGCGATTCCCGCCGTGCTGGCCGGCGGCGACCTGCTGGCCGGCGCCCAGACCGGCACCGGCAAGACCGCCGGCTTCACCTTGCCGATCCTGAACCGCCTGTCGACCGACAAGATCGGCGCCGCCCAAACCAGCAAGACCTCGGTGCGCTCGGTGCGCGCGCTGATCCTCACCCCGACCCGCGAACTGGCGGCGCAAGTCGAGGAAAGCGTGCGCGTGTACGGCAAATACACCAACCTGAATTCGACCGTCATTTTTGGCGGCGTCGGCATCAACCCGCAGATCAAGCAGCTCAAGCACGGGGTCGACATCCTGGTCGCCACGCCGGGCCGCCTGCTCGATCACATGGAACAGCGCACGGTCGACCTGTCGAAGGTCGAGATCCTGATTCTTGACGAAGCCGACCGCATGCTCGACATGGGTTTCATCCGCGACATCAAGAAAGTGCTGGCGGTGCTGCCGCCGAAGCGCCAGAACCTGCTGTTTTCGGCCACCTTCTCGGAAGAGATCAAGGCGCTTGCCGATGGCCTGCTGAACAAGCCGGCGATGATCGAAGTGGCACGCCGCAACTCGACCGTCGAAGTGATCGCCCAGAAGATCCACCCGGTCGACCGCGACAAGAAGCACCCGATGCTGGCGCACCTGATCAAGACCAACAACTGGACCCAGGTGCTGGTCTTCATGCGCACCAAGCACGGCGCCAACAAGCTCGTCGAGCAATTGAATGCCGACGGCATCGGCGCGATGGCGATCCACGGCAACAAGAGCCAGTCGGCGCGCACCAAGGCACTGTCCGAGTTCAAGGACGGCGCGCTGCAGGTGCTCGTCGCCACCGACATCGCCGCGCGCGGCATCGACATCGACCAGTTGCCGCACGTCGTCAACTACGACTTGCCGAACATTCCCGAAGATTATGTGCACCGGATTGGCCGTACCGGCCGCGCCGGCGCCACCGGCGAAGCGGTGTCGCTGGTCTGCGTGGACGAGCACGAGATGTTGAAGGACATCGAAAAACTGATCAAGCAGACCTTGCCGCGCGAAGTCATCCCCGGTTTCGAGCCGGATCTGAACGCCCGCGCGCAAGCGATCCAGCTGCGCAGCGGCGCGCCAGGCCACGGCGGACGGGGCGGACGTTCCGGCGGCGGCCAGGTCGTCAAGGTCGGCGGCGGCGGTGGCCGCGCCACGGCCAAGCCGCGCAGCGCCGGCAGCGGTCCTGCCGCCGGCGGTGGCGGTGGTGGTGCCGGTGCGCGCGGACCGCGTCCGGCGCCGCCGCACCGCTCGGGCGGACGCGGCCGATAAGCAAAAAACCGGGTTCGCCCGGTTTTTTTTCGCCCCGACGAGGCCGATGTCGATTTCGCTGGATTGCGCCGACTTCGCCGATGCCGTCGCGTCTGCCTCACAAATGCTCATGATAAACAATTCAAGATACGCTACGGTGTCGGCATCGACTTCCGCTCCCTGAGCCATGCCGGCATGTGCGGCAAACGTGAGCAACAACAATCGCAACAGCAATAAACCACCGGAAAAATCCATGATCCTTGGCTTGCGCACCGTCATTTACCCCGTCGCCGGCATCGCCGACGCCACCGCCTAGTACACCGGCGTGCTCGAGCGCGCGCCGTATTTCAGCGAGCCCTGCTATGTCGGCTTCGAGGTCGGCGGTTTCGAACTGGGCCTGGTCCCGGACGGCGTGCCCGGCGCCACCGGCGCCAACGCCTACTGGGGAACGGCCGACATCGCGGCCGAAGTGCAGCGCCTGCTCGGACTGGGTGCGGCGATCGATTCGCCGATCACCGAAGTCGGCGGCGGCATCCATGTCGCGACTTTGAAAGACCCGTATGGCAATCTGTTCGGCGTAATCCAGAATCCCCACTTCGATCTTGCCAAGGTCGGCTGAACTTGATATCAAGCAAGATGCAGATGGAATAGGAAGGCAAGAATGTATTCTTCCGGCTCGCCCTCCCGCGTGGCCTGAAAGGACCCATGACCTCTCGTCACCGCCTTCCCGCCTTGTTCGCACTATGCATCAGCCTGCTGCTCGGCGGCTGTGCCACCACCAGCATCAGCCTGCAGGAAGTGCGCGATTTCGCCGACCAGTCCGCAAAATTGGGGGGCTACGCCGAATTGTCGACGCGCTTTCGCGATACCTACGCGCGCGAACAGTTGTACCTGCCGCCGGCCGCCGAACGGATCGGCAAGGAGACCGACGTCAAGCGGCGCGCGGTGTATGACGATTTCGTCAGCGCCCAGAAAGCGGTGGTGCTGTACATGCAGACGCTGAGCCTGCTGGCCGGCGACGCCCGCTACGACCTCACCGACAAGCTCGACGATCTCGGCAACGGCATCAAGGCCAACGTCGAGAGCGGACTCGAGCAGAAGCACGTGCTCGCCTACACCGGCATGACGCGCCTGCTGACGCGGGTGATCGCCTCCGGCTACCAGGGCCGCAGCGTCGAAACGATGGTGCGCGACGGCGACCGCGATTTGCAGACCTTGGTCGACGCGATGCTGACGCTGACCCGGTTCTACGCCAAGACGAACGAGAACGAAAAGAAAACCATCCTCGGCATTTTCGATGTCGAAATCCCGTTCGCCACCCGGCCGCAGGACCGCATGCTGGT
>Ga0326734_1000158_pt1 | contig 19975 bp, 24 predicted proteins | sample 15_GP2_1315_FD_207944 | JGI IMG/M metagenome (GOLD analysis project Ga0326734, IMG submission 207944) | Glacier ice microbial communities from Ngari, Tibet, China - 15_GP2_131.5 | ecosystem: Environmental > Aquatic > Freshwater > Ice > Glacier | place: China: Ngari, Tibet | collected 2018-07-18 | reverse complement strand
GTTTCAGGGACTTCAATTGTTTCAGACACTTGTACTTCAATTGTTTCAGGGACTTCAATTGTTTCAGACACTTGTACTTCAATTGTTTCAGGGACTTCAATTGTTTCAGACACTTGTACTTCAATTGTTTCAGACACTTGTACTTCAATTGTTTCAGGGACTTCAATTGTTTCAGACACTTGTACTTCAATTGTTTCAGGGACTTCAATTGTTTCAGGGACTTCAATTGTTTCAGACACTTGTACTTCAATTGTTTCAGGGACTTCAATTCTTAGTGATAAATCACCCAATTCAGTAAGAAGGAATCGGAGTCTTGCTTTTTGATTTTCATTCAACTTTGGCTCCGCAATAAATTCCTTGAGTTTACTAATTATCATTTCTTTAAATCTTTCAAGATTTTCAGTTTCACCACAATCTTTTACAAAATTAAACCCGTATTCAATTGCTTGAAGACACCATACAATTCGTTCTGATCCTTTTGATTGCTCACTTTTTGTTAAAGTGTACTTGATAATCTTTACGTATTCATCTTTTGTCTTTGGGTTAGTTGGTAGCAAAGTAAACTTGCCAACTTTCATACCAATAGTACTTGGCAACATTGAATCACATCTTTCAACAGTAATCTTTCCAACCATAAAACACACAAGTTCAATTATTACCTTGTCAAATTTTTCACACTTTTCACATTTTTCATTTTCACACAACATGAAATTAGCCATTAAGATTTCAAAGTCCTGTTTAAATTGACTAACTTGAACTTGAAGCCATTCCGGAATACATGTCTCGACATCTCTCCCATCATATTCACAATGAATATGTTCGTAAACATGATCAAGAATGAGTTTGAAAGCTTCAAGAGTCATCAAACCTTTCAACACAAACTTCCATTCGAACTTAAGCAGGTCCATCATCACTTCGGTTACCATCACTTTGTTTTCTTCAAGTTCACTAAGCACTTTCACAATTTTTTTTGTAATTTTTTCCTTTTTTGACATATTCACATTTTTCATACCTACCATTTCGTTTCTGATTTCCCAAACTTTGGCTTCCATTTCATCTTCACCTTGAATTACTTTACGAGCAACATTACCTTGAGCGACATTTCTTTGAGAGCGAGTTTGAACCATTTGACTAATTGACAAAATTTCTAGGTTTTCATTTAAAATTCAATTTTTTCTCAGCTGGGCTGCGCCCAAGTTAAATATATACAAGGGCCCGAAGGCCCTATTTGTTTTTATTTTTTTGTTGTTTTTGTTGATTTACTTTTTAACAATGTCAGTCCAGCTTGGTGAAGACGCAGTTTCTTCAATTTTTTCTACAATTACTGGCATAAAAGTTATTGGCTTAAGTTTGATTTCTTGTTTCGCCATGTTTCTCAAAAGACACTTTGAATCATTCAATGAATCTTTAAACATGTTTTTGTTTTGTTCCCACCAAACATTTTCAAGTTGATCAAAGTATTTGTCTTCCTCAATTTTTTCCAATTTCAATTTCTCAAAACCCTTTGGGTAAAACGGCTTAGCATTGATATTAAAAGAACAACGCTTGGGCTGATTACAAAACATTTCAATTTCTGCGAGATTAATAACAGTGAAGACTGACCTTGGGCGAACGAGAATTTTTTTGATAGAAGCAGAAGACGAAGACACAGAAGACATAACAGAAGACATTGACAAAAATGTTAGTTTTCAATTAAAATTCAATTTTTTCTCAGATGGGCTTTTTCTTCCATTTCATCGTAAAACTTTTTGGGGCGCGGAAGCCCAATATGTACAAGGTCCTTTCGGACCTATTTAGTTTTTTTAACACTTTTAGATTTGTTTTGTTTTTCTTGAGCAATTCGTACATGTTTTGATGTGTACTTTCCAAACTCTTTGTGGTTTTTGGAACCCTTCTTTTCTTTTCTTGTACGCGGTTCTTCCATTTGTTCCTGTTATTTACCTAAAATTAAATTTTTATTCAATTTTTTTGAATTAAACATTAACCGATAAATTTGAATATCAAACGACATATTTATTTGTGTTCTACACATTGGACAATTTGAAATAATGGTTGTCCATTCGGTGATACACTTGAAACAAAAATGATGTTTACAATCAAGTACTTTACTAAAATATGAATCTTCAAAACAAACAGAGCAGTCTTTAATCATAACTTTTAAAAAAGTTAGCAAACTATAAAAATTCAATTTATAAATAAACTTCTAATTTGTTTATTTAAATTTGATACTGTGTTAATATCTGAATTTATAACAGTTGTATTAATATCAGGATACTCCGTTTTAATTATATCAAACGCCTGTTCAATTTTATTATCATCAAAATAGAAATGTTCTTTTTTATAATGAATATCTTTCAATATTTCGAATATATTTTTTTCAGCTTTATGACAGTTTGATACTCTAACAGATTTATAAATTATACAATTTGGATGATAAGTAGAATATCTATTCAATAAAGTACTCAATGTAATTTCTTCACTTTGTTTCATTCCTGTTTTACCAATCTTTACAATTTGATTACCTTCTATAAAACTATTTGTCTTTATACAATAAACATACCCGTCGTTTTGATACCCATCAATTGCTTTTTCTATGTCCATTATTGAAAATTTATGTCTTTAAAAAATTTTCAATTTTAATCTATTTTTGACACTTTCGGGCCTATTTACAAGTTTCTTACAATTTACTCATTAAATAAATTTATGTGTGTTATTAATTCTTTTGGTATTTCATTTCATAATATATTTTCTCTTTTTGATGTCGAAATAAATTCAATTTTTCTTCATATGTACATGGGCCCGAAGGCCCTATTTTTGTTTTTTGTTTTTTTGTTTTTTTGTTTTTTGTTTTTTTGTTTTTTACTATGCTTTAGCAGCTGCCTTCTTGGAAGATTTCTTTGGCTTAACTTCCTCAATTTCTTCGTCTTCCTCTTCTTCCTCTTCAACTTCAACTTCCTTCTTGGCCTTGGCAACTTTTTTAGCCTTTGGCTTTTCCCCACTTTCATATTTAGCCATATCCTTCTTATATCTTGCTTTATCCTTTTCAGACATCTCTTCATAAACTGCCTTTTCATCTTCATCAAGGGCCTTCCAAGCACCTCCAATTAGTCTTCCAATGTCACCAAATTCAGCGTCCGGATTTTCACTCTTAATTCTCTCACGATTTTCTTTAAAATAACACATATAACTACTTAGTCCCTTCTTGGGTGAAAGTGGGTCCTTCTTTTCCTTCTTACCCTTCTTTGGCAAGTCAAATGGAGTTTCAGTCATAGTGATAACTGCTGGATTTTCTTTAACATTTTCAACGTAAATAACCTTACGAGTGTCATCAGAGTCCTTTTTGGCTTGCTTCTTTTTCATACCATCTTCATACCAAGTATCAACATACTCAGCAGCAGCAGCCTTAGCTAATTTTTCATTGAGATAAACTCCTACGACTTCAGTTGATTCAACACTTTCACAATTTACTACGAATACAGACATTTTGATTCTTTGTAATTTTCCTAGTTTTTAAATAAAATTCAATTTTTTTTGACCTGGAAATAGGCTGGTAAAATATTAAAGTACTTCAGACATATATACAAGGCCCTTTCGGGCCTATTTTTTACTATACATTCGGACCTATTTAATTAAAATGATAACCCATAGCATATAATTTATCAATTTTTTGTTCAAATGATAGATTCATAATTTCAAGTTCTGCCATTATTTCACATTCTTCAAACTTAAAAACACTCAAATTATGCGTTTTATCTAGTTTAGAATTATTAACTAGAACTATAAAATTATCTATTCGAGATGAAATATCATATAATTCTAATACTATAAACCCTCGTGACTTTCCATTAGAAAAAGGCGTGTATACATCGTTAACGTTAACTGATGATAATTCAATGATATGATCTTCATAAAATTCAGGATCACTGATAATTGGAACATTACCAACAACTAGAATATATTTTTCCTTAACTTCTTTTTGAACGACAATTTCTTTAGGTTTTTCAAAAACTGGTTGATTTCGTTCTTCCCATTGTTTTACTTTAATCATACATAAACCATTTTTTAAATTGTCAAATGCGCAACTTTCACAATAATCACTTCCATGTTTTTTAATGTCATCTACTGTAATCATCATATTAAATCTTTTATCGTTATTATCTCGTACTTCAATTTTTTTATTATCCAAATTAACTTTACAATACCTATCATTATATGGAGTACATTCATAACAAATAACACGTTTACACCCATTACAATGTTCACCACAAGACCATTTTTTATTATGTGAATAAGCACTTACTGTATTATTACAGTTTTCACATCTTAAATAAAAATTTAATTTAATTGAATTTTTATTTAAGATTTCTTTAATTTTTTTTTTATTATTTTCATGTAATTCTTGTTTTAATACTTTAGTTAATTTTTCTTCGTTGATTTCAATTAATAGATTCATCTTTACTATCTACAAGGCCCTTTCGGACCTATTTAATTAAAATGATATGGCTGAGAGTGTGCTGGAAAGGCAATTATTTGCGCCTCAACAACCCATCACTATGTCTTGATCTTTAGCGCAAACTTGCTTTTTAATATGACGTAGTACTCCACTCTTATTGGCAAAAGTTTTATGGCAATTATAACAATTGACAACATTATCAATTTTCTTTTTTTGAATTTTTTCTTTTTTTGCTTTTGGTTTTTGTCCAAAATGAACTTTTTTAATATGACTACGAATTCCTGCTTTAGTTTTCAGTTCAATACCACAAAGACAAGCAAAGCGATCATCAATCAATTGATTGTACAACATTTCAATTGTCTCTTTTGGAATAGGATTCAAGATACAAGGGTTGACAGTATCAACTTTTTCTTCAACTGGCTTTTCTAAGTCGACGTGGAAAGGACGCATTTCAGGAGTTGGACAATCCAAAGGCAAAAGCAATGGGGACGACGGACAAGGAGACGATGGACATTCAGTCCAAGACTTGAGCAAAGATTCTTCAAATAAGTTTTCGAAAGACATGATAAACACAAAAAGTTTAGTTTTCATTTAAAATTCATTTTTTTCTCAGCTGGGTTATAGATCTAACGTATTTACAAGGCCCTTGCGGGCCTATCTTTTTACATAATTTACATCGTAGCTTGGTGCGAAAGCCCATTAATAAAAGACAAATTTCTTATTAATTTCGTACGTCTTACTATTGAATGACTTACCAATACCAACAAAACATTTGTTAGTGTATAATCTGAGAGTATCCATTTCATCTTGAATCTTCTTTGCGTCTTTTGGTTTATCGATAAGACGATAAAAAATGTCGGTCATACAATTGAGGTACATTCCAAGTACATTTGCGATTTCTTGTTTTTTCTCACTTTCCTTTTCCTTTTTTTGAATTTTCTTTTTAAAGTCCTCTTTATTAATGTTGTTTCGCATAAATTCAATTCGCATTTGAAGATTGTCTTGGAGTTGGTCTGCTCGATCGAATCTTGGAAGTTCAATAAGTCGAATATGAATCATGTATCGCGCTGTTTCAGCAAAGTTATCGTCCGAACCAGTTTCTTCTTTAAATGGAAACAAGGTTGATCTTTGGTTAGTCTTAGTATTGTAGTACTCGGTTTCTCCTCTCCAATTTGTTGTTTCTCTCCAATCTTTTGCCATAGTTCTTGGGAAGACTTCAAGTAATCGTCGAATAAATTGGTTGTCAATTTCTCTACCACAAAGAACGTCATTTGGATTTCTTGGCGCTTGGCCTTTGTTTTGTTGCGCAAGGAATTCAATATAATGAGGATTATGGATTTGACCAGTAACAATTCTACCAGATTTCCAATCCCATGGAGTATGACATTCAACGCAAAACATTTGATCACATCCTATAATTTTAAACGTAAGACTAGCGCACTTTGGACACGGCTTTGAATCTTTATCCAAAAACTTTACCGACTCAACAATTTGAGCATCGCAAACATGCGCTTCACGCTCTTCAGTTGTTTTTCCAGTTACTTCACGACAATCGCCACAAGCAAAGTTTTCACACAATTCACACTTCAAAGCTGAACTCAAGAAACCATGACAATCCCCATTTGGACACTTTCGAACAAATTTCTTACGCTCAACAGTCGTGTTTCCAGCAACAGCATAAATTTCATCTTGAAAAGCTTTTTGTTCTTGAATAAACTTGATACGAAGTTTCTCCATAGCCAAATTTAACTTTTCCAACTTGATCTCTCTCTCAACATAAGGTTGAGTTGCTTGAAGCATACCTAGTTCACGTTCAATCAAAATTTGCTCACGATGGTCCTTGTAACCTTTAGACATAAAAGTTTTCTCAAAGTTATCTGCCATGAACTTACGATCCCATCCAACCTTACATGACATACAATGCGCATCATTAGATTTGTCCAAGAGATAAGTCTTGATACAAGAGCGACAAGCATCGTAATCACAACGACAAGTAACCTTAGCACGGTTGGTTTTGTTAAATTTTTCAGCACATACATTACACTCAGACATTTTGATAATTCGTAAAAAAGTTACTTTTCAATTAAAATTCAATTTTTTCTCAGCTGAGTTATACGGCTAAATTGACATATGTACAAGACCTTTTCCTCATATATACAAGGTCCTTCCGGACCTATTTGTTTTGTTTGTTTTTGTTTTGTTTTTGTTTTGTTTTTAATTCATTGCGTAAATAACTTCGCCAATAACTTTCATTTTATCAGGACTTTGGGAAATATAAATATATCTTTTTCCATTTTCATTTGAAACCAAAATTTTACTTGAATATTTTTTACGAAGTTTTCTGATATTTTGCCCATAGTTTCCAATAAACGCTCCAGCAAAGTTTTCAGTCACTTCCATTTCAAAGAACTCGCCGTTTTCAAAATGAACACGTTCAGGCGAAGATTTGAGATAATCAGTCAATATTTTTTCAGATTCTTTTTTAATTTCAAGTTTTGACATAGACCATCTCATACATTCCATACTATCAAATAAAAGATCACTTGAAGGACACATACATGCTTTAATTGGATGCCAAATACAAGTTGTCATTTTACTATTCACAATTTTCCTATTATTTTATTATTATTCAATTTTTTTGAGTTAATTTTATGAATTACTATTTGATTAGCTTTACTGTATTATAATTTGAATTTCATCAGGATTATAAACTAGTTCTAAATGAGTAATACTTTCATTTTTTATACTTGAATCAAATGACCATCTAGGTTCTAAATGTTCAATGTATCGTTCTTGTTGACTTTTATCTTGTTCAGCATCATCAGCTTCTCGTTTTCTTATTTTATCATTGTCTGTTCGTGGTCCACCCCAGCTTTTTTGTCTAATAGTCCAAATTGTATAGTACATATACATTCCTGAAAATATTGGTTGGAATAACAATATTGCTATATAAAAAATTATGTTCATTTTTCTTTTAATTTTAAAAGCATAAACTACTATAAAAAACCAATTACATAATATAGGTAAAAGAATGAATAATATCCATGATGTTAAAGATACTTCTTTATTTAACAAAAGTACAAAGTAAAGCAAGTAAATATAGATTGATGTATTTCTTGTATTATTTAATAGATTGAATAAACAAAGTAGTGGATAATTTTTCCATAATTCCAAAGAACTAATCATCCAAGTATCATTAGCAATATGTCCAAGATACCAACGTCTTCTTTGTTTTAATAATGTTTTTATATTATCAGGAGCCGATGTCTTACAACGAGCCCATTCACAGAAACCTAAACGACCTGGTTCTATTTCCATTAGTAAATGTGTAAGATAGCGATCCTCTCCAAGATAAAACCTTTGATAATCAGCATTGTCTTGATAAACATTACTATTAAAATATTTTTCACTTACTTTTTTAAAAAAGGGATAACGTAAAATTGTAAAAGCACCTGGTAAACACGTTATACTATTAAAATAACTTTCTAAATTTCTCCAAAAAATTTGACCACTTACATATTCGATATCTTGATAATATGTAATGAATTTAGAATCTTCAGATGCGATACAAGAAATAAGTCCCGTTAAAGCACTCTTTTTAAATTTTTTAAGATAGTAATAAAATTGTAATAATGAATCTTTTTTTAATATAATATCAGAATCAATAAAAAATACAAGTGAATCATCAATTTTAAAACTAGTTCTTTTTTCTTCCAAAATTCTCATATCTTTTTCCATTTCTTTAAAACCACCATATTGAGCAGACTTTTTACCACCATGTTCAAACCGACAAATAGCTATCAAAGTTCCATCAATGTCAACATTAATTCTTTCTCGTCTATCATATGGATCAAGATTTAAACGTTCCATCAATTTTACAAAAGCATTTGAATTTAATTGTTGCGACAATTTTGGAACCCCTTCATCAAACGACAAATACAAACTTATCAAATTTTTTTTTCGATTTGCTAATTGATTTTCCGAATATCCATAATCAAGTTTAATTACAGATTCGATTGCTCGCCATAATGAGTCAGGATCTTCATTATAAATTGGCATAATCACATTTACTTTTTTATGATTTTGTTGTATTAATATTTCATGTTTTGGTGCTCTGTAAATAACTATTGTAATTATTGCTAAAACAAGTGGTACAGCAGCTAGCATAATATTCGACCATGTTAATATTCCTAAAATGATTTCTAATCCAGGAATATCAATTTTAAAAAACGGAATTGTTGAGAGAAATATAGGAATAAACAATAATTTGAAACAAATGAAAAAAATTATTACACAAATTGAAATAATTTTTGTACTTAACTGTTTTGTTTTATAAGGAACAAGTATAATAAAACTTAGAAATAATACACAAAAGACTAGAAAATCAATAAAAGAAATAGATGTTATAACTAATTTTATAATATCAGCGGTGCTAAAAGAATAATTCATTTTAACGACAAGTGTAAAAATATCGATTTTTTTTTTAATTCATTTTTTATTTGCGTCAAAAAGTTTTATTATTTTAATTACTATATAATTAAGAATGACTGTAACCATCTCAATTGATGACATTGAATACACAGATATTAAAGAAGCAATTAAAAATAATGAACCTATTGAAAAAAAGTTACTAGTAAAAAATTTAACTTCATCTGTAACTAAACCAGTTGAAATTGATAATATAATTTATATTGAAAATGATATTAATGAAGCTATAAAAAATAATAATACAATAGAAGATAAATTACATTTAATTATTTGTGTAAGTAATCCTTGTCAATTTATTAGAAGATATATTCTGTGTAATGAATTTATAAAACGTATAGAAAAAGATTTTGTAAATGATATAATTCTTTATGTAGTTGAACTTTGTTATAATAATCAAGAATTTCAAGTTACTGAAAAAGATAATCCAAGACATTTACAGTTAAGAACTAATACATCTGCATTATGGAGTAAGGAAAATATGTGGAATTTAGGTGTAAAATTATTACCTACTAATTATAAAGCTGTTGCGTTTTCAGATTGTGATATAGAATTTACAAATCTTCATTTTGCAAAAGATATCTTAAAAATATTAAATGGTTGTAGAGATATTTTACACATGCATAGTCATTGTTTGGATTTGAATTTAGATAAAAAACCAATGAGCATTTTTTCAAGTTTCGGTTATCAATATTCAAATACCCAACCTTATTCCAGAAATACTATTCATTTTTTTCACCCAGGCTTCACAGTTTGTTTTACACGTAAAGCGTTTGAACAAATTGGCGGTGTATATCAGCAATCAATATTAGGAGCGGGTGATCATAACTTATTTTTATGTTTAATTGGTAATGGTATTAAAAGTTTACATCCAGATGTATCTGACGGTTACAAAAAAAGTATAATTGAATTTGAAAAAAAATGTAAAGGATTACGTTTAGGATCACATCAAAGTAATATAATTAAGCATTTTTTCCACGGTTCTAAGCTTAATAGACAATACGCCCAAAGGTGGCAGGTACTAATTAAACATCAATATGATCCATATAAACATATTACGATTGATCATCAAGGATTACAAATTCCTTCAAAAGAATGTCCAGAAGAAATGTTAAAAGAAATTATGCTTTATTTCTCGGAAAGAAATGAAGATGAATATTATTTAGAACATCTTGAAAAATTAAAAAAACTTTCAATAAAAGATTAATTTACTACAATTTCTTTACTATATGTTTTTTTAGTTCTACTTATTGGTTTATAAATCCAAAATTCAAAATTAAAGTTTAATTCCTTTGTTGTTATTTCTTTTAATTTATTTTTTTCTAAATCTTTATTATATGTCCAATCACTTTTGATTTCAACGATTTTATTTATTGATTTTATATAGATATCAGGATAATATCTACGTTGTTTATCTTCAAAATAATACGTAATTTTAGGCATATTTCGTTTATCAGTTATTATATCGTCTTCTTTATATACTTTTATTAATTCATCTAATGCTACATTTTCATAACCTTGAATTCTAATTATTTTATTACTTGGTAATATATAATCTTTATGTGTTTTACCACTTTTTTCTATTTTTTCATATCCACATAATCTACATCTACATCCTTGTTTAAAATTATCCCATGAAATATTTGATTTATTTCCACATTTACAACAATATTTCATTTTTGTATCAGAACTAATATATTCATCTTCAAGTAATTCACATTTATGTTCTATAAAATATTTTTTGATATTATCTATAGTAAAAAACGAATATAAACATTTCATACATCTCTGTCCTTGTTTAAAATTACTATATCTAATCTTAGATTCATTACCACATTTGCAAATATATTTCATTGGTGTATTAGAATCAATATATTCAGTATCAAGTAATTCACATTCTTGTTCTTTAAAATATTTTTGTACATCTTCAAATGTATGCTTTTCACGATGAGCACATGTTTTACATCTTTTACCCCTATGAAAACTTCCAAATACAACTTGTTGATTATGACCATTTTTACATATATATTTAATTTTAGTAGAAGAGTTGATATATTCAGGTTCAAGTAATTTACAACCATTTTTTTCAAAAAAATTTTTTACATATTTATATGTTAGAGTTTCTAATCCTGCGCATTTTTTACATCTTTGTCCTAATTTAAAACTACTAAATCTGATTGTAGATTGATTTCCACATACACATAAGTATTTCATAGGAATATTAGAATTTGTATATTCTGTTTCTAATAACTCGCATTCTTGTTCTTTAAAATATTTTTGTACAAATTGAAAAGTTAATTTTTCATTACCTGCGCATTTTCTACATCTTTGACCTATTTTAAATTTATTATATCTAATTTCTGATTCATTTCCACAACTACAACGATATTTCATTTTAGTAGTGGAATTTATATTATCTGTTTGTAATAATTCACAACCTTCTTCTTCAAAATGTTTCTTTACAGATTCGTATGTTAATTTTTTCCCACCCATATCTTTATTTACTAATTAGTAAATAAAATTATTTTTAAATTAAAACGCATTAAGTATTTTTTTTATTTTTTACATATTCAATATTTCTTGCTATAATTCTTTCTTTATTTTTTTCATAATATGCTTTTTGACTCTTTGGATTTGTATATTTACTAAGACGTTCTTTCAATTGAATATTTTCTTGTTCTAATCTTTTAACTTTTTCTTTTAATTCTTTGTTTTCTTGTTCCATATTTAGTTTAATTAATATTTTATTTTTAAATTAATATTTTTAATATTTTAGCGTCGTTTGGGCGCGCAAGCCCCTATTCAACCATGTATTTAGTAATATCATCTAATGTTAAACTATTATTTTTACTTTTATCTAAAAATTCAGTATATGTTGAAAAATTAGGCAAAGCTCTATATTTATTATCTTTTTCTGACAAATAATCTGTATATTCAGTAAATGTTACAGTTGGTGCCATATTAGTTAATATATCATTTGCTAATTTAACATCACTTGCATCATCTGGATTATATCCTTCAAAGTATTTATTAAAATACATATACAAAATCGCTAACACTAACGCTATTAATAATAAATTCATGTTGTTATAATATAACATTAGAAAAAAAAATTAATAAATTTAAAAATTAATTTATCAAAATATTAAAAAGTATTTTACTAATAATTCTTTAGTAAAATAATTAATTAATTTCGCGACAAGAAGCGAACGCAGTGAGTGATCAGTTTTGATAGATATAAATTTATTCTTACTTTTTTAAAAGTTTCACATGTATTTAGTGATATCGTCTAAAGTTAATTCAGCTGATTTTTTTTTATTTTTTAAATACTTGAATGTTTCAATATCAATTAAACTTTTATACTTGTTATTATATTCTGGTTTATATAGTAAATCTAAATAATCTGTAAATGATGTATCTGGTTTTATAAATGCAAGTATATCATTTGCTAATGTCGAATCTTTTACAGAATCATATCCTTCAAAACATTCATTAAAATACATGTAAATAATTGTCAATGTTAATAATAATAACCAATTAGAATATTTATTAAAATACATGTAAACAATTACTAATACTAATATTAATAACCAATTCATTTTATAATATAATATAATTATAAAAAAAATTCATAAATATATTTAATTAAATTCAGGTAAAGCAACTTCTTCAAAATTTGTTGTGTAAATTTCTTCTTCTTTTTTACATTTATGATTCCATTTTACTATTTTAGTCTTCCATTCAGGGTATACTCTATCTAAAAATTTATTAGGATTATTTGGACCTTTTAATTTTAATTTACCAAATTTATATTCTTTTACTGGATATATTTCATCTTCATAAAACCATTCTTTTGGATATTTTATATTATATGGAAAAGCATATGTATAAGTGTCTTTTACTTTGTTTGTAAAAAATATATCTACAAGTCCTAGATATCCTTTAAATTCGCATAATACAATGTTTCCTGTTTCATGTTCACGTGATATGATATTAGACACTTTTGTATATTTATTAATTAAATCAGTTATTTCTTTAGGAGTTTTATTTAATATTATTATATCAGCATCATCATCCCAAGGTATCATACCATGGTGTCTAATTGAACCTAATAAAGTACCTGAAGTTATTATATATTCTACACCATTCATTTTAAATAATACATCTAAATATTCTAATAAAACATATATTCTTGTTATCATATCTTGATCTGTATTTTTTACACTAGTGTTTCTTACATGTAAACTAATTATATTTACTATAATTAAAATTATAATTATTAATAACCAATACATAGTTATTATAAATAAATAAATAAATTCTTTGATAAACTTTTTTTAATTACTTTTTGGCATGTTTTCAAACATACAGTATCCACAACATAAAATAAGACACACTACAACTGATATAATTAAAGGCATCATAAACGCACCTAAACTTGCTAAACTCGCTGTACTACTTAAACTTCCTCCTTCAGAAGTAGCCGAAGTTGATATTGAACTTTCAGCAGAATTAAGCGATTTATTTACCAAATCGGAAGTAGCTGAAGTTTGTTGAAGACAACTAGAAAATTGATCATTTGCTTGATTAAATTCAGTATTATTAACATTAGAACCAATTACATTTAAAATATTCTCTTGACTAATATTATTAATACATTGTTTTATTACTTTTAATACATCTTTATTATTAATATAAGTTGATGTGTTTTTTTCCATATGAACATCATTACTAGATTTCGCATCTCCACCAAGTAAACTACCACCTGTAGCTTTAGCATTAGCTGCTACAGCCGCTAATACTTTATTTTGACTATCAGTACTGACAGTATTACTTATCGCTGATTGTAAAGCACATAAGTTTTTAGCTACATTCTTTTGATTCGCAGTTAAATTATTTACACTTGAATTAATAATATTAATTGTATTACTTTGATTTGTATTTGCTATACAACTCTCATTAATACTTTTTTCTATTTCATTACTTATACTTGTAAGTTGATTTGTTATATCTTTTACGGTATTACTTGATTCTGATTTACCACTTCCCATTATATAATTATATAATTATATTAAATAAAATAAAATTGTGAAATTATTATTTTTTTACAACTGGATTTTTTGAAAATATATATTTATATCTATTATCATAATTCAAATAATTATTTAATGTTATATACATAAAATATTCAAATGCCGTCATTGTATTTTTAATTTTAATTATATTATAATACTGTTGCATTATTTTTACATCTATAGCCTTTATTATTATTAAAAGTATACTACATATATTTTCTATTTTATTATTACTATAATCATGAAAAAAACATAATCCTTCCCCATAAGAAGAAATTATTTTATCATCTTTTTCACGCTTTACTCCTTTACTTCCACCTGTTCTGACATATAATGACACATTTTCACAACTAAAATTATTAATATTATTACCATCTGGATTACCTTGAATGTCTTTTTCAATATCAAGTGACGTTGTAAAGCATTTACGAACATAATCTAATTCTTTATAAAAATCATCTAATGAGTTTACTATTGTTGCATCTTCGTTATCCGCTGGTAACGAAAGACCTTTTGTTAATGTTATAACTAGATCGTATACTACGTACATATAATAACTTGTAGTATTATCTTTTTCAGTAGATTTACTTAACCCTATTAAATTAGCATCTGATATAATTTTAATATATCTATTATTATTTGGTTTATAACCAGTTGTATTAAAATCTCTTTCATTATCTTGTAAACCAGTTAAATCTTCAGTTCCAAATAAAAATATAGGTGTTCTAAAATCAGTTTCATTAAAATACATTCCATTAAATATATCTTTTCCTGAAGCACTAAATGATGTCATTAGTGTTAATATTTTACTCCTAGAACCTGGTGGATCATCATTTACTAATGCTATATTTAATGGACATAACATAGGTTTGTCTTTATGTTTTTCACAAGCTCTTCCATTATATGGACAATCATTTACAGCTGAATTATATGGAAAGGGAGTATAACTTTTACATACAATTTTACTATCTGGATTTGGATCACTTAAATTTTGAACTTCATTGTACCACATCCCAGAACTACTACTACTAATACACAAAGAACATATTATACAAAACAATACAATATATAATCCTATATTAGAATCTTCATCAATCGTGATATCACCAATATCACTATTTCCAAAATTACCTAAATCATCAAATGACATTATATTATATTATATTATAATATACCAAACAAAATAATTTTTGATTTAAACAAAAAGATTTTTATATTAATATGTTAGTTTATCAATGGGTTTTTTATTATTTTATTGGTAGTACTTACGGAACTAGAAGGACGAAATACGGCCCTATATTTACACAATTAGATTAAGCAAAAAATTATTTAAATCTTATTAAAATACAATATTTTAGTTCATTTCATGTAGGATTTATTTATGAATATTCTTTAAAATAAACCAAAATACCCCTATCGATCATCAAGATTGTCAAGATTGTCAAGATTGTCATTTTTACAGATATTATTCACGAACCTGTTTCACGTTAAACGGGCCTACGACGCAAAATTAACAATTTTATATGAATGTATCATAAAATTGTTAATTTTGCGTCTGAGGGGCACGCAAGCCCCTTACCCATTATATAATCCATTATTCTTGGTATAGACTTTTTTGAACTTATTACTGATAAATATTCCAAATTTAATTCATCCAATAAATTTTTAAAAAGATTGTCTATTTCTTTTGCTTCTTCTTCGTCCTGCATTCTACCTTCTCTTTCATACGGAAATTCTTTATTTCTTTCCAAGTAAATATATACATTATCAAATTCAGCCATCTTTTCTTTTAACATTATTTCAGTCTTTTCGACATTACAAACATTAGTAGGATGGATGCGGTTATAAAGCATACCAATTACTAAACCAGAATCACATACAATATAATCAACTTCACCATCTACAGCTTTTATCATACGATACTGTTCCATAGATACTTGATACTGATTGTCCAAATCGCAAAACAATTTTCTCCAAACTAAAGTTTTAGCATACTCCTGAACATATTCTGCACTTATATGTTTCATTTTTAATTCAGCAAATGTTAAAGCTGACATCAAAGATTTACCACAGCCACTTCCTGCAACAAAATTAATAACTTTAGTTTTCATAATTATACTTTTATTTTTTAAAAAGATATTCAATTTAATTTAATGATTTACTTTTTTGAATAAACTTTTTATACTTTTTTTTATACTTTATCCTTTAGCACATAAATATATCAAAACATAAATTTGTGATAATACTTTATAACAAGTTTATTTAGTATTTACTTTTATTTATATTTATAACATTACATTTCTAACATTATTTATAACATTATTTATAATACTTTAATTGTCCCAATATAATTAATCCGCAACTTAATGAAATAGTACATGAAAATAACCATTGAATATTTCTTACTATTACATCAAAAATTGGTTTATCAATACCGTTTACTAAAATACTTGCTATAAAACATAAATCTGTAAAAATCATACAAATAAATGAAAACTTTGATAATCCTTCAGTTGATCTTCTATTGTAATTTATATATATCTGAGTAAATTTACTTGTAGTAAATAAAATATTTGCTATCCATGCTAATGTTTCTATCAAAATTACATTTCTAGTTATAAGTACTATTACTAATAATGTTGCTATAACTGGTGTAACAATTATAGTTGTCATTATTTCTGAAAAGCTTAAACCATCCAGTTCTTCAGTTTCACTTTCTACTTCATTACTTTCTTCCCAATTTAATCTTATATATTTTGGTTTAAAACGGTAGTATAATAATTGACTCATTAATACCATTGTAATTAATGTATGATGAACACCAACATATATTACTGTTATACTTGTTTGTTTTATTAACGCAATTGATAAACTTATAATACCACCAACAAGTAATTTATAGTAAAATAAATAACTTACAGCTTTACTACTTCTATTTTTATAATTTTTATATATCTGGGGTGCCGCTATTCCTATCCAGATAACCAAATTACTCATACCAAATACTAACGAAAGTGTTTCTCCTAAAAGCATCTTGATTATTTAATAAAATTATCAAAAAATATTAATTCAATTTTACTTTACGTATTTATAATCATCTTTATCGTAACTATCACTAGATTCACTTTCCGATTCACCTTCATTTACATTTATTAATTTAATAATTGTACTTGTAGCATTTGTTTTAATAAATGTTTTAATAAATGTTTTTAAAGATTTCGATTCATATTCAAATACATACCAATTAAGGTCTTCATTTATTTCAGGTTCTTTTTCAATAAAATATTCTTTATCAAGTCCTTCAATACAACTTGACAGTCTTCCATAATTGTATATCCTTTTACTCTTTCTGGTTCTTCTAATACTGAATTTTTAAAAGCATAATAACAATCACTTGATCTTTATTACATTTTTATTAAGCATAGTATATGTTCCATAAAATATTATTGACTTCATATATATTTTTTAATAAAAAAGTATTCAAAATATAACTTATTTCTAAACTACTATTATAGTTTTTTCAAATGTATTACCTTTATAAATCCAAAACTCAAAATTATAACCTAAATTTTTTGTAGCTATACCTTTCTTATTATTTTTTACTAATTCTAAATGGTATGTATAATCACTTTTAACTTCAATTATTTTATTTATTGATTTTATCCAAATATCAGGATAATATCTATGTTCTCCGTATAACTCATAACTTATTTTTGGCATTTGCCTTCTATTTGTAATTATATCTTCTTCTTTATAACATTTAACTAATTCATCTAATGCTAAATATTCATATCCTTGTATCTTTACTATATTACCTGATGGTAATTTATAATCTTTATAATATATACTTGATTTTGAGCGTTTTTCATCACCGCAATCCATACATCTTTTTCCTTTTTTTAAATCAGTATATCTAATAATTGATTTATTACTACATTCACATATATATTTCATTGGAATATTTACACCTTTATATTCTGTTTCTAATAATTCACAATTATTTTCTTTAAAAAATTTTTTCATATATTCTAAAGTATATTTTGGCGTTCCTGTACAATTCATACATCTAACACCATCTTTAAAATGATGAAAAGATGTATCTGATACATTACCACATTCGCATTTAAATTTTAAATTATTATCATTACCAATATATTCTGTTGATATTAATTGGCAGTTATTTTTTTCAAAATAACTTTTAACATATTCATATGTAAATTTTTTTAAACCTGCACATTCTATACATCTATGACCTTTAATAAAAGTTTCAAATATAGTTATTGTTTTATGTCCATTTTTACATATATATTTCATTTTAGTTTTTGTATTTTTATATTCTATTTCAAGTAATTCACATCCTTCTTTTTTAAAATATTCTTTTACTATATTTAATGTATATTTTCTTACCATTATTATTACCCTAATAACTTTATTTTTAAATTTAAACGCACATTAGACATTTTTTTTTTTTTCTAATATTTTTTCTTTATTTTTTTCATAATATTTCTTACCACTTGCTTTTTGTTTAGTATATTTACTAAGGCGTTCTTTTAATTGTATATTTTCTTCTTCTAAACTTTTAACTTTTTCTTTTAATAAAGTTATTTCTACGTTTTCCATAATTATATACTAATATAATTATTTTTAAATTAAAATTATTACACATTATAACTTGCCATAAATACACCACTAAGAATATAATGACACCCTTGTCTAATATTTGCCGAATAATCTTCGCTTATAGATCTTGCTATATAAAGAATTGTTGCTATTATCAATGACATTTTTATATCTTTAACATAACTAATATTTTTATTATCTATTTTATCTGATAATATCTGTATTATTAGTAATAATATATACATTTCTATAAAATATCCACCAAATACTTTTAATTCGGTCTTCCAATTTATTTCTTCTACTTGATTCATTATTATTAATCAAATAAAATAATTTTTGTAATTATCGCATAAATTTTGATATATACTGCACTTGGGTCTAAATTTTTGACCTTTCTTTTAAATTTGATATCAGTTTAATGTCCAGTTCAGTTTAGTTCAGTTCAGTTCAGTTCAGTTTAATTTCCAGTTTCCACAACAAGAGTTTCTTCAACACATGGCTCTTCAACAACTGGATCTTCAACAACTGGCTCTTCAACAACTGGATCTTCAACACATGGCTCTTCAACTGGATCAACATTTCCAACTAATACTGGAACAGAAGTTTCTTCTACACATGGCTCTTCAACAACTGGATCAACATTTCCAACTAATACTGGAACAGGAGTTTCTTCTACACATGGCTCTTCAACAACTGGCTCTTCAACACATGGCTCTTCAACAACTGGCTCTTCAACTGGATCAACTGGATCAACATTTCCAACTAATACTGGAACAGGAGTTTCTTCTACACATGGCTCTTCAACAACTGGCTCTTCAACACATGGCTCTTCAACAACTGGCTCTTCAACAACTGGCTCTTCAACTGGATCAACTGGATCAACTGGATCAACATTTCCAACTAATACTGGAACAGGAGTTTCTTCTACACATGGCTCTTCAACAACTGGCTCTTCAACAACTGGCTCTTCTACACATGGCTCTTCAACAACTGGCTCTTCAACAACTGGCTCTTCAACAACTGGCTCTTCAACAACTGGCTCTTCAACAACTGGCTCTTCAACTGGATCAACATTTCCAACTAATACTGGAACAGGAGTTTCTTCTACACATGGCTCTTCAACATCTGGCTCTTCAACTGGATCAACATTTCCAACTAATACTGGAACAGGAGTTTCTTTTACACATGGCTCTTCAACAACTGGTTCAACATTTTCAACTAATTCAGGAACTGGTGTTTCAAGATACTCTGAAGTTCTTTTTTGTAAGTAATTTCTTGTAAATGGTACTGGTGATCCTAAGGTACTACTAACTAAAACTAAACTAATTGTAAATAAACTTAA
>Ga0326734_1000157_pt1 | contig 19993 bp, 15 predicted proteins | sample 15_GP2_1315_FD_207944 | JGI IMG/M metagenome (GOLD analysis project Ga0326734, IMG submission 207944) | Glacier ice microbial communities from Ngari, Tibet, China - 15_GP2_131.5 | ecosystem: Environmental > Aquatic > Freshwater > Ice > Glacier | place: China: Ngari, Tibet | collected 2018-07-18 | reverse complement strand
GGGGTGCGGCTGCTGCAGCAACTGGCGGCAATTGGCGACGTCGAGACGCACTTGGTCATTTCCGACGCCGCCAATCTGACCTTGCACCAGGAAGTGGGCATGCAGCGGCGCGATGTCGAGGCGCTGGCCAATGTGGTGCACAAGAACCGCGACGTCGGCGCCGCGATCGCCAGCGGTTCGTTCCAGTCCGACGGCATGGTCGTCGCGCCGTGCTCGATGAAAACCCTGGCCGCGGTGGCGCTGGGCTTGTCCGACAACCTGATCGCGCGCGCCGCCGACGTGGTGCTCAAGGAGCGCCGCCGACTGGTGTTGATGGTGCGCGAAACGCCGTTCAACCTGGCGCACTTGCGCAACATGACGGCGGTGACGGAAATGGGCGGCATTATTTTTCCGCCGCTGCCGAGCTTTTACAATCGCCCGCAATCGATCGGCGACATGGTCGACCATACGGTGGCGCGGGTGCTCGACTTGTTCGCAATCGAGCACGCGCTGGCGCCGCGCTGGGCCGGCATGAAGCCACCCGCCGACGCCTGACTCAGGCGAATGCCCGGGCCGAGCGCGCCGGTTAGCGCTTGTCGAACTGACAGCAGTCGGCCTTCTTCATCTCTTTTGCTTCCTCGACCATCCTGCGGTGCTGGATGCGTTTGCGCATCACTTCCGCATGCTGGGCTGCCGTCATTGGCGGAACTGTCATCAAATCCTTGAGTTGCGCGGTGTTGCTGTAGTTGCTTTTCATATGACAACGATCCTTGGCTTGGTTTCGTATCAAGGTGACAATAGTGGCCGTCACTGCTGTGATTATGGCCCACTATCAGGTTTTGCACTGCACTGCATTGCACCGGCCTGGCGCGCAAGCAATCTTAATATTGTGCATTAATTGCGCGCGGATGCAATGACAAATCTACGTTGGGAACACTTGTTACACTTGTTCAAGTGTGTTGAAGCGGTCAAAGGCGCGGCGACATCAAAATGTGAGATTTATCGAAATTAATGTGTCTTTTAAGTGCAGAAGAACAAAGTAATTTACACACAAATACATACGAATTGCTACTTTTGGTTATTGACTCTCACCAGCATGCGGACAAATTCGCGCGCGATTTGGCGATGATGTTCATCGAGCCGCTGTAAATCGGCGATTAACTTGACATCTTCCGAATAGAAGCGCGCCAAGCCGTTCAAGGCGTCGCCATGTGGCGTGGCAGCATCGGCCCCGCCGAAACGCAGCCATTCCGCCGGCACGCCCAGCCATTGGGCAATCATGCGCAGTTTTTCCTGCGTAGGAATAGCTTCTCCCACCAACCATTTGCGGGCTGCGTGCACGGTGATCGGACGGCCGTCGAAGCGGATGTTAAATTCGCGGGCCAGGCGGGTGGGGCTGTCGGGCGAGTAATGGGCGTTCTTCAGTGACTGTTGCAAGCGCGCACTGAAACTTTCCCGTTCGTTGGATGAATTCATCGTTAACACTATTTCACGCATAGGGATGAAAGTCAGTTGCTTGACCTGCCAAGCCAATCGTGACCGTTTCCTCTACCTAAGTAACAGTTTAATGAGTATATACGGCGCAGGAAACGCGCACCGCCCGATAGCATTCAATCGACTGAAAAAAGTGCGAGATACCGCTGAAACTCATGGTTCAGTCCGCTTTTACGTAACGCGCGGCCCTCAACCCTCACCCCTGTTTATGCGCTAAAGCGGATGATGCCATCGGCGCCGATTGCCCGCCGCACAACGCCATCATTCCAGCACTTGTGCAGGTGGGCCAGCGCTTCGCCCAGCGCGAACGTGAGCTGGTGGGCGTCGAGTGGACGGCGAAACATGATCGGCACGATGTCCATCGCCGAGCAAGGGCTCGCGCAGGCTTCGACGACCTCGGCCAGGCGCGCCGCATGGTGGGCGCGCAGTTGACAGATGCGCGTGTGCAGGCCGCGAAAAGGCCGCCCGTGCGATGGCAGCACCAGCGTGTCGGCCGGCAAGTCTTCGAACCTGGCCAGCGAATCGAGGTACAACTGCAAGGGATTGCCTTCCGGTTCGATCGCAAACACCGACACATTCGTCGAGATGCGCGGCAGCACCATGTCGCCCGAGATCAGCACACCCAGCGCCGCGCAATACAGCGCCGCGTGCTCGGGCGAATGGCCGAAGCCGGTGATCACGCGCCAGCTGTGCTCGCCGATGGCGACCTGCTGGCCGTCCTGCATGCGCGCGTACGACGCCGGCACGGCCGGCACCAGCGATGGAAAATAATTGCGCCGCGTTTGCATCTGTTCGAGCAGTTCGGCGCCGGCCAGGCCGTGGCGCTGGAAATGGGGAATCGCCGCAGTGCCGTCAACCCCGGGCAGCGCAGCGGACATCATGCGAGCGAAACCGTATTCGCCGGTGGTGATCCAGAACGGCGCGTCGAAACGGCGGCACAACCAGTCCGACAGGCCGATATGGTCCGGATGGCAATGGGTGGCGATGACCCGCAACAGCGGCAATCCATCCATGCCGTTGGCGAACACCTGTTGCCACGCATCGCGTGTCGCATCGTTGGCGACGCCGCAATCGACGGCGCTCCAGCCCGCCCCGGCCTCGCCCTCGTCGGCGATCAGCCACAGATTGACATGGTCGAGTGCGAACGGCAGCGGCATGCGCAGCCAACCCAGGCCCGGGGCCAGTTGGTGGACGGCGCCGATGGCGGGCAGAACATCGCCGAACGGGTAGGCAAATTGCGACTCGAGAGCATTCATGGCGGATCTTTCGGTATTCATAAAGCCGGGTGGCGCGCTACAATGTGCTTGACGTTGACGTAAACGGAAAATGTCCACGCCATTCTAAGCGATTCCGGATTTTGCAATTTTTATCGTTTTTTACCGCCACCACGACCGCCATGCCAACCTATACCATCGCCGAACTGGCGCGTGAATTCGACATCACCGCGCGCGCCATCCGGTTTTACGAAGACCACGGCCTGCTCACCCCGAGCCGCGAAGGCGCCGGCGGGCGCAGCCGGGTCTACACGGCGCGCGACCGCACCCGCCTCAAACTGACGCTGCGCGGCAAGCGCCTCGGCTTGACCTTGTCGGAAATCAAGAGCATCGTCGACATGTACGAGTCGCCGAAAGACACCGTGGCGCAGATGAACCGCTTCCTCGGCATTCTGGCCCACCAGCGCGAAACACTCGAACAACAGCGCGCCGACATCGAAATGGCGCTGGGCGAAATCGCCGCCCACGAGGACGAATGCCGGCGCATGCTGGCCGAGGCGACGCAAGTCCAGGCTGCCACCTGACCCGGCTTTACTTTACGTTTACGTTAACGTCACTTCGGCGTATTATCCTCTTTTGCCCAATTTCCGTGAGGATTACATGTTGCACTTGCCTGGCTTGACCTTTGATCATGGCGAAGATATCGCCGCCCTGCGCGAAGCGGTGCAACAGTTTGCCGCCGTCGAAATCGCCCCGCGCGCTGCGGAAATCGACCGCAGCGACCAGTTCCCGATGGACTTGTGGCGCAAGATGGGCGCGCTCGGCGTGCTCGGCATCACGGTCGACGAGCAGTACGGCGGTGCCCAGATGGGCTACTTGGCCCACATCGTCGCCATGGAAGAGATCTCGCGGGCCTCGGCCTCGGTCGGCCTGTCGTACGGCGCCCACTCGAACCTGTGCGTCAACCAGATCAAGCGCAACGGCACCGAAGAGCAGAAGCGCAAATACCTGCCCAAGCTCATTTCCGGCGAGTACGTCGGCGCGCTCGCCATGTCCGAGCCGAACGCCGGCTCCGACGTCGTCAGCATGAAATTGCGCGCCGAGTTCAAGGGCGACCGCTGGGTCCTGAACGGCACCAAGATGTGGATCACCAACGGCCCCGACGCCGACGTGATGGTGGTGTACGCCAAGAACGACCTGGAAGCGGGCGCGCGCGGCATGACCGCCTTCCTGGTTGAAAAAGGCTACAAGGGATTTTCGGTGGCGCAAAAGCTCGACAAGCTCGGCATGCGCGGCTCGCACACCGGCGAACTGGTATTTGTCGACTGCGAAGTGCCGGCCGAAAACGTGCTCGGCGGCCTCGGCAAGGGCGTCAACGTGCTGATGTCGGGCCTCGACTTCGAGCGCAGCGTGTTGTCGGGCGGCCCGCTCGGCATCATGGCCGCCTGCATGGATGCGGTGGTGCCCTACCTGCATGAGCGCCGCCAGTTCGGCCAGCCGATCGGCGAATTTCAGCTGATGCAGGGAAAACTGGCCGACATGTACTCGACCATGATGGCGTGCCGCGCGTATGTCTACGCGGTCGGCCAGGCGTGCGACCGCGCCACCTCGCCGGAAGCGATCCGCAACCTGCGCAAGGACGCCGCCGGCGCCATTTTGTACAGCGCGGAGAAGGCGACCTGGATGGCCGGCGAAGCGATTCAGGCGCTGGGCGGCAATGGCTACATCAACGATTATCCGGTCGGGCGGCTGTGGCGCGACGCCAAGCTGTACGAGATCGGTGCGGGCACCAGTGAAATTCGCCGCATGCTGATCGGGCGTGAACTGTACGCCGAAACCAGCTAACGTCGCCCTCGCGAACGCGGTGGTCTCATTTGCTGGCGTTTCAGTGCCGCGTGCAAAATGGGGTCCCCGCATTTGCCAGGACGACGGCGGTAGAATGTAGTGGTTCAACTTAAACGAGAAGCACGATGACCCAAGCCGCGTTCCCGAAACTGCTGTCCTCCCAGATCGCATTCGATATCGCGCGCACGATTCTCGACGGCTTCGACAAGCACTATCGCCTGTTTCGCCAGACCAGTCAGCGCGCCAAGCGCCATTTCGAAACCGGCGCGTGGGCGGTAGCGCAGCAGGCGGCGCGCGAGCGCATCGGCTTTTACGACCAGCGCGTGCAGGAATGCGTGCAGGCGCTGGAGGACGAGTATTCGCACAGCGAGCTGACGGACGAAGTGTGGCGCGAACTGAAGCTGCACTACATTGGCATGCTGTCCGACTACAAGCAGCCGGAACTTGCCGAAAGTTTTTTCAATTCGGTTTGCTGCAACATCCTGCACCGAACTTATTTTCACAACGATTTTATTTTCGTGCGGCCGGTAGTGTCCACCGAGTACATCGAAACTGAAGAACTGCTGCCGACCTACCGCGTCTACTATCCCCACGTCGACGGCTTGCGCTTCACGCTCGAGCGCGTGGTCACCAACTTCCAGCTCGACACCAAATTTGCCAACCTCGACGGCGACATCGCGCAGGTCGAAGCGCGGCTGAAACTATTTTTCGGCCCCGACACGCTCGAACCGAACCACCAGATCCAGGTGCTCTCCAGCCTGTTTTACCGCAACAAGGGCGCCTACATTGTCGGCAAGGGCATCAACGGCAACCGCGAGTATCCGTTCGTCGTGCCGATCCTGCACAACGGCCAGGGCGAGCTGGTGCTCGACACCGTGCTGTACGAGCAGGAACAGATTGCGATTTTGTTCTCGTTCACCCGCGCCTATTTTCTGGTCGACATGGAAGTGCCGTCGGCCTACGTGCAATTTTTGCGCAGCCTGCTGCCGCGCAAACCCAGGAGCGAAATCTACACCATCCTCGGCCTGCAAAAACAAGGCAAGACGCTGTTTTACCGCGATTACCTGCAGCACCTGAAGCACACCTCGGACCGCTTCGAGATCGCTCCCGGCATCCGCGGCCTGGTCATGCTGGTGTTCGCGCTGCCGTCGTTCCCGTACGTGTTTAAAGTGATCAAGGACTTTTTTCCAGCGCCGAAGGAAACCACGCGCGCCCAGATCAAGGAAAAATACCTGCTGGTGAAAAACCACGACCGCGTCGGCCGCATGGCCGACACGCTCGAGTATTCCAACGTTGCCTTCCCGCTTGCGCGGTTTTCCGAGGAACTGATCGCCGAACTGATGCACCATGCGCCGTCGCTGGTCGAGATCGAGGCCAGCCAGATCATCCTGCGCCACCTGTACATCGAGCGCCGCATGGTGCCGCTGAACATTTTTTTGTCCAAGGCCGAGCAGGCCGGCAACGACGCGCTGATCGAGCACGGCGTCGTCGAATACGGCAATGCCATCAAGGAGCTGGTGGTGGCCAACATTTTCCCGGGCGACATGCTGTATAAAAACTTCGGCGTGACCCGCCATGGCCGCGTGGTGTTCTACGATTACGACGAGATCGAGTACATCACCGATTGTAATTTCCGCGACATCCCGCAGCCACGCAACGAGGAAGACGAGATGTCGGCCGAGCCCTGGTATTCGATCGGCAAGCACGACGTGTTTCCCGAACAGTTCGGCGTCTTCTTGCTCGGCAACGCCAAGATCCGCAAGGCCTTCATGGCCCACCACGCCGACTTGCTCACCCGCGATTTCTGGCAAGCGCGCAAACAGCGCATCCTGGATGGTTTTATTGAAGACGTCTATCCGTACCCGCAGCAGATCCGTTTTTGCAATCTCGCTTCATCAACATCGACTCCGATCACCCTGACCACCCCGGCAAGCGCAACACCGCCGGTCTATACTTCCCCTTATATGGAGAACCTTCACAATGAATGATCCAGTCGTTATCGTCGGCGCAGCCCGCACACCCATGGGCGCGTTCCAGGGCGATTTTTCTTCCAAGAGCGCGAACGACCTCGGCGCCGTCGCCATCGCCGCTGCCGTCGAACGCTCCGGCGTCGACAAGAACCTCGTCGAGCACGTCTATTTCGGCAATTGCCTGATGGCCGGCCAGGGCCAGGCGCCGGCGCGCCAGGCCGCCATCAAGGCCGGCCTGCCGTTGTCGGCGGGCGCCGTGACCTTGTCGAAAATGTGCGGCTCGGCCATGCAGACGACGATTTTCGCGCATGACGCGCTGCTTGCCGGCAGCGCCGAAGTGATCGTCGCCGGCGGCATGGAATCGATGACCAACGCGCCGTACCTGATCCCGAAGGCGCGCGGCGGCTACCGCATCGGCCACGGCATGATGTACGACCACATGATGCTCGACGGCCTGGAAGACGCCTACAGCAAAGACGAAAAAACCGGCGGCGGCCGTTCGATGGGCACCTTCGCCGAAGAATGCGCCACCAAGTATGCGTTCACCCGCGAAGCGCAGGATGCGTTCGCCATCGAGTCGGTCAAGCGCGCCCAGGCCGCCACCAGCGAAGGCCACTTCAAGTGGGAAATCGCGCCGGTTACCGTGAGCGGTCGGCTTGGTGACACCGTCATCGACAAGGACGAAGGCCCGCTCAAGGCCAAGCTCGACAAGATACCGTCGCTGCGCCCGGCGTTCAAAAAAGACGGCAGCATCACCGCCGCCTCGTCGTCGTCGATCAACGACGGCGCCGCCGCGCTGGTGCTGATGCGCGAATCGACCGCCGCCAAACTGGGTTTGACCGTCATCGCCCGTATCGTCGGCCACGCCACCCACGCCCAGGAGCCGAACCTGTTCACCACGGCGCCGATCGGCGCGCTGCAAAAACTGCTGGCCAAAACCGGCTGGAGCGCTGCCGGCGTCGACCTGTTCGAGATCAACGAAGCGTTCGCCGCGGTGCCGATGGCGGCGATGCACGAACTCGATATCCCGCACAGCAAGATCAACATCCACGGCGGCGCCTGCGCGCTGGGCCACCCGATCGGCGCCTCCGGCGCGCGCATCATCGTCACCTTGCTGGGCGCGTTGAAAAAGACCGGTGGCAAGCGCGGCGTCGCGGCGCTGTGCATCGGCGGCGGCGAAGCGACGGCGATGGCGTTCGAAATGGCGTAGCCATGCCGACCGCGCTGATCGTGGGCGCCTCGCGCGGCATCGGCCGCGAGATGGCGCGCCAGTACCTGGCCGACGGCTGGCGTACCATCGCTACCGCGCGCACGGAAGCGCAGTGCGCGGCCCTGTCGGCGATGGGCGCAGAGGCGCTTGACCTCGACGTCGCCAGCGTTGACTCGATCGCGGCGTTGGGCTGGCACCTGGACGGCGAACAGCTCGACGTCGCCTTCTTGGTCGCCGGCCTGTACGGTCCGCGCAACGACGGTTTTCCGACCGACGCCGAGTTCGACGCCGTCATGCACACCAACGTGCTGGCGGCGATGCGGCTGCTGCCGCTGCTGGCCCCGATTGTGGCGGCATCGCGCGGAAAGCTGGCGGTACTGTCTTCGCGGATGGGATCGATCGGTTCGCGCACTGCCGCCAACGGCTCGCTATACCGCGCCAGCAAGGCCGCGCTCAACTCGGTGCTGAAAGACGCGAGCATCGAATTTGGCCCGCAAGGCGCCACCTGCCTGGCCTTCCATCCGGGCTGGGTGCAAACCGACATGGGCGGCCTTGGCGCCGACCTGCCGGTCGAACAAAGCGTGGCCGGATTACGCGCCACCCTGGCCCGTTTGAGCGCGCTTGATAACGGCAAATTTTACAATTACGACGGCACCCCGATCGCGTGGTGAGCCTCAACTCCCAAGCACGGACAACAAGCGAGACCGCATGATATTGACCGAAGAACACCAGATGATCCGCGACGCGCTGCGCAGCTTTTCGCAGGAGCGCCTCGCGCCCAACGCGGCGCGCTGGGACAAGGAACACCATTTTCCAAAGGAAGAACTACAAGAGCTGGCCGCGCTCGGCGCATTCGGCGTCGCCGTGCCGGAACACCTTGGCGGCGCGGGACTCGATTACGTGTCGCTGGCGCTGGTGCTGGAAGAAATCGCCGCCGGCGATGGCGGCGTGTCCACCATCATCTCGGTCAACAACTGCCCGGTGTGCAGCATCGCCATGATGTATGCGAACGACGCGCAGAAAGAACAGTGGCTGCGCCCGCTGGCGCGCGGCGACATGCTCGGCGCCTTCGCCCTGACCGAGCCGCACACCGGCAGCGACGCCTCGGCGCTGCGCACGACCGCCAGCCGCGTTGGTGACGAATACGTCATCAACGGCACCAAGCAATTCATTACCAGCGGCAAATACGGCGACGTCGCCATCGTCATGGCCGTCACCGACAAGGCCGCCGGCAAGCGCGGCATCAGCGCGTTCTGGGTACCGACCTCAAACCCCGGCTACATCGTCGCCGGGCTGGAACAGAAGATGGGCCAGCACTCGTCCGACACGGCGCAGATCCTGTTCGAGAACTGCCGCATTCCGCTTGAAAACCTGATCGGCGAGGAAGGGCAAGGCTACAAGATCGCGCTGTCGGGGCTCGAAGGCGGGCGCATCGGCATCGCTGCGCAATCGGTCGGCATGGCACGCGCCGCGTTCGACGCCGCGCTGGCGTACGCGCGCGAGCGCGAAAGCTTCGGCAAGGCGATCTTCGAGCACCAGGCGGTGCAGTTCAAGCTGGCCGACATGGCGACCAAGATCGAAGCGGCGCGCCAGCTGATCCGCCATGCGGCGTCGATGAAAGACGCCGGCTTGCCGTGCCTGAAAGAGGCGGCGATGGCCAAGCTGTTCGCCTCCGAGATGGCCGAACGGGTGGTGTCGGATGCGATGCAGGTATTTGGCGGCTACGGCTACGTCAGCGATTTCCCCATCGAGCGCATCTACCGCGACGTGCGCGTGTGCCAGATCTACGAAGGCACCAGCGACATCCAGAAGATATTGATCGCGCGCGCGCTGTAGCCGGATATGCAGTGGTTTGTTATTTGCCGCCTTTACTGGGTCACCAGGCTGACGCCGCCGAGCACGAACGAGGTCTGCAGCGATTCATCCTCGGTCGCGGCGAACGACAGCGTCACCGTCTGTCCCTTGTAGGCCAGCAGGTCGATATTGCGGACCTGGTATCCGGGCGCCTGGTTCAGGTTGCTGTAGGGGGCCAGCATGGCCAGCATCGTTCCAGCGGAATTTTTTACCGTCACCACCATCTTGTCGTAGGCAATCTCGGCGCTGGTCTCCGAGGTGCTGCCGTCCCAGCCGCTAGTGCCGGACTCGACGCTGCCGTTGACGACTTTCTCGCTCGTGGTGCCCGACGACACCGTCAGTGTGGTCACGCTGGCCGAATCGGTTACCCTGACGCTGAAGCCGGCGCCGTACAGTTCCTGGGCTGACAACAGCACCCGGGCGCGGGCGCCGGCGTAATTGGTCGAGGCAGTAAACTGGATGGTCAGCGCGAAACCAGATACGGCAAGCCTTGTCGGTGCTGATGCCCGTCATCGCCAGCGGCGCACCGCTCAGATAGGCGCTGTGGTAGTCGCTGCTGGCGCTGGCGTTCGAGCCCTGCGACAGGAAGTAGAACATGCGGTTGTTCGGGCCGCCCGATTCGCCCGAATAGGTGAGATTGGACGTGGCGGCGACGGTGATGCCGTGCGACATCTCGTGGCCGATCACGTCGATCGCGCCGAGGTTGTAGAACGACGCACCATCACCGATGAACATGCACTTGCAACGGTCGTCGTAGAAGGCATTGTCGTAGTTGCTGAAGACGTGGGCGGCGATGTAGGTGGCGGTGTTGTTGCCGTCGAGCGAATACGAGCCGAGGGTGTTTTTCAGCATGTCGTAGGTGTTCATCAAGCCCCACATCGCATTCACCGCCGCGGTCTGGGCGTTGGCGTTGGTGGTGCTGCCGCCGGTGTACTGCTGGCCACCAGTGCGGCGTTGCACAACACGAGAGGAAATACGGCGAGCAAGGGGGCGGTCGATGAAAAAATGGTGCTGGCCGGACGCGTGGTCTGGCTCGTCCATACTCAGACGTGATTGCGCTTGAACGATGCCGCGGGATTGCGCGCTTCGAGCGAGCGCTGGAGCGGAGGCTTGATGGCGCGCAGGGCGCGGGCCACTTGGTGTTTCGCCAGCGCAAGAAAAATACCTATCGCGCAAAGGCGCGACGAAAAAAACCCCCGGCCGAAGCCGGGGCTTATCTGGGGCTTGCCGTGCTTACTGCGTCACCAGGCTGACCTTGTCGACCACGAATGAAGTTTGCAGCGACGCGTCTTCCTTCACGGCGAACGACAGCGTCACCGTCTGGCCCTTGTACGCCAGCAGGTTGAAGCTGCGGACCTGGTAGCCGGTTGCCTTGTTCAGGTTGGAATACGTCGCCAGGGTGCCCAATACCGTGCCGGCCGAATTTTTCACCGTCACCACCAGCTTGTCGTATGCGCTGGTGGTGGTGGTCTCGGCCGTGTCGATGTGCAGCGCAAACGTCAGCGAAGCCGCGGTGGCCGCCGACGGGATCGCCACTGCCTGGGTGATGGTTTCGCTGGCCGTGGCGCCGTTGCCGCCGAGCCAGGCAAAGCGGGTGCCGTCGTACGCGCTCTGGCCGGCGTAAGCGCCGATCACGCCGGTGGTGCCGGCCCAGCCGGTGGTGCCCGACTCGAAGCTGCCGTTGACGATTCTCTCGGTCGCGCCGCCTGAGGACACCGTCAGCGTGGCGGTGCTGCTGGTCGCGCTGCCTGGCGTTGCGGCCGAGTCGGTGACCCTGGCGCTAAAGCCGGCGCCGTTGTCGCCCGTTTGCGCCGTCAGGCTGTAGCTGGCCGCGGTGGCGCCGACGATGCTGGCGCCGTTGCGCAGCCACTGGTACGTGTAGGGCGCGCTGCCACCGGTCGCGGTGACGGAAAAATTGGCGACCGCGCCCGCGGTCACGGTGACGCTGGCTGGGTTCGTGCTGATCGCCACCGCGCCGCCGCTAGCCGCTTCGGCGACGTCGGCGCCGACGTTGATCGCCGCGTATGCGCGCTGCACCGCGGTCGCTTCCTTGCTGCCCACGCCGTACAGTTCCTGGGCCGCCAGCAGCACCTTGGCGCGGGCGTCGGCGTAATTGGTGGAGGCGGTAAACTTGGTGGTCAGCGCGCGGAACCAGATACGGTAGGCCTTGTCGGTGCCGATGCCGGTCATCGCCAGCGGTGCCTTGTTCAAATAAGCGCTGTAATAGTCGCTCGTCGAGGTCGAGTTGGAACCCTGCGCGAGGAAATAGAACATGCGGTTGTTCGGGCCGCTGCTGTAGTGCACGTCGAGGCTGCCGACGGTGCTGCTCCAGGCGTTCGGGCTGCTGCCGTCCTTGCTCGGCTTGTAGAGGTAGCGCAGCGGCGTGCCGGTCTTGCTGATTTCAAGGCCCGTGACCCAGTCGTTGCCGGTATTCGGGATGGTGGTGCCGGTGCCGCCGGCGCGCGCATAGGCTTCCACCGCTTCGCCGTTGATGTCGGAACTGGACTCGTTCAAGCCGCCGGACTCGCCCGAGTAGGTCAGGTTACTGGTGGCGGCGGTGACGCCGTGGCCCATTTCGTGGCCAATCACGTCGATCGCACCGAGGTTCTTGAACGACGAACCGTCGCCAATGAACATGCACTTGCAAGTGTCGCTGTAGTAAGCATTGTCGTAGGCGGTGTTGACGTGGACGGCAATGTAGGTGGCGGTGTTGTTGCCATCGAGCGACTGCCAGCCGAGCGTATTTTTCATCATGTCGTAGGCGTTCATCAGCCCCCACATCGCATTTACCGCAGCGGTCTGGCCGTTGGCATTGGTGGTGCTGCCGCCGGCGATGTACTGCTGGCCGTCGCCCCAGGTGTTGGTCGTGTTGGTATAGATGGCGCCGGCAGTGGTGCCGTGGTTGGCGTTGGTGATTGCCATCGCGCCAAAGGCGCCGCCGATGCCGCGGTTGGCATCCTTCATCGTATAGGTGCTGCCCGACAAGGTGGTGCTGATCGGCACGACGCCGTTGTACTGGCTGTTGCCGGTGCCGGTCACGGTCTGCAGCGCCTGCCACTGCTTGAGCACGCGGCCGTCGCTGGCGCTGACCACGGTGTCGACATAGACCGGCCGGTTGCCGCCGGCAATCATGCGGGTCTGCACCAGATAGGCCAGCTCGTAGCCGGTGACCTGCTGTTCCAGGTCCAGGGCGTTGAGGTCGCTCTCGATCTTGTTGGCCGCCGCCGGCACCCGCACCGAGACAACGATCGGGAACACGATCAGCTCGGTGCTCGGCTTGGCCGCATGCACCGCGCCGGGCGAAACGGCCGCCACCACCGAATCGATCGCCGCCGCCGCCGATATCGACGGCTGCACGCTGAAGCTGGCAAAGCGGCCAAACATTTTCCCACTGGCAGCGCCGTAACCGAGGCCGGAACGGCGGTCGGTCACCGATTCGCTGACGATCTTGCCGGCGTCGTTGGTGACCAGCACCGATTCGGAGTGGAACACCCGCACGCCTTTATAGGTGTGGTCGACGCGGCTGATCCTGGTGCCGGCGACGCCCGGATGCGCGCTGGCGACGGCGTAGCCGTGGTTGGCGTCGAGGCCGCGCTTGTCGTTGGCGGCGTGAAGTTTGGCGACCAGCGCGCCGTGGTCCGATGCGGCGGCGGCAACAATCGGCGAGCCCATCATCGGACCGGCGGCCACCGCTTCGCTGCACAGCATCATCGGCAGCGCGGCCAACGATGCGGCGATCAGGGTTTTGCGTAAATTCATTGTCTTCTCCATTGGGTGGGTCGTAGATCTGATTTATCGTGTGCCTCGACACAGCCAGACGGTGTATGCCACCGCGCCATCGCCATCGAGAAAGCGACGGTATTCCCTTGATGCCGGGCAAGTCAAAAATCTCGCCAATTTGGACGAGCCCGCAAAAAATGTTAAATCTGGACATTTTTAATCACGATGAGTCTTGCTGGACAGACTTTTACTCCATGGCTGGAATGTGACATCGGCTGGCGCGCAGCAGCATCCCCCGCAAGTTTTTCGGTCGAATCGGCGCTTTTTCAGCACACTTTGGCAATTTTGCAACACTACCGAACTGCGGCATTTGGATAAGCTGTTCAAACTAATAGCTTTTTATTAATTGGTGGTTTTTAATGAATGCCAACTAATGTTTTGTTTTTGTATATGCATACATCGCATTTTTGCGTTCGCTTCAGTACGGCAAACGATTTCGCACGCTGGTGCTGCAAAAACGAAACAATTCGATAGATTCAATAGCGCAATTTGATTGCAATTTCTAATAAATAGGGCCTACACTCGTTACAAGTTACCGGCGGAAACGTCAGGTGGCGTCGATAAAAAGCACCGGGGCAAGCGTGCGCCTACGGCGCCATTCAAGAGACCAACATGACTTCACCGCAATCTAGCGGCCGCGCGCCTTATACGGCCGGCGCGCGCTGACCGGCGCCACGCTGCCCGCCCAGGCAAACCTGGCCATACGCAACCATCCACATTCGCCAGCCACACGCAACCAGCGGCGACGTCAAGCACGACGCAGGAGCCAACCCTCGTTCGCGCGCGATGCATCTGGCCGGCCGGCTTGGCGAACAATTGAACAAGTACTGTACCGGGCGCCTCGGCCCGGAGGGGAAATCGAATACCTATGCTCTCGATCGCCAACAAAGTTGAACAGTTAGTGTCAGAGTCGCCCTTCCTGACCGAAGGGATCGCCGCTGGCCTAATCAACCTGTCCGAACTGGCGCGCCAGTTGCGCCCGCAGCTTGAATCGGACCTGTGGAAGCCGGTTGGCCAGGCCGCCGTGGTGATGGCGCTGCGTCGCATTTCGGAGCGCCTGCCGCCGCAGGACCGGGCAGCGCCGATTGTGCTGGCGCCGCGCACGGGCGAATTGACCACCCGCGCCGACTTGGCCATTTCAACCTACCGCCTGTCCGACAGCAGCAACGAATGCCAGCGCCAGCTGCTGGCACTGGCCGAGTCCTGTCCCGGCGCCTTCGTCAGCGTCACGCGCGGCGTGCACGAAGTGCTGGTGGCGTGCAGCCGCCCGCTCGATCGCATGGTCGAACAGGCATTCGCCGGCGAGCGCCTGCTGGCGCGGGTCGACAATCTGACTGCGCTGACGCTGCGGCTCAATCCCGAAACGCGGCGCACGCCGGGCGTGTATCACTCGGTGCTGAAGAAACTGGCGTGGGACAAGATCAGCGTGGTCAACATGATGTGCACGTTTTCCGAGCTGACCATCCTGCTCGACCAGTCGCAGGCCGGCGCCGCGTTTTCGGTGCTGTCGCAGATCGTCACGCACTGATGATCGAAGTGAGCAGTCGTCCTCGCGAATGCGGGGAACCAATGACTGTGTGATTAGCTGACCGCTGCCTCCAGCAACGTCACCGTCTGCCGCTCGGTATCGAGCCTGGCCCGCACCCCCATCGGCAGCGTAAACTGGTTGCCGATGTGGCCGAACGAATAACCCGTCACCGCCGGCACTTTCAAGGGCTGCAGGTGGATGTCGAGCGTCTCTTCCAACGTCAGCGTGATGTCCTCGTCGGTGCCGCCGCAGTTGTCGCAGATGCCGATCATCACCGCCGCCGCCGTGCCAAGGCCGAGCGACAAATCGAGCTGCGTCAGCCAGCGGTCGATCCGGTAAGGCGCCTCGTTGACTTCCTCGATGAACAGGATGCTGTTGCGCAAATCGGCGGCGTAAGGCGTGCCCGCCAGCGCGCTGACCATGCTCAGGTTGCCGCCCGTCAAAATTCCGCTTGCCTGGCCGGCGTGCACCGTGCGGATCGCGTAATGCGGCTCGACGCGGGCGCGCAGGTCGTTTTCCATTGCCATCGGAATGGTGTAGGTCGGCTGCGGATCCATCAGCACCGCCAGCATGTGGGCGGTCGAATAAACGGACGGCGTCGACGACGCCACCGGACCGTGGAACGTCACCAGGCCGGCGTGGCGCCCGATTGCTAGGTGCAGCGCGGTGATGTCGGAGTAACCGAGCAGCACTTTCGGGTTGGCGCGCACCAGCGCATAGTCGAGCTTCGATAGCAGCGAAATGCAGCCGGAGCCGCCGCGCAGGCACCAGATCGCTTTTACTTCGGGATCGGCGAACATGGCGTGCAGGTCATGTAATCGCTGCTGCACCGAGCCGGCGTAGTTGCCGTGCACCGCGCGCAGGTTGGCGCCAGGCTTGCAGCGAAAGCCGAGTGCTTCGATCCGGCGCACCGATTTCTCGATTGACGCATCGCTGGCGTGGCCGCCCGGCGCGATCAGGCCGACGAGATCGCCTTCGCGCAGGCGGGGTGGTTTGATCAACGGTCGTTTCCTGGGATGGTGCAACCGGTGCGGATGCGCATCGGCGGCGGCGACCACGCCGGGCAGCGCCAGCGCGGTTGCGACCAACGTGCCGAAGCCGCGCCGGCTGATTGGTTTGCTACTGCTCGACATCGCTGCTCGCTGACTAGGTGGATGCAAATGAAAAAAGCCCGCTGCACAAGGGCCGAAAGGCATGTGCAACGGGCCGCCAGCTTGCTACCTTGCTGCAATTATATGAACTTGTAATTGGCGAACAGGTTGAACGAACGGCCGCGTGGATCGGCCACGCGTGGCTCCCACGAGCTGCCGGCGCCGGTGTTGCCGTCGTATGTGATGGCAAACGGCGGATCCTGGTCAAAGATGTTCTTCACGCCGGCGGTCAGGGTCAGGTTCTTGATGCCGCCGTAGCTGACGCTGGCGTGGAAGATCGAGTATGGATCGACTTTCGACTGGTAATTGCTTGGCTTGACCAAACCATTGGCGACGCCTGGCAACACCTGGTCTTTGTATCCGGCGCGGTAGACATTGTACAAGGCCGTGCTCCAGTCGCCCTTCTTGAAACTGACGTTGGCAGTGTGCTTCCACTTCAGGCCGAGATCACCGGTGAACGTGAATTTGCCCACTTCGCTGGCGCCGAACGGGGCGTTGTCGTTGGCGCGGGATTTCTTCTCCAGCAGGTAAGAGCCGTCGATGCCGGCCGACCATACGCCGTCCCAAACCTTGCCGTTGGTGCGGGCGCCGACTTCGATGCCGCGCGTGATGCGGCTGCCGGCATTGACCCAGCGCTGGTCGACACCTATCAGGTTGCCGGCGCTGTCGCGCAGGAAGCTATCCTTGAACAGCTCGTAGTTGGCGAGCAAGGTGGCCAGGGTGATCGAGTCGATCGTATTTTCCTTGCGCACTTCCCACAGGTCGAGGTTGGCCGAGAAACGCGATGATGGCTCGAACACGACGCCGATGGTGGCCTGCTTGGCGGTCTCGGGTCCGAGGGTAGGTTTGCCGCCGGTCACGGTGGTCGGCGTGATCGACTCACAGCCCGGCTTGGTGCTGTCCGCTTTCGCCCCCGGGCACTTGGCCGGGTCGGCCAGGTCCTTGCCGGCGTACGGCGACTCGGTGATGCCGTTGAACAGCTGGTTGAACGACGGCGCGCGGAAACCGGTATTGTACGAACCACGGAACAGCAGCTGGTCGACCGGCTGGAAGCGGAACGATACTTTCGGGTTGAAGGTGCTGCCGAAACCGGTGTAGTGATCCTGGCGACCGGCCAGCGTTACTTCAAGCGACTTCATTACCGGAATCATCACTTCGCCGTAGAAGGCGCGGATGTCGCGCTGCGCGTGCAGCAATGCATTGGCATCGTCGAACGGCGCATTGAGGATCGCCGGGCGGGCAGTGGCGGCGCGCGCGTCGCCATTGAACGCGTACTCTTCGCGGCGCAGGTCGGTGCCGATGGCGCCGAGGATGGCGCCGGTTGGCAACATGTAGAGCTCGCCTGAAATCGCGGCGTCGGCCTGGGTCAGGGTAGTCTTGCCGCCATAGAGGACAACGCCCTTGGCCGAAGTGCTGTTGATCAGGTCGGTCGCTGCCTGGGTTTGCTTTTCGCCGGCTTTCAGGAACGGGTTGACGATGCCGGTGCCGAGGGCGGCGCCCAGCGCTACGGTATAGTTGTAGCCGCTGCCGACGGTCGACTGCGACTCGCTGGAGGCGCGCGAAATGCCGACGCGGTAGTCGAATTTTCCGATCGGGCCATCGGCGCCGATCAGGAAGCGGCCAGCCTTGGTGGTGGTTTCTATTTCGCGGTTGCCGCAGTCCATGCAGCGCCAGCGGTAAGCCAACGGCAGGCCGCGGTTCGCTTCGAGCGTCGGGAATGCCGCGACCATGGCGTTGACGACGCCGTTATAGGCAGCGCCGGTGCTCGGGTAGAACGTGCTGGCGGGGAAGTTCAACGAGCTTGGCGAGACCTGGTTCGGTGAGAAGCTCTTCTTGACCGTGGTTTGCGAAGCGACGCCTTCGGCGAACACCTGGCTGGTGCCCAGCTTCATGGTGGCGCGGATCACGCCGTTGTCGCTCGACACAGGCTGCTGCAGCACGGCGGCGCGACCAGTATCCCATGCGCAACCGTATTTGGCGGAGGCGGTATCCCACAGTTTTTCATCGTACACGCCCATGCCGTCGATGGTTGCGCAACCGGCGCCGCCCGGCAGGTCGAGCAGGCTAATGCCGTTATAGGTCTGGGTGCTTGCGCCCGGAATGGTCGGGCCAGTGCCGCCGGTGCGCGCCATGAACGACGGGCCGACGGTGGTGGCGAACAGGTTGGCGAACGGCGCGCCGCGGGTGTCGACTGACAGGCCGCGGTCAGGCTGGAACGTGTTGATGAAGTCGCGCTGGTTGCCGCGCAAGGCCGCGTTCTCGCTGTGGGCGGCGGTGACGAGGATATTGAAACCTTTTTCGTTCAGGTCACCAAAACCGCCGACGACCGACACGCGCTTGATGTTACCGCCACCGGCCTGGGCAACGTCGGTAAATGCCTGCGCTTCGAGCCCGGTGTAATTCTTTTTGAGGATGAAGTTGATCACGCCGCCGATGGCATCGGTGCCGTAGATCGCCGAGGCGCCGTCCTTGAGCACTTCAACGCGCTCGACTGCTGCGAACGGGATCGAGTTGAGGTCGACTGCCGAACCTTTCATGCCGTGGGTCGCCACGCGGCGGCCATTGAGCAGGACCAGGGTACTGTCGGCGCCCTGGCCGCGCAAGTTGGCCGACGACGCACCGTTGTTGCCGCGCTGGGCGCCAGAGGTGACGTCGGCGTTACTGGCCAGATTGTCCGAACCGTTGCCGTTGACATTGAGCGTCATGATCAGTTGCTCGGCGGTGACAATGCCCTGCTCTTCCAGCTGTTTCTTGGTGATGATTTCAACCGGCAGCCCGCCCTCCTTGGCGATCCGCTTGATCGAACTACCCGTGATTTCCACGCGCTGCATCGCTTGCTGCGATTGCTGCGATTGCTGCGGTTGCGCCTCCTGCGCCATTGCCGGACCGACGACGCCGATCAGGGCAATCAGGTGTGCGATTTTTTTCAACTTCACGGGTAATCTCCTCGGGGTTCTCTTGGGCGGGGTGGCCGCACTTGGATGCAAGTACGGCAATATTGTAAAAGTAATGTCTTTGCATTACGTTATGTGATCAATTCAGAATAAGCGCAGGCGCTCGGCGCTATCCAATGAAATAACCTAGTGGAAATATAACTTTTAGGAATGCATCGCTTTGCATTGCCTAATGGGCCATTCTACTGGCCCGTTGACGCCCTGCAAGGTCAACATCGAGATAACGCCAATTGGTGAATTCCACCGGGTGGCGCTTGTAGTTTTTAAGCCACGGATGACGCAGGTCGGCTGAAATCACATGGCTTAATGGCACCCATGGGTTGTACGCGTGGATCAGCTGGTTCATTTCACCGTACAGCTGCTGGCGCTGCGGCGAGTCGGCCAGCGCCCGGGCTTTTTCGTAGCGCTCGTTGTAGGCCGGCAAATTAAAGCGGGCGTAGTTGGCGCGCCCGGCGTTGGGACCGTACAGCAGCTGGTAAAAATTGTCGCCGTCAGGGAAGTCGGCAATCCAGTTACTTTCGAACATCATCACTTTGCCGAGCCTGGATGCCTTGATGATTTCGGTTTTCTTGTCGGTGGTAAACGTCACGCGCAGGCCGATGGCATTTAAATTCTTGCGCCACAACTCGTCGCGCAGCCGTCCGCCCGCGGTCGCTTCGCTGTGCATCGCCAAGGTCAGCGTCTGGTTGGCCGGGGTGCGCCGAAACCCGTCTGGGTCGCGCTGCCGGTAGCCAAAGCGGTCAAGCAGCGCGTTGGCCAGCGCCGGCTCGTAGGCGACCGGACTGCGGTAGGCCGGATCGTAGCCGAGCACGTTCGGCGGCAGCGGCGACTGCGCCTTGATCGCAAAACCCTTCTTCAGCAAGCCGATGTCTTCATCGCTGTTGTAGCCGAGCGATATCGCGCGCCGCAGCGCCACCTTGTCCTTGCCGTAGCCGCCCAGCACCGGGTCGTCCATGTTCATCCACATGTAATACGTCTGCATCACCGGGAAGCGGTTGAGCACCATGCCCTGGT
>Ga0326734_1000156_pt1 | contig 20121 bp, 33 predicted proteins | sample 15_GP2_1315_FD_207944 | JGI IMG/M metagenome (GOLD analysis project Ga0326734, IMG submission 207944) | Glacier ice microbial communities from Ngari, Tibet, China - 15_GP2_131.5 | ecosystem: Environmental > Aquatic > Freshwater > Ice > Glacier | place: China: Ngari, Tibet | collected 2018-07-18 | reverse complement strand
ACAATACCATCCGACAAATATTAGATGAATCTAAATCTAACGTAGGGGACTTATTGCCATATAGAATTAAAACACTTTATGATTCAAAATTTATACATGCTTTAAAATATGTTACTTATGATTTTACCATTCAATGGGAAAATGGTATTTATCAGGGTGTAATAGCCGGTAATCAGGATGAAAATAAACATTTTATTGTAACTGTTTCTAAAGCATGGAATAATAATGGTAGGTTGAAAGATGTAATTCAAATTAATGAAGTTCATTATGACAAGTGATGGCTTGAAAATAATATTTTTACTGTTAAAACTCCCAAAAGGAAAGCTTTCCTTTTACATTCATAATCGGTTTGTCGTATAGCACTGGATTAGCAAGTACCCAATTGTACGTTGGTTTTCCAATAATTTTAATTGGATCATTAGATATCTTTCCCGATTTATCTGTTCGTCCAAATAATTGAAACATTTGTTGGTCTTGATCGGTTTCCGTTTTTTCAGCCCAAATACTCTCGTGATTAATTACACAATCAACGATATCTACTTCTCCAATAATTGCTGAATAAGGCAAATTACTTTCAAAGGTTTTATAATTTTCAGTATTCCAAGCAAAGTAATTATCTTGTAAATCACTAAGCAAAAAAGCAGTATTTCCTGCTGATTTGCCTGAAGCATGAATATAAATTCTACCTCTAAAATGTGTTCTCCAGGTTCTATTCTCGATGTCTTTGATACCGTGAGCGATTAGTGATGCCCAAGGCTGTTTTATGGATAGTGCTTTCATATTTTTTTTATTAATAATGTTTTGTCAATAACTAAAAGTAACGACAGGTGTAAATACTAATCAATAACCCTTTATTTTTGTAATGAACGACTTTAAATTATAAATTTCATGAGCACAAAACAATTACTAATTAAAGATCTAAACTTGTTTGTTACAAATTCCGAGATGTCTTACAATGAAGATAAAACCGTTAACAGATTAAAATATCTTAATTTAATTACACGTACAGATCATTTAAATTCAAATGATTTTACTATCAAGGAAAATTTTAAAATATTTTCTACTAAATATCAAAACAAGATTGAAAAATCTGAAATTGAGAAATTATTTAAAGAAGATAAAATTGAAAATCCTTGGATTTATATTAAATTGATAAATTATATACTTTGGCTAATTGACTGGGTTAAGTTAAAGTAGTATCAAATAATCAAAATTTTAAAGGTCTCTGATTAGGCACCTTTATTTACTTTATCTCCGTTTTATAATAGATATTATCTACTTTTTTACAACTGCAATATTTATAATTTGGTTCTCCTGGTAAAAATCGCCTTGGCAAAGTTTTGCTATTGAAGATTGAATGTTCTTTGCCATTATTGGTACTAATTCAACGCCTTGATCTTCTTCAGTATCAAAATGAATTGAGAAAATATATTTTTTCATAATTTATGCTCTAAGGTTTTTAAAAAACTCCGTGATTTTCTCTGTTTCATTAATTGAGAAATCTTGTTTTTCTGAAGTGTATAGAATTATCTTTTTACCTGTAGAAATCACGGTATTTTCTTTATCCTTTTTCTGCAAAATCTTTGTTTTTATCGTTTCGATTACCATTCTAAAAAAGTTTTAATTGTTCTGTTTGTGTTTTTAATTCTATAATTCCCACGAGTTCCGGAAACATTTCAATGTATTTCTTGATGTAGGCTAAAGGCTCTTTGTCGACGATGAGTAAATCGATGAATTTTTGCTTGAATTTAACCACCGGTATTTCTTCTCCGGTGGTTGTTACTGCAATCAAAGTGCTGTCAATTCTTTTATAGAAATAACAATCTAGTACAGTAGAAATCATTACTAATTGATCATTACAGGCATCACCAGCATCAAGATACTTTCGTTTTCATCTTTGGAATCGACCGGAGTAATAATTCCAGCTCTATTGGGTGCTGACATTTCAATTTTTATTTTATCAGATGTTAAGTTGGATAGCATTTCTGCCAAAAACCTAGCATTAAAACCAATTTTTAAGTCATTGCCATCTCCTACAATTGTAAGCGTTTCAACCGCTTTGTTATTGTAATCTTTGTCTTCTGAAAGGATAGTCAATGAATTACCTTTTTTATCAAATATCAATTGATGTGTTGTTTTGCTTGCAAAAATTGAAATACGTTTGATGCTTCGCAACAATTCAGATCTGTTGATCTCAAGTGTGTTTGGGTTTTCTTTTGGAATTACATTTTCGTAAGCTGGATATTTAGCATCTATCAGCCTACAAATCATTATCGTATTTTCAAGCTCGAAAGAAATGTTAGTATTGTTGAAACCTATATTTACTTCTTCATCCTTACCAGCCAACGCGGTTGTAAGGACCATAATTGGTTTTTTAGGCATGATCAGTTGCTTCTCTTCTTCAGATTTTATATCATTTCGAGTGAATTTCACCAATTTGTTAGCATCGGTGGCGACAAAAACTAAAGAGTCTTTCTTAAAATCAAAACATACTCCAGTTAACATTGCTCTCAAATCATCGGTTCCAGTGGCGAATAAAGTATTTAATAAAGCTTTATTGAGAATGTGAGCTTCTAAAGTAATGTTGTTTTCTTCTTGTGTGGCTGGAGTTTCTGGAAACGCTTTTGGATCATCAACCGCCATATTGTAACTTCCTGAAATACTTTGAATCTCCAATTCTTTTTCGGAGAAATTAAGCACCAATGAATCATCAGATAGTGATTTTACGATTTCCATTAATAGATCTGCTGCAACAGCAAAACTGCCTTTTTCTTCGCTGCATGTGGCTTCTGTTTTGATTTGAAGCGTAGTTTCTAAATCACTGGCAGTAATGGTTAGTTTGCCATCTGCTACCGTAAACAAAAAGCATTCTAAAACTGGAATGGTGCTTGAACTTGGTACTACTTTTTTTAACACGTTTAAATTTTTTGCCAGTAAATGGCTTTCGACTGTAATTTTCATAAAATTTGATTTGATTGTTATTATGCTGCTGATTTTTCTTTGCCTCTTGGCCTTGTTTTGATAACTATTTTTTTGATTTTCTCCAGATTACTTTCGACCAATTTTATTATTTTTTCATGATGTTGGGTTGGTTGATTTTTGAATCCGCGTGACTGTTCAATTTTTAGCTCCGGAAGTTTCAATTCAATGGTTTCAGCTCTTCTACCATCAACTCGGGCTGAAAGAATTATTGATTTTTCCTTGAGATAATATTCGTTGGTGTACACGCAGTGCTTTAGTTCGTCGCCTTCTTCTTTGAACTCTTCAATACTTTTTAATACAGTTATTGAAATATTACCTTTTTTGAATTCTAAGTCAAAAAACTTTTGCATTCTTTCGGCATATAGTACAATTGCCTTTTCAAGTTTTTGTTGGCGTTTTATGGTTTGAAGTCGGTTTCTTTCCTGTTCTTCCAATCTCAAAATCTCACGCTTTTTATTCATCAAATTATTGTGTTCTTTATGGAGATTCTTTGGACAAACATAGACCGCATTGTGTAAATCTTTGTTGAAGTATCGTAATAAATCTAAATAGTCATACCATATTCCAACATCAGTTATCTTGTACTTGTTTCTGATAACAATTTTGATTGAATCCCAAAAAGCATTGTGCCTACTATCATTAAATAATGAAAAATGAAGCAACTCTTTTTGTTTTGCTTTTAAAAGCGTTTCAATTTTTGGGGAGTCTTTAATTCTATCCAGTAAAATTCTATAATCGCAATCATGCTTATATTTCGTCAATCCATACTTATTAAATCTTGGGAGAAATTCTGCTCCAGGGCAATTAAAATTTGATGCAAAGCGATCATATTCACTTTGTCCCCATTTAGGATTAGCATATCTTACTTCATAATCAGAAGAGCTAAATCCATCTCCAGTATATGTTGTATTTCGACCTACGATAACTTTTTTTCCTTTGTCATGGTCCATCCATTCTTCAAATAATGATCGGAAATGATATCGAGGATTTTTATTTTTATACATGCTTTTCCAACATGAAAAATATCTGACTACTTGAAATCTGCCAATAACTTGAACAACAGAATATGTAATTATTCGTATGAAGTCACCATTATTGATTGTGATTTTTTTAAGTTTCTTATTACATGAAGGACAATCAGCGCCCAACAATTCTTCATGCCACGCTTGGGTTGGTTTCCAGCTATGATTACATTCTAAGCAAACCAAATTTTTGTAATGTGTAGTATAGTAAAATTGGTGTTTAAATATTACGAAAGGCTCATGCTCTGTAGGTTCTGAAAGTTTTTGGTGTAAAGCCCAAACTTCCACTTGTAGTTTCGTTTTTGGCTTCATAATTACCCAAATAAGTCAATTTGTTCCACCTCAGTTGTTGGTTTCTTCTTGGCAGCCTTGGTTACCATTTTTTCTTTTTGCTCAGAAACTACTTTTTGCATTGCTTGTTTTTTTGCATCTTGTAAATCTTCTTCAGTTAGTTCAATAGTTTCAGAAAAAGTTTTCTTTTGTTCTGATTTTAATTCCTGAATTAACAGTTCCGTTGCTTTTTCTTTGGCCAATTTTTTATCTTCTTCATTAAGTTCTACTGAATGATTAACAACTACTTTACCGCTCATAGGTTTGATGCCTTTAATATCATCTTCATCGTAATAATGAACAGCCCAACCAAAAACCTCATCATCAGAGTATCCGGCACAACCGCCCTTTTTAGCACATTCCATAACATAGTTGCAGCACTCGTCTAGGTTTTTGTTTTCTTTTTTGTAGGTAACAGCAAAGAGTTCATCTTCAGTTGCTCTTTTTTCAAGGTGAGCTTTGATCGTTTTTTTAAATTCGTTTGATGCTTTCATAAATGTTTTTTTTGGTTTTCGACTTCCGTTATATTTGATTTAATTGAATTCTAATCTGGTTTGGTATTTTCCTGCATACCCTTTGTCTTCGCATTTTGATATAAAATCTTGAGGAGTTATTGCTTTTAATTTTTTATCATCAACAATTAGCCTTTCAATATCTCGATAGTAGAAAACTAAAAACCTCTTATATGATGATCTGAAATAAAAATTTATAAATTCTTCAATCTCTAAATCTGTTATATCTCGAGTTGTTATATACTCCCAGTTATTTTCAACTCCAGTTCTTCGAGTCATAAATGGATCAGTATTTATAATTAATGCTATTTGTTTTTTCTGAGCACTTACTTTATTATAAAAACCATAGGTCACGGTAAATTTTTTATTCTTGATTTGTTTTTTAAGGAAGCTAAATTCATCAGGTTCAAAATCTATATTTACATCCTTATTCCATAAATCATAGTAACGTTTTGTATTTTCAGTCATCTATTCATATTTTTAAGACCAAAGCTTATTAGCCATTTCTAGATTTTTTTCAGCTTCATTCAGGGCTTTTTTTGCATACGTTAAAGAAAACGAATGTGATCTTTCGTACTTTCCAGACTTTAAACCTTCATGGTATTCCTTGGAGGCTTCGGTTTTATATTCATAAAATTCAACGCTTTCCGGCATTGACAAATTGATGTCATTTGCTTTCGCTTCCCAATATTCGGCTTTGCTTTCGTGCTGTTCTGCTTTTTTACTTTCCTCAACACATTTTCCCATTCTATTATGATTTCGTTCAATAAGCGCACGATGTCTCTTTTCGGAATGGTGCCCGATTTTGATTGGTTCAGCTAATGCAAGAAAGTCTTTGCCTTCTTTTGACGCTTCCCAGTATTTAGTTGATTTGTTTTCTGAATTTACAGCCCAATTTTGATATCTTTCAGCTTTTTTCTTTGCAAATTCTTGGGCATTGAACCCATCAGACCTAACAATGGAATAATAAAAATTACTTTCCCTATCTCTGGCTACAAGGTTAAAAACAATGCATTCGTGCTCTTTTCCATACTTGGTTTCTAAAATAATAGTTTCGCCTTTTTCGTGCATTTCTGGACATTTAGCAACAAATACATTTGGCGCAAATTTTGAATATGTGTTCATAAATAATTTAAATTTTGATTATAAAAAACAGTAAAGCCTCATAATCCTTTGGGCGTCCACTCCCTCCAGATTATAAGGCCAATATTTTAAGTGTAGCATATTGTGGACGTCTGAACTACATGGCAAACATACAAAAAAATGTAACAAAATATATTCATTGCGAATATATTTTATTCTTTTTGATTAAAATAAAAATTCACAGAACTTTGGATCATAAATTCCAAGCCTTAAATTAATTTGGTTTCGAAGCTCAATCCGTTCGAAAGGTTTTCTTTGTTCTTCACTGCGTTTGAGTTCGTTTCTAATCGATGCCGCTTTAAGAGCAATGGCTATCATGTCGCCTTTGGTAAGATGCAGCGCTTTGTGTTGTTGAATATATTGCACATACTCAAAATAATCATTCCCATATCGCTCAATCAATCCCAACCGGTATTTTATCGGATCTCCGCTCTTATGATGATTGCTGGAAAAGGATTGAATGTGAATGTTGTGTAAATTCAAAGCTGTTGTTCTGTTGGCACCTACGCTCACGTAATGCCCTCCATTCATTTTGCCAAAATCTCCGGTGGCGATGCAAGATTGACCAAAATCAATTATTCTGGCAATTTCATTAATTATGGGCTGAAGATGTTCTGCTCGGTACTTATCAGGACTCATCAACTCAATCTTTGTTTTTTGGCGCTCTTCGTTTTGTTTTTTTATTTGCTCTTTGTGAACTGTCTTTTTAGCTGATAACTGAGCATTCGCCATCTTTATTTTTCCGTTTTCGGAGTTCAAAAGCCAGTCGGTGTAGCAACCGCACATTTTACCAAGACCATAAACGCGATGTTTTGTTTTTCTATCACATCCGTAGCCTTTCGCTAACCCGGAACCTTTGCACGGTTTTTCTTTTGGTTCAATCATACTGTTTTAAAATTTGATTTACTTTGTTTGGTTTCGTATTGGTAATCCACTTTTTCAACCAACTCTTCCAATGTGAATTCCCTTATTTTCTCTAATCTGCAATGAATTTTCATCATCTCGTTTACCAGTTTTGGCAAACTATCCGCAGGACATAAAGGCATGAAATTTTTGTAGCTTTTGAGTTGGATTTCTAATTGGTTTCGTTGGCTGATATGGTTCATTTTCTGAATGATTTACCTTTAAATTCAATTATATTGAACATTTCAAAAAGTCGATCATGAACTCTCCCCCCGTATTTTTCGCCAAATTCATTTAATGCAGCTTCAATATCTCCCTCAAAACCTTCTTTAAAATTGCAGGTGACAAAAGTCTTAACTTTGTTATTGTATCTGCTTTCTAAAATGTCTTTGAATAGATTTACTTTACCAAAATTGCTGGCGATTCGCTCCGTTTTTACATCATCAAAATATCGGGTACCAAAGTTTACTTTTCGCTCAAATTCCTTTTTGGAAATATCATCACCACATTTTTCAAACATTCCAACAACTTCATTTGCCGTGTAACCCTTAAAAGAAATGCCTTTAATATTTTGAAATATTCTTTCAAAAGTGATAATAGTTGATGTTTTACCGTTTCCAAAATTACCAATTACCAAAAGTCCTTTGTCAAAACTAGGATCTGACAACTTCGAAAGATTTTCACATTCAAAAAACCGTTCGTCTTTGGAGAAATAATAAATAAGCGGCTCCAGATTTTTAATGGTAATGCCTTCAATTTTTATAAAAGGCCTAGCTGTTATCTCTGTAAATTTCTGTTTGAATGAATCATACAAACGCTTTGCGGTGATTTTAAATTCAGTTTCTTTTTCAGATTCAGGAGTCAACATTCTACGAACAAACTTTTTTTGATTTTCAATTTGTTCCTCACTAGGCTCATGTAATTCCTCGTAGATTTTAATTTGGCTGATTTCCTCTTGAGTTAAATCTTCAAAGGATAATCTTTTCAAAAACTGATACCGATTAAGTCCTATTGTGGTATTATCGATTGTTTGTAAAGCTGGAAGTTGGTATTCCAGTTCCGGAGTTTTGTTTTCCATTTGTATTTTTTGATTTTAAAATTTCCCCAGGAAGCCATCGTGAAAAATGCGAGGCGTATTCTTTTTTTGAAATTTTGTTGTCTAATTCTGAAATTAATTTTTTATTAAAATCTTCAATCCATTTTAAAACTTCTTCTGGAGTAATTTTATTTTGCATCGAAATTGTTTCAATCCAACTTTGACTTTCTAAAATTTCTTTTCCGAACATTTCATTTTTTGGAATATTGATATTTTTATTTTTAATTTCTTCTTCTGTTTTTAATGTTTTATCAGGTAATAGGTAACTGGTAATAGGTTTATCTATACTCACCGTGCTTTCTAACGTGCTTTGTAAGGTGCTTTCTATCGTGGTTCTATCGTGCTTTACGTTTGCTTTGTTATATGCTTTGTAATGTGCTTTGTAATTTTCTTTCAAAGCAACTATGTTGCTGGAGTGCTGATTTCTTGAATATTCAATCACTTCTATAAACCCAAATTCAACTAAATCATCGAATGTTTTTTTATAAACAGAATAGCTTTTTAAGCCAATGGCGTCTAAAACCATAGAAGCAGGTAGTCCAAACTTTAATTTCCATCCTAACCTATTGCAATGCTCTACCGTAAAGGCAAATAAAGCACAGTGATTAGGTTTGATTAATTCAGGATTTTCAAAAGCAAAATCCCAAAAATTACGCATCAGTTTGAAATAATCTAATTTATTTTCTGCCATATCCTACTTTTTAAAAGGCACATTAGTTAATTGCCTACCGTTATTCCAAATGGCGTATCTGCCTTCTGAATCAATTTGTATTTTCATAGTCTCTATTTTTCCAAAAAGATTAATGTTTCCTCCTAAATCAACGAACCAAGCATTCTCTTTCGTTGGCCATATTCTCATGCATCTGCCTACTATTTGGTAGTACAGTGACAATGACATTGTAGAGCGTGCCATAAGAACCGCTTCAAGCTCTGGATAGTCAAAACCAGTTGTTAAAACCCCAACATTAATTAGGCATTTAATTGAGCCTTTTTTAAAAAGCGAAAGAATCCTTTCTCTTTCTATTTTTTTTGTGTCTGACGTTAAAAGAACAGCCCCAGGAATACGTTTGACAACTATTTCAGCTTCACTGATCAAAGCACAAAAAATTAAAAGATTAGGTTTCTTTGAAAGTACATGCATGGCATACTTCACAATTCTAGATGGCATGTCAATTGACTTGTAATACCTACTCAATGAAGCTGGAGTATAATCCGTTCCTGAACTGTTTAATTCTAGTTTTGAGCGGTCAATTACATCAAAGGAGTAATACTCTAGCTTAGCCAAAAATCCAGCGTCAAACAGCGTGCTATTTTGAACGTAGTAAAGAATTTTATTAAAAATCTTCGGTGCGCTTCGGGTTAGGAATGTGAGTTGTGGTCCTTCGCTGGTTTGTGATAATCGGTAAGGTGTAGCTGTCAATCCTAATACTTTAGCTTTTGGGAAATATTTGATAAATTCCTGATACATTCCACCATCTGAATTAACCAAGTGACATTCGTCAATCAAGATGTTTTCAACACCAATAAAAAGATGTTTCTTTTTTATTACGCTGCCAATGGTGCAAAAAGTGACTTTATCAATTCTTTTTTCCCCTGCTGATGCACTATAAATTGATGCCTTACCATACTTCGTGTATTTCTCATAATTCTGCTCCAGAATTTCTTTTGAAGGCTGGAAAACTATTGTTTTTCCATGAAGCGGAGCGATTATGTTTGCTATTACAATCGATTTGCCAGCACCAGTTGGAAGTATAATTACAGCATTTTCATTTGCATCACCTTGTAAATATTCAACACCGGTACTGATAGAATCTGATTGATATGGTCTTAATTGAAAAGCCATAATTTAAACGGCCTCTTCCTCAAATTTTGCATTTTCAAAAGCATTATCTTCCGAAGCAAAATCCATGTGGACCTGTTCCGGCTGTGGAGCAGATTTACCGTTCATATAAAGCTCGACCTCTTTGATTGCATTGTCTAAAACAGCAGTCAATTGAATCAAATAAAGATAAGATCCGTTTAGTTTTACCTTTGGAGCACTAAATTTTATCACTCCATTTGAAACATCTTTGTAACCTGATAAAACCAAAGATCTATTTTCCTCCACACCTTGTATAGAGAATGAATTCACGAAATATCTTTCTGTTTCCGGTTCGTCTCGAAGTCTTTCCAATTCAGTTGCATTATCATTCCCAGTGAATGCATCGTCTAAATGAGCTAAGAAAACATCGAATTTATCAAATGCTATTTCTAAATCTTCATGCACTATGTGTTTTCCGTTTCTTGAAAGTCCATCGCCTTTAGTCTTTCCCGTTAATAATTCGTAGGAGTAGCTGCAAAGGGCATCTTTAAGAGAGGCGCTTTTTATTTCTACTTCTTTAGAAACTTGGTTTGCAAAACCGTTATCAATGGCTTTTAAAAATTTGTCTGCATTGATTGTAATCACTTTTTCTTTTGACATCTTAAAATTGGTATTAATTGATTATTGATAAATAATATTCTTTGAAGCTTCCATCTACATAACTGGATTCTATAGGTACATTCCAGATGTCTTTTAGGTCCTTAATTCTACGTCTCAAATCGCCAACTCTATAATCAAGTAAGGCTTTTGTAGTGGTTAATCTTTCGCCTCGCAAAAGGGCTGCGTAAACGATTTTACATTGGTTCGAAAACTTCTCTTTATTCGCTTCAAAATGTTCTTGATTGCTGATTTTGTTTTCTATGTGCTGTAATTGACTAAAATCTATTTTTGGCTGATTGGTAAATAGATCTGGCGGTATTAGCTTTTTCATAAATACTGTTTGTTGTTTTCGATTTCTAATTCTATTTGTCTCATTAGTACTAAATCATTCGGCTCTGGAAGGTATATCCCAGCTTCTTTACTGGAGTAATCTCTAAACCGATTGATAGCCAATGTCATTTCTTCTTTGGAAACATCAGCAAGGCTTTTGTATTCAATTCGAACTTCACCCGTTTTCCTATTGATGAATTCATATTCGAATGTTTCAGAGTTTACCAACTTCTTGAAATATTCAAGTTTGATATATTCTGTAGTTTCTCCATATTCCCAAGCAAACCAACCCATGATCAAATGAGCATACTTTAACTGTGGGTAGGTTTTAGCTACTCGTTTGGGTTTAAGTTCAAACATTTGTTTTTTGGCAATGAAATACTTAAATTTTTCTACTGCTCGCTGGATGTCGATCTGCTTTTCGGGGTTGTAGATCATTAAAAAGGGGTTTTACCGAAATTAATTTTCATGCCGTTATTAGCAACGGTTACGTTTTTACCAGTTAGTTCAGCAACTTCTTTTTGAAACTGAATTTCATCTGAATTGCTGTCTGATAAATGAATGAGAACAATGTTGTTTACTTTCGTGAGATCATTAGCGCTTAACATATCCTTGCAATTGGCCAGCGAGAAATGCGATTTTAAAATCCTATTTCTCAAAAATTCCTTTCCCGAATCATAACCAAATTTTCTGTCGATAATTTCCTTTGAATAATTAGCTTCAATGATGATGTTATTCAGTCCTTTGAAAGTATATTCACAATAGTAAGTATCAGTCAGGAAAAGCACCTTTCCGCAATCTGGATGCTCTATTAAGAAACCTAATGGTTCTGCAGCATCGTGTTTAACATCGAAAGCCATTACTTTGAAGTTTCCAATAGAAAATGACTGTTTAGGAATGACTATAAACGCTTTATGACTGCAATTTATACCCATAGCTAAAAGAGTTCTTAGTCCGGAGTAAACACGAATCCCAAGTTTAGAAATATCCTTAACTGACTTACAATGATCTTGATGTTCATGGGTTACGAGGCATCCCACTACTTTTGACAAATCAAAATCTAAAGCTTGTTTGATTTCCTTGATGTTTACTCCGCATTCTATTAATAAAGCTTCATCCCCATTGCTGAGGATATAAGCGTTACCTTTTGAACCGGTTCCTATGGTTAAAAGTTCCATAATTAGAAGTTTGGACCAGCTGTGGCTTCTTCAAAATTCATTTGAGGAGCTTCTTCCAATTCTTTTTCCGACTCAGTATTTTGATTTTCAATTTGTAAAACTTCCTCACCTACTACTTCAGCATCTTCAAAGTCTAAAGATTCTTTGTTGGCATTGGCTATAACTACATTTTGAACGATTGCATCCTTCATATCCGTTTCTTTCTGAATGATCGATAAGTAATTGTCATCAATCTTTTTACTGTCAATTGTGATGGCATTGTAAGCGTTTCTTGAAATTGTTTTTTCGGCCATTTCTTCAAACCAACCTTCAATTTTTTCTTTACCTACTTTTTTTCCACTTACCCATTTATCTTTTTCACCGCCCCAAAATTCAGCAGAAGCGTAAGCCGGTTTTCTTTTTTCAATGTCTTTCAAGGAGAAAACTTTTAACTTGTTTTTCTCTGGAAAGTCTGCGAATTCATGGTACCAAAAACCGCCTACTACTTCGCCTCGATTAAAGTTATCTGTTACTTCAAACTCATAACTTTCAACTGCATTTACTCTGTCTTTCTTGAATTGCTTGAATCTGTCATTCGAGTAAACTAATTCTACGACTACATCTGTAGGAACTTCTAAACCGTACTTTTTAGCTTTCAATTCCATTCCTCGGTAGCCAATGACAAAACCCATGTCATATTTGTTGTTGGCTGTGTTTTTGTATGGAATCATGTTAATGTGATTTGGCTGCGTTGGATCAAGTTCGACACTTGAAAAAGCAATTACATCAACGGCCAGTTTTGCCATATTTACATTCTCCCAAGTCAATGCCAATGCATCGCGATATTCATCTGATTTTGCCAAACGTTTCTTTTCGGCATCTTTCAAAGTTTGATCGATCTTAATGAAATAGTTTTGGCAAAGTTTCTTTTGAAACGGTGTTATTGTAACAGCACCATTATTAGAAGAAAACTCTTTTACTACCGCATTGGTAAATCTCTCGCTTTGAGATGGCGCTACTTGTTTTGATACTTCTGTACTCATTTTTGCTCTATTTAAAATTTGATTGTTATAATTCGATTTGAAATTGTTCGTTGTCCTTTTTTAATTGTGAACGCTCTGAACATTTTATGATTGGTGTTTCAAATCCACCTTCATGAATATCCTTTTTGCTATTTTGATTGTGCTTACAATTAGCCGTACAATCAAAACTTCCTATTTTGAAACCAACGGAAATTGGGCAATTCTCAGTTAAAAATCCGCTGGAATCTCTTTTTACTTTATAAGTAATCATTACGCCACTCTCAATTTTTTATCTTGGCCAGAAACAATTAAGTTGATCAATTGGCTATTCAGCTCAATCACCTCAATTATGCTTTCTCGGTTATCAATAAAAATTGGTGCGGTTACTGCGTAGAATTCGCAAAGCGTATTAATGATGTCTAAGCCAGCATTTATTTTTGAAGCGGTATTTGCATCACTAAATGGCACTCCATCGATAAGCGCATCACAGCACTCAGATTCTCCACCGTTAATCTGCGTTTCGAACATTCTGAATTTTACAAACTTGAATTTCTCGTTGATTTTAGATTCCAAAGTGTCGATTTTCAATTTATTGAAACGTTCGATCACGAATTGGGTTTTCTCTACGTTGGCAATTTGCTGAGCCAAATCTTTTTCTTCTTGCTCCAAGTCAGCAATACGATTGTCAACTGATTTGATCTGGTCCTCATTACGTAATTGTGATTTGATGTTGTCAATGTCCTGAACGATTGCAGCTCTTTGGGCTTGTAGTTCTGAAATATCAACTTTTGGAACTTCATCAATAGTGGCCAAAACAGCGCTTAATTCTTCGTTTTTTAAACGGTAAACAGGATTGTCAGAAAGCAGTTTGTGGTAAACTGATTCTTCATCAACTACTTCGGCTGGAGTAATATTTGAAAGTTCGCTTTCGATTTCATTTCTTAAAACCAATATCTCTTTATCCAGTTCTGATACAAGAACATCACCCTTTTTAATTCGTTCGCTAAAAGTAGTAACCTCTAATTTTACAGCAGTTTGTTCGTCGCTTAAGGCTTTTCCTTGACGTTGTATTTCTGCCAGATTGTTTGCTTTTTCAGTTTTAAAGTTGTTCAGCATTTCTGCTTTTTTACTTTCTACATCACCGGTTTCAAAATCCCTTTTACAAGTTGGACAATGGAAATCATTTTCATTGAAAGTCAATTCCTTTGCGTTTTCAACTCCCCAAGATTCCCGTTTGGCGACTATCTTTTTTTCAAGGATTTCAGCATCTTCGGTTCTCATTATCAATTTTGAATGTAATAATTGGACTCCGTTTTTAGCATTTTGAAAGTCGGCCACTTTTGTTTCAAGCGCTCTTTTTTTACCATCCAAAACCGAAGTATCAGGTGTGTTTTTATGCTTGGAATCTCTTATGGCATTCGCTTCAATGTTCTCAATATCTGATTTGATGGCATTCGCTTTTGCTTTATTCTGATTAACTTCCGTAAGGAGCGTATCAAAAGCCCTGGATTTGTCTTGAATGCTTTCGTCCACTTTTTTAAGCTCCGTTTCTTTCAAACCAAGGCTTACTTTTAAGTTTACAAAATCAAAAGCTTCTGGCTTACTTTTCGAAACCTCATCAATTCGCGTTGGTATTCCTTTTAGGTCCTCTTTGGCCTTTTTGATGGAAGCAAGAATTTGTTTTTCATATTCAGCTAATGTTTTACCGTTATTCAACTGATCAATCAGGTTTTCGTATTCGCTGTTCCCTGCTGCCAAATCTTTATCGGAAATTGCTCCAGCAATATCCATCAATACTTTTCTACGTTCCTGCCATTTCAGTGCATTAAAAGCAAGTGGATTGGTAATCATCTTGAAAACAGTTTCATCCAGAATCATGCTTACTTTTTCCTGAAAGGCTTTTTGCTGCATTGGAACTCCATCCCAGTAGTATTCCGTAACGTTTCCGGAAAATTCAGTTACTTCCGAACCTCTTTTTTTAACCCAGTTTTCTTTTAAAATTCTGGAAACTTGAATCTCAATGTCATTTACCATGATAACAGCTGATACTTCGTGCTCTATTTTTGGGATGGCAACATTAAAACTGTCTAATGTTTTGATCTCAAAATCCTTTCTATCTGTGGAATCTTTCCCGAAAAGCATCCAAAGAAAAGCATCCATGATTGTTGTTTTTCCGGTACCATTAGCACCGTATATGTCGGTATTTTTCTCGAAATTGATTATTTGATTGCGCAAGCCTTTGAAATTGGTAAGGCTAATCTGTTTGATTTGAATTGTTTTCATTTTTGCTCTATTATTAAAAATTTGATTGTTTTACTTTACTAATAAATAAGTTACGAACGCTCCAAAAGAGGCTCCTGTAATTAATGCTACAAGCATTCCATAACAAAACACACTAAATATTTTGTTAGTTCTTTCTTCATCATAATTCATGATGCTATTTTTAGACTTGAATTGATCTGATCTGATTCCATTTTCAATTTCATTGCAAAAAAGAAATTGTCAAAAAATACTTTTTCAATCCAGTCTAACTCTGGATAAGTTTTTCCGTTTGTTAGCCATTTGCCATTTTGGACTATGATTTCTATTTTCATGATTTTTGCTTTTTAAATGAATGAATCGTTTCTTCTGAGTAAACAAAATAGGTTCTGTAAACAACGTGTCCGGATCTGTTTCTAATTTCTTGAATTGCATTGCCTTCTTTGTCAATTTCTTTCAAGTGATGAAAACCACTTTCTTTTAGATCAACTACTTGTAACAATTTTCCAGAAGACGTTTTGTAAATTTTATTTTTCTCTATTGCCATTATGCGTTTACTTGAAGCGTTAAGAATCTCTGTTGATTTGATATTGCAGCTTTTACAAATTCAAATTCTCTTTGCAAGCTTTCGATTGTAGCGTATTTCAAGGAAAGCAAATCCCTTAATTCAGCATTGATATCTTTGATATCTTCATTGCGTTTTTCTTCGCATGAGAACATATTGTAGTAGAATGAAATTTCTGCTTCTCTGAGTTCAGTAGTTTTTGATTTTATCTGAACGTCAATCTCTTTAATTTTTTTTGCTAAATTTGCCATAACGTTTGATTTGTGGAATTCGACTCCCTTATTAAAATTTGATTGTAAAAGCGGTTCCTTGCTCGGGAATCGCTTTTTTTATTTCATTAAAACCAAGCTATCCAATAACTCACTTTTTTTGTATCGGCGTTCGTTGTCGATAGCGTAGGCTTTTATTTTACCTTCCTTTTGCCATTTAATAATTGTAGGTTTTGACACTCTGTAAAAAGCACAAACTTCGCTTTGAGTAAGTAAAACCTCTTCTTCTTTTGGCTTTGCCATAATTTCTAAAATCCCAGTGATTATCTCGTTTTGAAAATCTTTAGGATTCACCTGTATAAATTGTATAAGCTCCATTTAGTTCTTGATTAGAATTTTAGTATCCGGCATTCCTGTATGTTTTTTAAGGATTTCGATAACTATTGGATATCTAGTGAGTGCCTTTTCTCTCTTTTTTTTGTGAGCGTATTCGTAAACTGTTTTTTGAGTGATACCAAGCTGTATCGCTATTTTTTGTCTAAGAGGAATATCATTTCTGATAATATGTTTTATTTCCTCACTTAGTGATTTACCTTCCATTTTGTTGCTGTTTTGCTATTTATACTGATTCTAAGCGTTTTATGTGTTGTTTCATCGTACATTAGATGTCCGGTTATGAAACATTATATGTTCTTTGTGCCGTTGTTGCATCGAAAGCAGATTCATTTTTCAAATCCAACGGCGTTTTTATTTTTCAGCCATTTTTAAAATAGGGAATCTTTAAACCCACAGGCTTTAATTATTCTTTCTACTTTTTCAGTAGTTTGTTTCTTGTTTTTTTGTATTCGATATGTCAATGAACTTCGTTACATTTGCCATAGGGCATTTGTATAGAGCAAATATAAGTACAAAAGCGTAATTAAAAATACATAATCGTAATTATTTTACGATTTATTACTTATTTGTATTCATTATAAATAATTTCATATGGATAAAACTGGCGAAAGATTGGAGTTGTACAGGCGTGAAAAAGGTTATACACTAAAAGAAATTTCAATAATACTGGGACTTACAGAAGGTGCGATAAGAAATGCAATAAAGAGAGACAGTATAAAAATATCGCACATAAACGTAATTTGCGAAAATTTTAGTGTGTCAAAAGAATGGTTATTGCATGGAATAGGAGAAATGGAAGTTTCTAATTATATAAATAAAAAAGAAGTAAATAATACTGTTTCTGAAACTCCTGCAGATTATTATAAAGGAGTTCCCTATTACGATATTGATTTTACTGCCAGTTTTTTGGCGATTGAAAACAATAACCAAGTTACTCCTGATTCATATATCAGTCATCCATTTTTTAAAGGATGTGATTATGTAGTACGAGCATCTGGCCAATCAATGGCAAAAGTTATTTGTCATGGAGACGCAATTGGATTGATAAAAATAAATAGCTGGCAGGAGTTTTTTCCTTTCGGTGAAATTTATGCTATTGTTACTACTGATAATTTTAGAATAATTAAAGTAATTACTAAAGGGGATACCGATGAATATTATACTTTAATAAGTAAGCCAACGGATAGTAAAAAAGAGGAGTTCCCACCACAACAAATAAAGAAAAGCAGCATTTCGGCTATTTTCAGAGTTCAGGCTTCAAGCCATTTATTTTAACAAATAAAAAATTATGAAAAAAAATATTTTATTATTATTAATATTTTGTTCAACGTTGATTTCATGCGATAAAATTTTAAAAAATGAAACAAAAATAAAATCTAAAGAAGATTTGATTCTTGAATTTTGCAAAATGGATGTTAAAGTAGGCTCTAAAACGCCATCAACAATAAAATACGATTCATTATTAACTGATGTTTTTGAAATTGATAAAAACAATAAATATTACAATAAAGATTTAGATGACGCTTATGATATGAAACAAATTAATGATTCAATATCCAAAAAATGGCAGGTTTCCATACATTATGATGCAGAAAATAAATATGGCGCCAATACAAGGAATAATGTTACTTACATAATAAAAGAAAATAATCAATATTCAAAAGATTCTATTTTAAATGATCAATTTATTATCGTTTCAAAAATAGACCAAAATAAATTACATGAATATTTAGGTATCTAATAATTTCAAAAAATGAAAACTCCAGACGAACGTATATTGCGATTAATTGACTTGTTGAAATTTGAGAAAAGAATAAACACTATAAACGAATTCTGCGAGGGTGTTGGCGTTATCCGTCAAACCATTTCCAAAATACGACACGGAAAAGCCAGTTTCACTGTTACTCACATTGAAATGATTTGCAAAAAATACAAAGTCAATGCAAATTGGATCATAGGCATTGAAAAAAATGTTTTTAGAACCGAGGGATCTATAGAAATGGTCTAAAAATATTTACTTAATTCAATAGCTTTATCAGTGCTGCTTTTTCCTATATAGATTAAAAAAGTCGCCTCGGTACTGTGCCCAGTTGCACCCATTAATAGTGCCGTGGGTATTTTTCCATAAAAGTTAGTTGCAAAGGATCGACGGCCAATGTGCGAAGTCACCAACTCATGTTTTGGATATTTTTTCAAAACCTTTCTATTGGTTGCTGGATCCATTTTTCCACCATAGACAACCTCATTTATTTTAGCTTTTTTACAAATATTTTTAATATGAATATTGTATTTAGGATCTGTTTGTCGTTTCGGGAATTGAAATCCTCTTTTATTTAAAATTTCAATTACTTTTTTATGTAATGGCAAAGTCATAACCTTACCTGTTTTAACTTGTATAAATTCGATTAGGCTAACTCCATTTTCAATTCTAATCATATCTGTAGTAAATCGCATGAAATCTGAAACTCGCTGCGCAGTGTAGCACGAAATCAATAGCCAATCCCTGGCATCTTGCAAATCCTTTATTTTAAGATTTGCATTTTCGATTTTAAACAAATCTTTTTCGTTTAGATAAATGCTGATTGCTTTTTTCTGGGTGACTTTTATTTCATCCATTTCGTAACTTACTGCAAGTCCTTTTTTTCTGGCATGAATACACATTGCTTTTACCTCTTTCAAGTTTGATAAAATAGTGTTTTCAGAATAGCCTTGCTCCAGGTTCCACTTCTCAAATTCGTTTTTGAATTGTGAATTTATATCTTTTATTAAAAAGGTCTTCCCTTTAATTTTTTGAATTTTAGCAACTTTATTTTGAACTACCTTTATTTTTAAAGTCGTTCGATGATTTATTTCATTACCGCGTTCCTTGATGTAAAAATCAAAGTATGAGACAAGATCTTTCGGTATTAATATTTCAGCTTTTGGATTGATGAAATTTTTAAGCCAGACTAAATTTATAGGTTCATCAGATTTATTGAAACTATTTAGTAAATTTGTTTTCAATTCTTGTAAGTCAGAATCTAGGTTTTTAAAACTTTCGTTCTTTAAATTTTTTGGCCTTTGTTTGGGAACACTCCAGTCAGAAGGATTTATGATAAAATTGGTCGTTGTTTGAATGTCAAAATTTCTCCCATCTTTAAATCGGATATATATCTTAGAAGGATTTGTATTTGTTTGTATTAAGAAATTAACCGTTGCCATGATTTCTAGTTGAGAATGCAAATATAAACAATCCCCACATGTTCCCCACAATTAGTTTAATGATATTTAATTAGGTTAACTTGAAATAATGTCAAACTACTTGTAAACATTAGCTATTTTTTGATTTTAATTAAATTTAATAAAATGTAAGTAATTAATTTAAGTACAGTCAAGGTCACTTTAAAAAAACGGTAAACAGCTATAAAATAAGCTTTTACCGTTTTTTTATTAGACAAAATCCCCGCATGTTCCCCGCAATGTTTAAAAAACTATAAATTTTATACTTTTTATTAAAGTCTTAAAATTTGCTAAAACTTTTTCAGATTTGATCAAAACACTTATTTTTGCATGAATTAGAAAAATCTTTATTTAAATAAATGGAAACTATCGATATAATTCTGACTATAGCAGTTTTAGCATTAGTTATTAAACTTTTATGGAATAAATTTAATGAGCACCCGTCTGATAAATACCATAACGATAGTTGGAAAAATAGAAAAAAATAAAGTGGTCAAATTTGACCACTTTAAAAT
>Ga0326734_1000155_pt1 | contig 20251 bp, 14 predicted proteins | sample 15_GP2_1315_FD_207944 | JGI IMG/M metagenome (GOLD analysis project Ga0326734, IMG submission 207944) | Glacier ice microbial communities from Ngari, Tibet, China - 15_GP2_131.5 | ecosystem: Environmental > Aquatic > Freshwater > Ice > Glacier | place: China: Ngari, Tibet | collected 2018-07-18 | reverse complement strand
CGTGGCAGACCATCCAAAGCTGACGGCGAGTAAGCCCAAGCAAACAAAAACAATGGGCGCTTAACGGTGCCCATTTTCATTTATACATAGGAGCCACCATGCCAGTCCGTCAAATTGCCAGCGCAAACACCGCTGAAGGTGGTGCTGTCATCACGCCAAGTAACACGGTTAATCAGCCAGTCCCGTTTCGCGCCATTTGGGTCGGCACGGGGGGCAACATCGACCTGTTCTTTTCGGATGGCACGTCGGTGGTTTTCAGTTCTGTGCCCGCTGGTATGTTTGCCGTCGGTGGCCTGCGTGTGAATGCTGCTGGAACGACCGCCTCGAATCTGGTGGCGGTGTACTGATGCTGGGTATAGGCATCGGCATCCCGTTCGGCCTGGCGTCGCTTGAGGCGCTGATTGCCGCCATCTTCACCAGCCCGCAAACAGGCGCATGGTTCAGCTCAAGCCGGGCTATATCAACGCCGTGGTTTCAGAACAGCACAGGCACAACGCCTGTAACAGCGGTGGAGCAGCCTGTGGGGTTTGCAGTTGATCGCAGTCTTGGAGCTGTACGTGGGCCAGAACTTATTAGTAACGGCTCATTCAATACCAACATAGCTGGCTGGACTGGGTTTAATTCAGCAACCCCATCGTGGGTTGCAGGGCAGATGTTAATTTCTGGTCCTGTAATATTTCCAGGAGCCTCGCAAATTGTTACTACGGTTGCCAGCTCGTATGTAGAAATAAGTGTTGATTATACTCTCGTTGGGGCAACGACAGAAGTATACATTAATTGTGGGATTACTATTGGCAGTGGTACGACACGAGCCTCGAGAACCGCGCAGCCTACGCTTTCTAGTGGAACGCTACGCGTCATCACACTGGCAAACACAGCGTCTACATCGGTCGAAGTACTTTTTAATGCCGTTGACGGTGGGCAAGTTGATAACATCACGTGCAAGTCATTAGAGGGCAACCACGCCACGCAAGCCACCGCAGCGGCCCGACCTGTGTTTGGTAGCCGGGTAAATTTGCTGACGAAGACAGATAGCTTTGCGAGTGCAGATTGGATTAAAGCAGGATCGTTAACAATAACAGATAACGCGGCACTTGCGCCAGATGGAACCATGACGGCTACCTTACTGGCGCCTACGGGAACAAGTTCATCGGCCTACCAAACAATCAATTCGGCCATGAACAACACGCTGCACATTACCGCTAAGGCCAGCGGTAAAAACTTTTTATATTTAATAGACGCCACTGGAGCAAGTTCGGGTGCTTCTTTCGACTTGATTAGCGGTGTAGTTGCAAGTACTGCGGCGGGCCACACTGCAACCATAGCTCCTACGGCTGAGGGCTATTATATTTGCACTGTTAAGAACCTCACTTCAACCTATTTATATTTTCAGGTCGGAGTCGCTGATTCGGCAGGCAGTCTGGTGACATCGGCAGATGCAGGAAAAGGCATCCTGCTGTGGCGCCCACAGTTTGAGCGCGGCTCGACCGCAACCCCCTACCAGCGCGTCAACACAGCAACAGACTACGACACCGCAGGATTCCCAACATTCCTGAAATACGATGGCGTAGACGACAGCCTGAGCAGCGCAACAGGTGGCGGCGGGACTGCTGGGTTCTTCTACACCGCAGCGATTCAACTCAACGCAGGCGGCGTCCTTCAGGGTCTGATTTCGGACGCGGTGCTTAACGGCGGCTACCGTGCGCGAGTGCTGGCAAACAACACGCTTGAGTTTGCCTCGGGTGGCGGTACGCCACTAGCGCCACCAGTAGCAAACGCACCGACTACAGCGACCACGGGCGGAACCCTTGCGGCTGCGACTTACTTATACGTCATCACTGCACTGAATGCTAAAGGTGAATCGTTAAAGTCGAATGAGGTGTCGGTTGCAACAACTGGCACGACTTCGACAACTACAACCACATGGGGTGCAATAGCAGGCGCAACCAGCTACCGCATCTATCGAGGCACAGCAACGGGCGCACAAAACGTTTTCTACGCAGTTGGCAATGTGACCACATTTACCGACACCGGCGCAGCAAACACAGCAGGCGCCCCGCCCACCACGACAGACACGGCATTCACGAAGCTGAGCAGCGCGGCGATGACCGTAGGCAGTATTGTGGTTGTGTCAGTGTTTGACGATGGCACAAACCTCGCCGTCCAGCTTGGCACGGCAGCGCCTGTAACGATTCCTCGATTGGCTGTGGCGGCTGGAAGCGCTGGCATCTCTTACCGCAAGTCCAACGTGGCAGCGGCTGAGTTCGGCAATATGAAGGTGTTTGAAGAAATCTACACTAGAAACTCCGGGCTAACCGCCGACCAAAGACTTAAAGCGCAACGCCAAGTGGCATCAGCAGCAGGGGTCGTGTTATGAAGTACGAGCATAAAACCATCGTAGTGACTGCTGCTGTTGCATTGGTAATCCGTAAGCTGGCTCAGTTGCTGGACCGCGATGAGACTGATGGCATGTTCGTGGTCGGCTTGTCGCCTTCAGGCAAACTGCCAGCCACGCACTACATTAGCTCCGGTCAAGTGCCTAGCGTGTTCCTTGAGGCAATGGCAAACGCGACAACCCTGCATCTCAAGGCAATCGACGCCTGCGCGCTGGAGGGCATCACAATGCCATTCAGTCAATTGGCGGTAACGACTGCTCTTCTGGGTTGCGCCATCGGCACCGGAAAAGCGTCGGTTGTGATTGATGGCGTGCCCACAATCATTGATGAAGGCCCGCACGAGATGATTGCCCGGCTGAACCTGAAGCTGGTGCGCTAGTGAAGATTAAGACAGCCAAGGGTGTGATTGCTTTATACCTTCGGTTGTGCGGGTTCCGTGGCTGGGCCAGCTTTTGGGACACGATCTACTTGATGCCTGGCAGCGAGAGCGACGCGGGGTTGATTCGCCATGAGGCCAAGCACCTAGAGCAAATTAAACGTGATGGTCGTTTGGTGTTCGCCGTGAGGTATTTGTACTGGTTGGCTCGCTACGGATACAAGAACAACCCCTACGAAATTGAGGCTAGGGCAGCTCAGTCGTTGTAAAATAGCAACAAACACAAAGGATTGTCATGGGCAGTAAAGTACAAATCGCAAGCGCTGCCCTCCGTAAGTTGGGTGAAAACCCGATCTTGCTGATGACAGACGATAGCAAGGCGGCGCGCACGATGAACAATATGTTCGACGCCGTAGTGGAGCAAGAGCTGCGCCGGGTGCGGTGGAACTTCGCCATCAAGCGCGTTCAACTGTCTGCTTTGGTGGAGCAGCCGATGGGCTACGCCTACCAGTACCCTACCCCGGCGGATTTTCTCAGCCTCATTCAAGTGGGCGAGTACTACGTCCGTTCAGGCGCAAAGCACAAGCCACCGTTCTCAATGGAAGGCGGCGTTATTCTGTCCGACATGCCCGCGCCTTTGTTCATCCGCTACGTCATGCGCGTATCGAATCCTGGCCTGTTTGATCCCTTGTTTGAAGAGGTTGTCTCCTGCAAGCTGGCAATGGAGGCGTGCGAGACACTGACTCAATCCGAGTCGAAATTCCAGCGGTGTGCTGAACAGTTCAAGTACGCCATGCAGCAGGCAGTTCAAGCAGACGCCATCGAAGGGCCACCAGACGAGTACCCTTGGGGGTCATGGCTTGATTCCCGCCAGTCTGATGGCGTTGGACATCAAGGCGGTGGCGCAGGGTTTACCGCTTACCCGTCAGGCATCTAATGGCAAAAGCATCACCCATCCAATCCTCGGTTAACAGTGGTGAGCTGAGCCCACTTTTAGACGCTCGCACAGACTTTGCCAAGTACGGCACTGGCGCGTCAATCATGGAAAACTTCCTGCCCACTGTGCAGGGGCCGCTTGTCCGCCGGGCCGGGACTCGATTCGTCCGTGAGGCTGGCGGTTCGGAGAAAGTCCTGTTTGTGCCGTTCGAGTTCTCAGTGACTCAGGCTTACGTGATTGAGTTCCGCCCGTTCTTCATCCGGTTTTATACAACGGACAGCGTTACCAAAGTGCGCGGCGTTCTTGAGTCATCGCCGGGGACGGTGCTTCAGATACTCTCCCCTTACGAGGCCACGGACCTGTTTAGCGCGGACGGAACTCCAAGGCTCAAATTTGCACAGTCCGGCGACTTCCTTTACATCACGTCAGGCAATCACCAGACGCGGATTCTCAAGCGAACATCGGCAACAAACTTCACGTTGACGCTGCACGAGGTTGAGGGCGGGCCATTCAAGATACTGAACGACACGACCACGACGGTGTTTGCCAGTGCTGAAGCCGGAACCGGGGTTACCTTGACCGCCTCAGCAGGAATCTTTGCGGCGGGTCATGTTGGCTCGCTGTTTCAATTGGAATCCAAGGACATCAACGCGATCCCAGCATGGGAGGTTGGTAAAGTCATTGCCGTAGGCGCACGTCGCCGAAGTGATGGCAAAACCTATGAAGCGCTGAATGGCGCAACCACGGGAACAAACCGCCCAGTCCACACGGAAGGCGCACTGTTTGACGGCGATGTTGGCGTTCAGTGGCAGTTCCGCGATCCTGGTTATGGCTACGTCAAGATAACTTCGGTCGATTCTTCGACCCAGGCAACAGTGACGGTGGTGGACCGACTGCCATCCCAAGTGGTTCTGGCGGCCAATGCCACTACGCGGTGGGCGTTCGGCGCATGGTCAACCGTTGAAGGCTGGCCGACTGCTGTGGCGTTCTTCCGTGAGCGCTTGTGGCTCGCTAAAAAACAAATGGTGTGGGGTTCGGTTGCCGCTGACTTCAACGACTTCCGGGCACGCAACTTCGGGCAGGTCACAGCTGATGCGGCAATTGTTGTCACACTGGTGTCCGGCAAGATCAACGACGTGCAGTGGATGACCGGCGACGACGAGCTGTTGTGCGGTACTGCTGGCGGTGAGTTCGTCATTGGTGAGCTGACCAACGGCAACCCCATCGGGCCTGGCAACGTTCGCAGCCGCCTGATCTCGCAGTACGGAAGCCGAAGCATTCCGCCAATTAAAAACGGCAACGGCCAGTTGTTCATCCAGCGCGCAGGACTGAAGGCAAGGGAGATCAGTTACGACTCTCTAAATCTCAAGTACGCCAGCACCGATGCGACGATATTGGCAAACCACATCACTCGTTCGGGCGTGGTCAATGTTGCGTTCACGCAAGAGCCTGTGCCTGTTGTCTGGGTTTTGCTTGCTGACGGATCACTGATTGGCTACACATGGAGCGCCGAGCAGGATGTCCGGGCTTGGCATCGTCACCCAGTCGGGGGCAATGGCTTCGTGGAATCAATGGCCGTCATCCCAGCGATTGAAGGTGACCGCGATGAGTTGTGGCTGTGCGTTCGCAGGGTTATCAACGGGACGATTGTTCGTTATGTGGAATACATGGAGCGCCCGTGGCGCGAGGGTGACTTGCAATCTTCATCGTTCTACGTGGATTCAGGGTTGAGCTACAAAGGTGCGGCCACCACCACAATATCTGGCTTGTCTCACCTCAATGGGCAAGTGGTTGACGTGCTGGTCAATGGTGCCGCTCATCCGCAGCGCACGGTTTCAGGAGGGTTTATTACCCTGCAAATTCCGGCGACCGTGGCGCATGTGGGGCTTCCGTGTCCGGCTAAGTTCCGCTCGATGCGAATCGAGGCAGGGGCTAAGGACGGGACAAGCCAAGGCAAAACCAAGCGGATTCACAAAATGGTCTATCGCTTCATCAATACAGCGGGCGGCAAGTACGGATCAAGCGTAGAAAACCTAGACACCTTGCAATTCCGTGAAGCCAGCGACCCAATGGATCAACCTGTTCCGCTGTACTCGGGTGACAAAGTTGTGTCTTGGCCTGATGGATACACGACAGACGGTTATATCATGTACGTTAACGACCAACCGCTACCGGTAACTCTGCTGGCAGTGATGCCCCAGGTTGTCACCAACGATGCACGATGACCATTCAAATTGTCAGATTCAACCCTGTGCACCTGGACGGTTTTGACCTTCAGGACGCGCAAGCATGGATGCAACAAAGCATTCAAGACCCAGCCTATACAAAGACGCTAGCCGACTGCAAGCACTGCTTCACCGCTATTGCCGACGGCGTGCCGATGTTCTGCGGTGGCGTCATGGAGATTTGGCCGGGCCGGGGGTTGGCGTGGGCATTGGTTCATAAGCAAGCAGGGCAGCACATGCATGCAATCGTTCGCTCTGTGCGTGGCTTCATGCAGTGCACAGAATTCACACGTATCGAGGCGCTGGTGGACGACGACTTCAAGCAGGGCGTTCAATTGATGCGACTGCTTGGGTTCAAACAAGAGGCCGTCATGCAATCATTCAATCCAAACGGCAGCGATTGCCGTCTTTTTTCGAGGGTCAAACCATGTCAGCCATCCTAAGCGTCATCGGCAGCATTCAGCAGGGGAACCAGGCCAAGTACGCGGCTGACTCCCAGGCAAACGCAATGGACTACAACGCCAAGTCAGACGAGGCTCGGGCGCGCAATGCTTCGTTTGTTGCCGGGGTCAATGAAGACCGCCAGCGGCAACAGGCCCGCGCTGTAATTGGTGAGCAACTGGCATCAAGCGCAAGCGCGGGGGCTGGATTGAATGTGGACCTGCTTCGGCAATCAATCTACAACAAAGACTCAGACACGGCAGATATCCGCTATGACGGGCAGTTGAAGGCCGCAGGGTTGAACGATCAGGCCGCTTTGACTCGGGTGAATGCCTCAACCACCAGAGCGCAAGGTAAGCAGGCGCGCAATGCTGGTTATTTGAATGCAGCTACGTCGCTGGCTAAAGCGGGTGAAGCAGCTTACGGGGGAATGAAGTAATGGCAACGATACCAACCTACGAAAAGCGTTTCAGCATCGCGCAAGACCTGCCAACGGCACGCGCTCAATCTACGGTGTCAGCAAGCTCGCCAATAGGTGATGCGCTGGTGCGAATGGGTGAAGTTGGGCAGGGCATCGAAAGCCGCTTGAAAGCAAAGGCGGATGACAAAGCCGAAAACACCGCAGCGGTGCAGGTGTCTAACATCCTGTCTAGCTCGGAACCCTACTGGCAGCAGCAAATCAACGAGAAGACCAAGGCGTGGAAGGTGGGCGACCCTGACTTGCGTGAAGGCGTAGGCAAGGACTTTGACAAGTGGCAGAACGAAAACATGGCAAAGCTGCCTACTGACAAGTCACGGCAGTACTTTGAAAAACACGCGGGGCAGATGCGCGCCAAACAATTGATGGGCGTCTATTCGTTTCAGGAAAAAGCCACCGCAGACAAGCTGAATATTGAGAGCGCCATTGCGGCCAAGGATAGTGAGAATTCCGTCTTCAGCGATCCGACGAGTTACGGTTATGTTCTCAAGCGGGAAATAGAGGCCATGTTGGGCCGTACTGATTTGGATGACGCTGGCAAACTGAAGGCTGGTGAACAACGTCGGCGTGAGTTATCTACTGCGGCTGAGCGTGGCGAAGCAGAGCGCGACCCTGCTGGCTATCTTGATAAGCGTTACGGCACGCGGGCAAAGCCTGGCAAGGGTGGCGCTGTGGGTTTTAGTGCGGTGGTGGCCGAGGTGCTGAAGACTGAAGGCGGCTACGTTTCCAAGGACGGCAACAGTGGCGCGCCTGCAAACTTCGGCATCAATCAAAGAGCGAACCCAGATATTGACGTTGCAAGCCTGACCAAAGACGGTGCAGCCAAGCTATATAAGGCGCGGTACTGGGATGTCATCGGTGGTGATAGTCTGCCTCCGGCGCTGCAAGGCACAGCAATGGACGCTGCTGTCAACCAAGGCCCCGCAAACGCGAACAAGTGGATTGCCGCGTCTGGTGGCGACCCAGCCAAGTTCAACGCTTTGCGCCGGGACCACTATGATTCCTTGCTGAAAAAACCAGAGTATGCAGGCAACAAAACAAGCTGGATGAACCGACTGGAAAAGTACGAGAATGCCGCGCCGCCTGCGGATGGTGCGCCAGTCAATGCGCCATCAACGTTTGGCAACATGGATTACGAGCAGCAAATTGCCATCAGGACTAAAGCAGTGGCGGCAGTCAAGTCCAATCAAGCGCAAGCAGTAGCCAATGCAGGCATTCAGGCCGCGTCGATTGCTGTGGGCGCTCAGGATATTGGGTCAGACAGGTCGATTGATTTGAATCAAGCCAAGGCCCAGGCGGTGGCAATAGTAGAGCGCTCGATGGGTGTGCTTGACCCTGTTCAGCGTTTGTCCATAGAAAGCTCCGTCGAGCGTGCAGCCATTGACCGTGAGCGTGACCGCAAGCGTTCGCAGGACAACACGACCACAGTACTATTCGATGCGCTGGACAAAAACGGCGGTGATTATCAGGCGCTGCTATCGGCTGACGCCAAACAGGTTCGAGCCTTGCCGCGTGCAGATCAAGACCGTTTGCAAAAGTATGCTGGCGCAGTGGCAACGGGCGAAACCCGCGTTACCGATTGGCAGGCTTACAACATGCTAATCAACGATCCGAAGGTTTTGAAGGCCACCAACATTTCCGCGATCAAAGACAAGTTTTCCTCGCGTGAGTTTGCCCAGATCAAGACACTTCAGGACAAGCTGCTGAAAGACCCAAGCATCGAGCAGTCGATTGTGGGTGATTTATCGCTGGTCAAAAGCATGATGAAGGACGCAGGCGTCAGGGATGACAAAAAGGAATCGCAGTTCTTTTCATTGCTTCAACAGTCCATTGACCAAGAGTTGGCTGCTACTGGTAAGAAGTCACTAACTCAAACTGAAATCAAAAAGCTGGCGAACGACTTGCTTGTCAAGGAAGTGACCAGCCCCGGATTCATGTGGGACACAAAAGAGATGGCGTTTGATATCAAGGTTCCTGCGCCTGAGCGTGCGAAAATAGTGGCTGCACTACAGGCGCAAAATATGGCGGCTAGTGATGTAAATATCCTCCGTTTGTACCGGAACAAACTGCAACGCGACAACATGCCAAAGACTGGAAAACCATGAGCGACGATTACAACGACCTGATCAAAAAGGAAAAACAATCCGCACTTCGCCAGTCGTTGTATGCAGTCGGCAACACGCAGCCCGATACAGAGGCCAAGCTACAAAGCCTGGCTGCGCGTACCGGGTTGACTGTTGACGCTGTTCGTCAGCGACAACCTGAAGTCGAGTTGCACGATCGGCTGAACTCATTCGACTACACGCGCACAGTTCAAGAGGCTCCAAAGCTGTCGAACTGGATGAACAAGCCCCAGAATGCAAGCGTGGCCCATGACGACATGGAAGGCTTGACCGCCATCGAAAAGGCTATTCGCAAGCTCGGCGGCGCAGCAAAGGACGTTGCGAAGTACGCCGTCAGCGCACCGGGCGCAATGGGCGGCGGACTGGCTGGTGAGGCAACTACGGCGCTGGGTCAGGTGGCGATGGGGGGCACGGCTGGCGTAGGTGCTGGCTTGTTTGATCTGGCTGGTGTAGCGAACGACGTTATCGGCAAACCATTGCAAGCATTGGGTCAGCCTGACGAGTACAACCCATTTATCAAGATGGGCACAGACGCACGCGCACAGGCACAGCGCACACGCGACGCGATGAAGTTCTTCACGCCAGAGTCAGATACGAACGTTGGCAAGGGTTTCTATTCCGGCCTGCAATCGCTTGGGACCAACCTGACCATGATGCCGCTGGGTGTGGCGACTGGTAGTGGTGCTGTTGTGGCTGGTGTCATGGGCGCAATTACTGGCGCTCAGGCTTACACAACGGCCCGACTCAAGGGGATGGAACCAATTGGCGCGGCCACCTATGCTGCCCCTGCTGCTGTCTTTGAATACGCATTTGAGAAGGTTCCAGCGTCACGCCTGCTAGCCGACCTCGCGAAAGGTTCCTCGATACTGAAGACCTTTACAAATCAGATCGTGCCCGAGGTGTTGGGTGAGCAGGCAACCACGGTGCTGCAAGACTTCAATGAATGGGTGCGCTTGAACCCGGCCAAGACCCTGCGTGAGTTCGCTGAGGAACGGCCAGATGCAGCGGTTCAAACGCTGGTGGCGACGTTGGTAGGTGTTGCTGGTCAATCGTCGGTTGTGGGGGCTGTGGGCCGCTTGAGTGGCGCACGTCAGAAGGCTGAACAGGCTGAGTCCGTTGCTGACACGATCAAGGAACTACAAACCCAAGTGGCAGGGTCCAAACTCAAGACTCGTAACCCGCAGGCGTTCCGCGATCTGGTTGGTGAGTTGTCGCAGGAAGGTGACGCGCCGAAAGATTTGTACGTCAGTTCGGACCAGTTGCTGAACACGTTGAACCAGTCTGGTATCACCATGGAACAATTGGCGATGGTTTCGCCTACGGTGGCAAGTCAGTTACAGGCTGACAGCTTCGTGCCTGGCTCTGACATTCGTGTGCCTGTGGCTGAGTTCCTTGAAGCCGACTCCTCCATTACCGGGCCGCTGGTTGACTACATGCGCGAATCCCCGGACGCAATGAACCGGCTTGAGGCGGCTGAGTACATTTCCAAGTTCGGCGAAAAGATCGGCGCTGAGGTGGCCGACGAAGTGGGGCGGCAGTCTACTGCAAAGGTTGCTGAGGACCGCACCAGTGTGGCGCGTGACTACGTGCAGGCGCAGTTGGATAGCGTCGGCAAGTTCCGGCCGGAGACAAACAAAGCCTATGCGGGCTTGATGGGAAGTTTCTACGGTGCACAGTCAGAGCGCGCCGGGATGACGCCAGTTGAGATGCTGGCAAAGTACGGCATCGGCGTGGCAAAGAAGACGCCTACGGGTCGGCAGGCTTTGGATCAGGCGGATGCTATCGACGAGGCCACGGGTTTACCACTTAACAGTGATGGTACGGTGACTGTTTACCATCACACCTCAAAAGAATCAGCCAATAAAATCAAAGCGTCTGGACGCCTAAAGTCAAAGGGTGAGCCTGACGTATATGTTACGACTCGCCGAGAAACCGATACAGGTTATGGCGACACGGTTGTTGCTGTCAATGTTGACCCGGCTAGCCTCATCATGGATGATGAATTCCCGGATGGACGAATAGATTACCGCCTGGACACTGGTCGTCCGGGTGGTTCAATTGCCGTCAAGATTAGGGGTCAGGATTCGACCAGCACGCTAAACCAGTCCACCCCACAAACCGAGACTGTGGAATTTAAGAATTGGTTCGGTGATTCAAAGGTTGTTGATGCTGAGGGTAAGCCGCTGGTCGTTTATCACGGCGGCAACAAAGGCATCACAGTATTTGAAAGCAGTCAAAAACGAGCAGCAGAGTTCTTGACCGTTGAGGCGCGATCTAAAACTATTGATGCAACGTTTTTTACCAAAGACAAGCGAGTAGCAGACAGCTACAGAAAGCGAATTGACGACCGTTCGTACTCATTTAATGACCCGACGGGCGCGATGTATGAGACCTATGTATCAATAAAAAACCCATTTGTCATTGATATGGGGGGTAAAAAATACAACCCTGGCGATGTTGAAGGGCAAATGCAGAAAGCTAAGTCGGCGGGCCATGATGGCATGATTGTCAAAAACATTGTGGATGACTACAACCAGAAGGGTAAGCCGACCGACATCTATGTGACGTTCTCCCCTGAACAAATCAAATCCGCCACCGGCAACCGTGGCACGTTCGACCCTTCAAGCCCGAACATCCTAAACCAATCCGCACAATACGGGGGTTTGGCTGACATATTAAAAGAGCAGGAACTTTCTAGAAGAATATCCCAACAGAGTGCAATGAACGAGCAGCGAAAGACACAATTGCCTGCTGGTCATCGGCTGATTGACGTAGGGACGCAATCACTTCAAAGACTCCAAAGCGAGTTGGATGATGTATCTTCAAAGTTGGTAGGTTTAAAGAAATGGTTTGGCGCAAGCAAAGTTGTTGACGATAACGGTGCCCCAAAAGTTGTTTACCACGGCACTAGCAAGGATGTAAGCTCGTTTCGACGCAAGCCGGGTGGTCGCGCAATATGGGCGGCTGATACGGCGACGGCCAACAGCTACGCAGGCGAGACAAGTGGCAGCAATGTAATTCCTGTTTTAATGGCGATGGAAAACCCGCTAGTACTTGATGCCAATGGATCGACTTGGCAGGAACTTACTTTCGAGGGCGAAAGACTAGGGGCTGACGATTTTGCGGGCATTGCCGAAGAACGTGGTCACGACGGTGTAATTATCAAAAACCTAAGAGACCATGACACTGATGACGGTGGGGATAAACCAGCCGACCATTACGCGGTGTTTAAGCCTGAGCAGATAAAAAGCGCCATAGGCAACAATGGGAGCTTTGACCCGTCAAACCCCAACATCCTAGAGCAAGATGCACGCGCTACCCTGAGCTTTGCTAGCGACATCACGACAGCGCCTAGCGTTATTGCATTGCTGGAAGGTGCAAACAAATCGAGCTTCATCCACGAAGCCGGGCATTTCTTTCTCGAAGTGCAAGCCGACTTGTCCAGCCGAATTGAGGCGCGCATCTTGGCGGGCGATGAAGTCAGCAGCGGTGAGCGTGGGATCGTCAACGACATGAACACCGTGCTGGACTGGTTTGGCATACAAGCCTCACCTGAATACACGGCGATTCAAGAGTGGTCGATGCGGAACATTGAAGAGCGCCGCGACAAGCATGAAACGTTTGCGCGTGGGTTTGAGAAATACAGCATGGAAGGGACAGGCCCGACACTCGAACTGCAAAGCATCTTCAGCCAGTTCCGCGACTGGTTGCTGAACGTCTACAAACAACTGAAAAGCCTGAACGTAGAGCTTACCGACGAAGTGCGCGGAGTGTTTGACCGGATGCTTGCCAGCGACCAAGCCATTCAGGAGACTGCTGACGCTCGGGGCATGGGGCCGTTGTACGAAAGCCCAGACCAATCCGGGATGACGCCTGAAGAGTTTGACGCCTATCAGGCATTGGGCCGTAAATCAACGTCGCAGGCTGAGACAGAGCTTGATTCACGACTGCTCAAGGATATGAAGTGGCTGAGTCGTGCCCGGTCCAAGGCAATGAAGGAAGCCCAGGCCGAAGCTGACGAAGTGCGCCGCGAAGTTGAGCGCGAAGTGCGTGCCGAAGTGATGGTGCGACCCGTGTACCAAGCTTGGCAGATTCTGCGCGGCAAGGGTTTTAACGATGACGACGTTTTCAAAGGCGAGAAAGCCAAAGGCCGCGCCACCACGTTAGACCCCGCTGAAGACAATCTGTTTGAGGCGATCGCAAAACTAGGCGGGTTGAACCGTGAGGCAATCAAATCTCAATGGGGTGTCGAAGACAGGCTGGAATCTGGCGTGTTCGGCAAGCCAGTTCTCCGCAATGAGGGCGGCGCCAGTATCGACTCAATGGCTGAGTACCTGGTGGAAAACGGCTACCTGCTGCCAGATACAGACGGGAAGGCGGATATTGCCAAGTTTGAAGAGTTGTTTGACGACCAGCGCCGGGGTGTCGATCGGTTCTCGCTGTCAAAAGAGTACAGCAATTCGCAGGAAGAAGCCCCGACTGAGGGTGTGGACCTGACCAATCGCTACGCGAAGCTGAACACTGACGAGTTGAAACGTCGGTACGGCACGAAGGATGATGCGGTTTGGCGCAAGCTGTCAGAGCGCCGCATGACCAACGACACAGGAATCGACCCTGACGTAATGGCCGATAGCATTCCGGGCGGTGGGTTTGACTCCGGCGACCAGCTTGTCAGGGCATTGGCTGAAGCGTTGCCTCCTGCTCAGGTCATTGCCGACTTGACCGATGCGCGCATGATGGAACAGTTCGGCGACATCACCAGTCAGGCTGCATTGAATGAAGCGGCTGACGTGGCGGTGCATAACGAGCTTCGTGCCCGTGTGATTGCCACTGAGCTGAAGGCGCTGGAAAAGGCTGGTAAGGCAAAAGAGTCCGGTAATAGCTTGTATGGTCGAAGCAGTGTCAACGTAATTGCCAAAGCTGCAAAAGAGTACGCGGCGCGCGCCATCTCGCGTCAGAAGATTAAAGACCTGCGGCCAAAGCAGTACGCCGCTGCTGAGGCGCGTTCGGCGCGGTTGACTAGGGAGTCAATGGGCGGTGACTTGAATGTTTCGGCGAAGCATAAACAGAATCAGCTTATTAACAATTACGCTACCAAGCTGGCCTATGAAGCTCAGGCCGAAGTTAGAAAGGGTGTAGAGTTTTTTCGCAAGGTGACTACTGGCGCGACGGATAAGGTTAGCAAGTCACGCGACTTTGACATGGTGATGGCTGCGCGTGCCGTGTTGGCTGAATACGGCATTGGAACTAAGGGCGAAGTTGCGAATAGCTACCTTGCGTCAATGGAGTCCAACGATCCAGACGGCTATAAGTTGATGCGAGATCGGGTGGACAACTTATCCGATGGTGCGAAGCCTATCAATGAATTGACTGTTGAAGAGTTCCGGGGGTTGAAGGACGAAATCCAAAGCCTTTGGGATATGGCGCGGCGCAATCGCCAAATTGTTGTTGACGGCAAGCTAATGGATATTGAAGACGCCGAAACAGAACTTCAAACTCGCATGGAAGAGATTGGAATTCCGCTTTCCATTCCTGGGGAAAAAGGTGCGATTACAGTCCGCGAATCCGCTGGGCGCGCATTACAGCACGCGCTTTCATTGTTGCGAAGGGTGGAACAGTGGGCAGAAGGGATGGATGGCGAATATGGCGGGCCGTTCCTGCGGTTGGTGTTTCTTCCAGTCAAGCAGGCAGCAGACCGCTATCGCGCAGACAAGGTGGTTTTTAGGAAAAAGTATCAGGATTTGGTTGATGCGGTTGCGCCGTCATTCACAAAGTTGCTGATTGAAGCGCCATCGTTGGGGTACACATTTGGTCAAGGGCATAACGGCATAGGTCACGCCGAATTGCTTCACGCCATTCTTCACACTGGCAACGCATCCAATAAACGCAAGCTGTTATTGGGTCGAGGGTGGGCTACGTTGAACGACGATGGCAGCATGAATACTGATGTGTGGGACTTGTTCATTAAGCGAATGCACGACGAAGGAATCTTGACAAAGGTCCACTACGACTTTGCCCAAGGCGTTTGGAATTTACTGGAAGAGACAAAGCCATTGGCACAAAAAACCCACCGTGAAGTCTTTGGCCGTTACTTCGATGAGGTTACTGCGGATGGGTTTGATACTCCGTTTGGAAGGTACTCGGGGGGGTACGTACCTGCTCAGGGCGATCCGCGAATTGTGCAAGATGCCGAGAAGCGCTCGTTGGTTGAAGCGCAAAACGAAAACATGGCGTTTAGTTTTCCGTCAACAAACAAGGGCTTCACAAAAGGTCGCACAGAGTACAACGTCCCATTAATGCTGGACCTGCGAACCATTGGGCAGCATCTGGATAAAGTGCTTTTATTCTCGCATATGGAGTCACCAGCGCGGGACGCCAATCGGTTGCTTTCACGCGCTGGCGTCAGTCGTTCGCTGGGCAGAATCGACCCAACTATTTACAGCGGCATGTTGACCCCGTGGTTGCAGCGAAGCGCCAGGCAGATTGTGGAAACTCCAATCGTCGGGGATGGCGGTATCTCACGGGTGCTGTCAGTTGTCCGTGCGCGGGCAGGTATGTCTTTGATGATGGGTAACGTAAGCAATACATTGCAGCAGCTGACTGGATTTGTTGGAGCCTTCGGGAAACTGAAGTCTGACAAATTAGAGTCAAACATGATTAGGGCTACAGCTCAGTTCATGGCAAGCCCGAAGAAGATGTCTCAGGCTGTCAGTGATGCTTCTATCTTCATGGAAGGCAGGATGGGTAACGAGATTGCGGCCATCAATAACACGATCAACGAGATTCTTTTAAACCCAAGCTTGTATGAAAAAGGACAGGCATGGACGCAAAAACACGCCTACTTTTTACAAAGTGCAATGGCTAACACGATGGAGCCGATCATTTGGACGGCGGCATACAACGCAAAAATCTCCAAAAGTGGCGACGAGAAATCGGCTGTTGAATACGCGGATAGCGTGATTCGGCAAACCCAAGGATCAACCTTGCCGGAAGATGTAAGCCGCATGGAAACTGGCCCAGCTTACGCAAGGTTTTTCACTCAGTTTGTAGGCTACTTCAACATGATCGCCAACACAAACTTAACTGCTTTGCGGCAGCTGTCTCAAGATGCTGGAGTAAAAAACAAAGGCAGCAAGGCGCTGTTTATTGTCACGATGGGTATGCTTGTGCCAATGTGGGTGGCCGAGGCAATTGCCCAAGCTATGCGCGGCGGGCCGGAAGATGATGAGGGTGACGGCTATCTTGATGACTGGTTGTTTGCCGTTTTTGGCATGGGAACGATCAAAGGATCATTTGCGATGATTCCGTTTGTCGGTCAAACCGTGAATGCTGGTATCAACCGATTCAACGGAAACCCAGCCGATGACCGCATGAGTATGTCGCCTGTTATTAGTTTGCTTGAGGCTGGTGTAGGTGTTCCGGTGGATGTGTATAAAGGCATCACTGACCCGGACAAGCTAAACAAGCGCAATGCTGTGCGTGACGTGGCTAGTGCAATCGGACTGGCGACGGGCCTGCCTGCTGTCCCACTATCTAAGCCGCTCGGTTATCTTGCCGGGGTTATGGATGACAGAATCACTCCTGAGAATCCTGTAGACCAAGTGCGCGGCATGTTGACTGGTGCTGCAAGTCCAGTCAGTAAAAACTAAGCCGTATAAATCAATGCGAGCGTTGCGTTAAAACAACAATCACAGAGTGCCCAGTGTTGCTAACAACTAAGTAACTAAAGGCCCTCATGACTATCGCAACAGAAATTTCACGCTCTGGCCCATACGCGGGGGCGGGTAGTCCGGGCCCGTTTACGGTTGGCTTCAGGTTCCTGAGTCAATCTCATCTTCAAGTCGTCAAAACAAGTGCTTCCGCTTTTGACACAACGCTGACGCTCTCGGTGGATTACACCGTTAGCGGCGCGGGCAGTCCTACAGGTTCAATCACACTCACGTCAAACCTCTTGGCTGGTGAGAAGCTGACAATCATCCGCAATGTACCGTTTACGCAAGAAGCGGACTACTTGGCAAATGACACGTTCCCAGCTGAGTCGCATGAGGCCGCGCTGGATAAGCTCACGCAACAAAACCAGCAGCTAAACGAGCGGTTGAGGCGTGCGCTTGTGTTTGGTGTTGGGTCTATAGCCAGCACAACATTGCCAAACGACCTAAGCCGGGCAGGCAACCTACTGGGGTTTGATTCTATCGGTAACGTGATTGCCGTTGTCCCGTCATCTGGTTCTGCATCTGACGTGATCGCTCAACTGGGCAACGCCACGGACCCATCAAAGGGTTCTTCGCTGGTGGGATATTCAGCCCTTGGAGCTGGCGCTGTTCCTCAAACCCTTCAAACCGTGCTTAGGCAGCAGCATAAAACCTTTGAGCAGTTTGGCGCAATTGGTGACGGGGTGGCCGACGACACTGCGGCGTTTGTCGCGGCGGTTACTTCGCTGTCAACAAGTGGCGGTGTGCTTCAAGCTGTCGGCGGCAAGACCTATAACTACACCTCAGTGGTTTACCCGGCTGACGCAACCGCTGGGATCATCATTGAAGGCTACGGCGCTACGTTCCGCAAGACAAGCGCAGGCGGTAACGGCTTTGTCATACGCGGCACGGCCGGGCCGGGGGGTCCAACTGGGGGCAAGCGTCGAGGCTGCGGCATCCATGGTGGTCGATTCACCCACGCAGTCGCTCAAACCTCGGGTAGTACGATTCACATTGAAGACGCCGAACAGACCCAGATCAAAGATTTTGAAATCGAACTTCCGCACATCGGAATCTTTGTCAAGAACTGCTTTAACGTCCACATCAAAGGTAAGAGCTACGTCCGCAATTCTGTGCTGGCAGACGTTTACCTACAGGGCACAGGGACCACTCCAACAACAATCGACACATTTATCGACGGGGTTCTGGGTGAGGGCACATCAGGCAACACCTCGAAAGTCGGGCTTGTTGTTGACAGCGGGGTTAGCGGGGTCTATGCATCTAATTGTGACTTCACCCACGGCGTTACGGGTGTGCGGTTCAGCAACACGATTGCGGGCACTCCACGACCTGAGTATCTGTTTTTCAGCCAAGTGCTGTGCGACACAAACGCATCGAGCGGTTGGTTCACTCAGGGCGATTGTGTCGGCGTGTTCTATACGACTTGCTGGGGTGCTACGGCAGGCACCACCGGGTCGGGTTTTGAATTGAGCAACGGCACAGGCCACTTCCTGACAAACTGCCAGGCCTTCAACAATTCGCGAAACGGCGTCAACATCGCGGGATCAGCAGAGGTACACGTTAACGGGGGATTGTTTTCTGGTAATTCAACGAGCGCAGGGAATACCTACTCTGGCATTCGCGTAGCGTCTAACTCGGCCGGATTCTCTGTTAAGAATCTTCGATCTGGGAATGTTCCTGGGGTGGGTTCAGGAGTTCAGAAGCACGGCATTGACGTTTCTTCAGGGGCGTCTGACAACTACCAGATTTTAAGCAACGACCTTCGAGGCAATGGCACTTCCGCGCTAAACGATCAGGGCACAGGGTTGAGTAAACGCCTTCACGAAAATCAAGGTTTCAACCCGAGGGCCTTCATGGGGGTAGTGACCACCCCTGCAACGGGTGTCGCCCTTACAAACCCCTTCGGGACAGACGCATCGGTGTACATCGTCGGGGGGACCATAACGGCGATTGAGATAAACGGGAGCGCGGGCTTTGTTACCTTGGGAGTTACGACGGGCCATGTTCGCGTACCGGCCGGGACTCAGATACGACTGACTTACACAGGTTCGCCCACGTCCACATGGATAGGTGATTAATCATGGCTAGCGGACTTCGGCGTTCCGAGTTAGGTGTGCGGCTGATGTCCGCAATGCTTGCCCTTGACTTGGCAAAAAACTTCGTCAGTCCCGCAATGTGGATTTACGGCGAGTCGAGGTCAGTCATCGGAACGGTGGCGCGGCTGGCGACGTGGCCTGATGGGTTGGCGCTAGTGTTCTGTTTGGCCGCTGCAATGGTAGTGCCGTATATCCTGATGCAGCTATTCAAACCAAACATAGCCAGCCGAAATGTGTGGACGCAGTGGGCGTGCAGGGGGCTGCTGATGGGCGGTGTGATTTGGATGTACATGGCCTATCTGTCGCGTGATCTGGATTACGAGGTTGTCACCAGCTTATTCACATTCAACGGCGCGATGTCGCTTGTTATGGCTGGCATTTTGGGGTACGGCATCAATCAAGACCAGATTGAAAAAGAAGATCGGGCTAAAAAATGAAGCGAAACAAGTTGCGTAGTTTTGCTTTTGCTGTTTGGTGTTTAGCGTTTGTACATGCCGTGCAAGCCACCACCATGGCGGAGTTTATGGGCTCTTACGATCCAGATTTAAAATACTGGGCGCTCACATTCTCATTGCTAGGCGGGTCTATCAAATCAATTATGAGCTGGGAAGGGGATAATCGTGCAGTCCGTCAGCAAGCGGCTGAATTTTCATGGAATCTTTTTCATGCGTCTGTAGCTGGAATGGCTGCGTTTATGCTTGTGCAGGGACTGCGCGGCTCGGGCTATGCTATTGCCACTGAGGTCCGCGTAGGATGTATCCTACTGGCTGGTTGGCATGGCAAGTCAGCCTTAACGTGGATGGTTGACTTCATTAAAGCCCGTTTCAATGCACACGCTGTAAAGCAGGACGCAAAACCACTAGATGCTAAGGAGCCACCTTGAACTTAGATGAAATAATTGAAGACGCCTACACTCCGGCGCTTGATTTAATTTGTGTAGCTGATTCGCGTGAGGCCCGTGTGATGGTTCTCGCCATTGGGTTGCAAGAGTCCCGTTTTAAATACCGGCGACAAATGGGCAACGGACCGGCTAAATCGTTTTGGCAGTTTGAGCGCGGCGGCGGCGTAAGGGGTGTATTGAACCACGCGGCAAGCAAGGTAAAGGCTTTGCATTTATGCTCTGGCAGAGGTGTCGCACCAGACCCAATGAGCGTGTGGAATGCGATGGAATTCGATGATGTGCTGGGCGCTGGGATGTGCCGACTTTTGCTGTTGACCGACCCCAAGCCATTGCCCAAGGTAGATGACGTACAAGGTGCTTGGGCTTACTACATTCGCACGTGGCGACCAGGCAAACCCCATATAGATTCCTGGGCAGGATTGCACGCCCAAGCTGTGATTGCTAGCGTATGAGCTGGATCAAACAAGCCCTCCTATTCCCGCTGGTCATGGTGGTGCAGGTGTTCATCCTTATGATGTTCTTCGTGTCCGTCCTGATGGCTTTAGTGCAAAAGGCATTCAAGTGAC
>Ga0326734_1000154_pt1 | contig 20260 bp, 25 predicted proteins | sample 15_GP2_1315_FD_207944 | JGI IMG/M metagenome (GOLD analysis project Ga0326734, IMG submission 207944) | Glacier ice microbial communities from Ngari, Tibet, China - 15_GP2_131.5 | ecosystem: Environmental > Aquatic > Freshwater > Ice > Glacier | place: China: Ngari, Tibet | collected 2018-07-18 | reverse complement strand
ATTATTAACAGTCTTGTAAGTAATACTGAAATAACTGACACGATAACTCTTTCAGGAAGAACTCATACAGGAAGCGTTTGCTTTTCACCAAGAGGGTTATCTTTTGCTTTAATAGGCTTAGGAATATTAGACGTTAAGGTGCAAAGATTTTCACATTTAATAAAAACATTACAAAACATTAAAGGTAGGTTATAATGATTTCACGCCATAAAACAAGAGTACATATTCGCATTGATAAAGATGCACGTAATTTTATTGATGCTAGTGGCTTAAATACTGATAGTAATTTAAGTGTAGCTGGTTTATATACAGCAGAAGAAGCTAGAATGGCTTTGCATTTCTTTGTTGTTGGATTAAAGAGTTTAAAAGATATTGGTCAAACTCAAACAGTTTGGGAAAGAATGAAAGCTGTCTATGTTTTTATAGGTGGAACAGCAAGTATGCACAAGTTTAACCTTAAAGACCCTAGAGATTTAGATGCTGCATTTAGGTTAGTCTTTAATAGCACATTTACTCATTCTGGTACAGGAGCGTTACCTAGTTCTGCTACATCTATAGCTAATACCTATCTAAACCCCTCTTTAAATTTAGCATCTCAAAACAGCTTACACTTATCATTTTATTCAGGAACAAATGTTCAAAATAATTTTTATGATATAAGTGCAGGCGCAGGAGCATTTAGAATTTACGGCAATGGTTCTGGTTTTAATGGTGGTCAGTTAAGTTCTTCAACTTTTCATCAGATAGCTGCAACCAACTCTTTAGGATGGTATGGAATTAATCGAATAAATGCAACTCAAACCACAGTATTTAAAAATCAAACTTTAAATACTATTTCAAATACTTCTAATGTGTTTCCAAATTCGGAGGTGATATTGTTTGGGGAAGCAATCGCAAGCGCAAGTTCAATGAGAGAAAGTAGGTTAATCATACTAGGTGCAGGCTTAACTGACTTAGAATTATCTAGTCTATTTTTAATAACAAACAACTTACAATCGTCATTAAAAAGAAATCCATTTTATTCATAAGATTATGAAAATACAGATAGAACCAATACAAGTAGCCTTTCAAACAGAAGCAAACTTCATTCAACTACGTCAAGGTGGATATGTCTTAGGTAGCAACGAAGCGTGTAGAGTAAGGCTTCTTTTTTATAAAGATGGTGATTTAATAGATGACCAAAAAATAGTAGAAATACCTAAAGAACTTGTAATTCTTTGGAATGATAATGACCAAGTATTGATTGATTATGTTATTAGTACTTTAGGATTAGTAGTAGTACCTCCACAATTAAACACAATTTAAAATGAACCAGTCAATAAAAGACAATCCAATAAGAAGCTTACTAGCTGTTGCTATCATGGCTTACACAATGATTTTTATGAGCTATGTAGTTGTGGTTCACGGTGACGATGCAGGCATATTACAATTACTCATAGGTTTTGTAATGGGTGGCTCAATGGTAGGTAGCGTAATGGGAGTTTATTTCAGCAGTTCAGATAAACCCCCAGTGCCAAAAACAGGCGAAACAACGGTAGCAAAAGTAGTCGCAACAATTACGAAATCAGATGATTGATGAAGTTATTAACTTTTAAAAATAATGGAAGAGATACACTTAAAACCAACCATACAGGAAGTTGCAAAGTATCCATGGGCTTATATGCTCATAAGTGCAGTCGGTATTATAGGGTTTTTATTCTACCAAAATTCAGACGTTACCTCTTCATCAAATAAAAGTTGTGAAGCTGATAATGAACGATTAAGAACAGAAATAAGACAGGAACGAAAAGAAAAAAACGAGTTATATAACGCCTTATTAGTGAGCACTGGAGTACTTAAAATAATTGATAAAAAAACGGAAACAACAAAAACAGACAGTTTAAAAACAACGCAAAAATGAGAAGTTTATTAAGATTTTGGTACTTGCTGGTGATTCCTGCTCTAGTACTTGTAATTATTTTTCTACGGAAAGACAACATAGAAATGAAAGCTGTGATTACCCAGGCCAATAAAAAAGAAGCTCTTCAAAAAAAGGAAATTCAAACAGAGGCAACTATTTTAAATCGCAAAATTAGCGAGGAGGGCCTAGAACGCGTGACCATTGCAGAAGCAGAAAACATTTTACCTAGGGGTTTTCTGAATGATGATGAAGTTAGACCCGGTATTGTAGATTCTACAGCCTCGGATTTGAACATTAGAAAAAAGCAGGTTGAATCTATTACCATTATCAACACGACTTTAGCCGCGGAAAATCTTGTTTTAAAAAAGACCATAGATTCTTTAAATCGAGTTTTCTACACCTATAACGATAATTATTTAGCCGTTAAGTTTAAGCTGCCGGATGCCGTAGACACAATTCCAACTTTTGATTATATGTATAATGCTAAACTCAATTATGTTCAATACTGGAAAAAGAAATTCCCTGTTATCGGTGCGAAAAGAAGCTACGTAGATATTTGGAGTGATGACAAAAGAAACACTATTAACGGAATTGACAGGCTTAAAATTGAACAAAGGGAGCCTCAATTCGGATTAAGGCTACAACTAAGAAGTATTTATGTAATGGATAGCCAAAAACTCTTTGTAGGCCCAGGCGCAAGTTTTGATTTTAAAAGGTATAACATTATCGGGTATAGTTATTACAACGTTACTGATCGGAATTGGTTCCAAGCTGTAGGTATTAATTACGATTTTGTCAGGTTTTAAAAACTTAATATGAGCAGTTTAACTGAAATAGCAAAAGCCTGGTACAGCTTTATTCAACAAACTCCTGAAATTCAGGAATTAGCTCAACGTCGCTTAGCTATTTGCGACTTGTGCCCATCTAAAGTACAAATAGGATCAACTGGGCAACTTATCCTTAACGCAATTAACGAAAACAGTTCGATGTACAAATGCGGAGAATGCCATTGTCCCTTAGCTGGTAAAACAGCTGGGGAGCATTCAAGGTGTCCACTTAACAAATGGTAAACTAGAACATGGTAAAATTAGAAAACAAGTTCAGCTGGTTAGCGGAAGAAAAAGCTCCAGCTATGTTAGTAGAAGCTTTAAAGTACAATGGTTTAAAAGAAGTAATTGGCGCCAATGACAACCCAACAATTTTAAGTTGGGCTAAGACTTTGGGAATTAGTTGGTACAGCAAAGATTCAATCCCCTGGTGCGGTTTATTTGTGGGCTGGGTAGCTCACAAGTGTAATTATGCTTTTGACAAGAATAAATTACTATCCGCTAGAGAGTGGATAAAGTGGGGCGATCCAGTAATAAAAGGTAGAGAAATGCTTTGGGACGTACTTGTATTTGTTAGAGAAGGTGGAGGCCACGTAGGTTTTTATGTGGCGGAAGATGCAACAAGCTTTTGTGTGTACGGAGGAAACCAATCAGATTCTGTAGGTTTTACCTGGATAGCTAAAAGTAGATTATTGGGAGCAAGAAGACCTAAGTATGTAGTGGGAGAACCTGATAATGTAAGACAAGTTTCTATGACCAGAGACGGAGTGCTATCAACCAACGAAGCTTAAAAATATAGGCCGACCAGTAAAAAAAAACCACTAGCCAAGTCTCAGGATTGTACCTGAGACTCTAAACTAGTGGTTTTATTGTATTGTTCAACCGAGTAATATATAAAACAATCATAGTTGGGTGGCGACATTAGCTCGTCACTTGCGTTCAATCTTACCCCCAAAGCATTTTCTATGTACACTTTTAAGAATGTACGCATTTTCAAATCATCATCTATAGCCATAAGCCTGGCGTCTGTATAAGGTTTCCCGTTTTCACTTTTTATCTGTTTGTAAGATAAACCAGCGTGGTCAACTATTCTGCGCTTTGCATCTGAACTGAATTGAGAATACTTTCCTTGTAAAAACAAATCAACATCAGCTAACCACTCGTCAGGCAACAAAAACGTAATGAACATTCTGCCATCTTGTTTTTGAGCGTATTGAAAAGTTTGTTGTTGGTCTATTCTCATTGGAATATAGAATACTTCCACATGAAGCAACATTGGGTTGTCACGATTGACGTAACATTGTTTAAAATTATTGTGACCAAAAGCATACTTATTTAACCGAGTTAACGGTAAAAGATAGTAAGTACACAAGTGATAATCGTACACGGCATCAAAGAATTTATTCATATAACTGATGTATTATGGTCTACCAAGAACCAAATAGGTCTTCGGCATCCTGGCCAATTTGATCTTCAGGGACACGAATGTATTCAGAACTGGCCGCATTATCAAGTTCAAACGTATTAATGTACGGATACGCAATTTCAGCATCCGGTAAACCTAAGCCGATTAGCCTGCAATGAAGCTCGTATTCAACTAAATCACCGAACTTTTTAAAGTATGCTTTTCTTACTACATTATCAGCAGCCTGGGCATCAGTAAAATCAACGTCAACCAGTAATTTAGCTGCTCCAACTTTGCCCATGCCTGGAATTCCTTTGATGTTATCTCCAGTATCTCCTATCAGCATTTGAACGGCCCAGTTTTTCAAAGCTTCTGCCGGCTCAATAACTGAGTGTACATCTTTACCGTAGTTAAAGTTGTTGCCGGGTACTTGCTTCAAATCCTTGTCTGGAGAACAAATAACTGTGTTTTGCATGACGCGGTGTAGTTCTGCAACTGCATCATCAGCCTCGTAGTTACTTAGTTTTTCAAACTTCCACTCTTGAATGCAGTATTCTGTGATGTAAGGTTTCCACTTTTCAATTCCTGGGTGCGTTTCTGCTCTGTTTGCTTTGTAGGCGCTATAGATATTGTTTCTAAACGTGATTTTTGAAGAGAAAAACCCAGCATACTGCCGAGCCTTGGTCTTTACAAGAATTTCAGTAATGAATCTATCCACAGCGTCTCTTACGTGGTCAGTATTATCGGTATCTTTGTAATGCCAACCTACAATATAAAGTATAGAGTCTGCATCAATCAAAGCTGTAATACAAGAATTGCCTGTAAGGTCTTTAACTCCTTCAGGCTTGTTTATTAAGGAATGTATTTGACTCATTTCGTAGTTGTTTTAATTGCAACAATTCTTCTTTACACCTTAACAACTCTACAAAATCCTCAACATGAGTAATTGCAAATTCTCCAGCAGTATAAAACTTAGTTCCTTTCTTAACTCTGTAGTTATGAAAAACAACATTGATAACTCCTGGGTTAGTTGGGAGTTCTTTAAGAAGTGAATGGTATTTGACAGCGCCAGTCACGTCTTTGCACTGAACGTTTACAGGAATTCTTCCGTTAGCAAACTCGTCGTAATTAACAATATCTACTTTTTCTCCATCTCTGGCTCTGTTGCAACTTCTTGAGCTGGCCGCATGAGGAAAGATAGGTTTGAGTTTCTTGATTGTTTTTAATTCATAAGCGTGTCCTGCAGTTCTGTTGCGATTGGACTTTTTAGGTTCGGGCATAAAGAGTAAGTAAAAACCCCTCGAACTGTGCCGAGGGGTAGGTTGATTAGTCTAAATCAGTAGTTGCAATAGCTTTCAAATCACCAGAAGTATCTTCTGTTTTTTGAGCTACTTCACCTAATTCTACCAACGAGTCATTTAACATCGCTTCGTATTCTTTGTCGGTCAATTTACCGTAATCAGAAGAGAAGTAGATACTTCTGTTCACACCAGCAAACGATTTAAAAACAAAGTATTCCTTTACTATAACTGCACCATCACCTTGGTCGGTGAAGCGTCCAATCATGGCTGGGTCCAGGAACACGTTATGGGTTACAGTGCCAGGATTTTGGTAACCTCTGATGTAATCTAAGTTTCCAATGTGTAAACCTTTGTCTCCAAATACGCCGTCAGTACAGTTAACTTGGTTCCACTCTTTTAAGAAGTGGCGACAGCCAACTCTGATAATGTGACCCTCAGCTTGCTCCCCATCTGTGTTTTCACAAACAAAGACATCACCGCCAGTGCCCATAACGGCCGGTTCAAACACTCTTTCTTCTACAAAAGCAGGAGTATCGTAAGAAACAATACCGGTGTTTTCATCAATGGTTGGTGTGTAGCGAGAAACTTGTTTTCTGTTGCCTTCAGCATCTAAAGTCCACTTTTCAGTTAGCTCGTTGCTCACTTTGTAACTTACCAGCAAACCTTCTTCGGTGATTGAAGTTTGGTACCCAGTAGCCATCTCTTTAGCAACCTCGTTAGAGGCGCCCTGCTCTAAAAAATCCTTCAACAAACCGTTGTCAGTGTATTTAGTGTTGATGTAATTGGCCAGCAACTTGCCTTTGGCTTGTCCTGCAGCAGAACCTTTTTTCCAAACTGGATTTCTTAGGAACCTTACCCACACTTTAATCAGTGGCATAAATTCTAAACCTTCCTCGATGGACTTTAAAATTCTATCCACTAAAGCTTGTGGCATTGGCTCTTTTAAGATTCTACCTTTTAACTGCAAGTAAAACTTACCAGTAGCTGCATTTACAAAGATGTAAGGACAAATGGTCTCTGCTTGCACTTTGAAATTCTCCTTAGTTAAGGGAGCAAACTCTTCTAATATGGCAGTAACCTCTTCCATGGTTTTTGCTTGGTTAGCCTTAGCTTCCAAATCTTTCATGGTTTTATAAAGTTCCTCTTTATAGGTTACACCAAATGACTTACCGTTAGCACTTCCAGTGATAACTTTGCCGGATCTTGTTACATTAATGAACATGGTCTGTTTGCGTATTAAATTGTGTAATTATTGAATTGTGAAATTATGTAATTAATTGTAAGTATGCTAATTTTTGTCGACTCTTTCATCCACATAAGCCTTAATAACTTGCTCTTGTTCAAGAGTTAAGTCTCTGGCGTCTGTCAATGAAGTTACCATATTTAACATGGTCGAAATTGGCTTAGCGTATTCCAGCAAGCCCATTAAGTTTTTGTATAACTCAAGGTCAATGCCTACTGCTCCTTTAATGTTGCCTGCATTGTCGTCGTCAGGAAACAGCTCTTTAGCTTTCTCCGCAATAGCTTCGGCATCGTCAGGAAATTGAGCAACAAACAACTGTAAAACCATGACTTTGTCAATGTGGTCAACAATTTCAGCCGCTGCTTCAGACTGATCTAATAAACTTTCCAGTTTTTTATAGTGAAGATCAGAGTACGCATTTAAAAAGTTAAACTTCTCATACACATCGGCGTCAATTGACTTGTAACCGTGCATAAATTGAAGAAGATTTAAATGAGCATTGATGATTCTTGCAGTATTCCACTGCACTAGTAATTGACTCATGGTTAAAATTCCATTGTTAAATCGTACAAAAAATGAGGTAATGTGAGCATGGTTATCACCCATGTATCGCTCGTTGGCTTTAGAAATCTTTAGCAACCTGAATGGAGAACCATTAAACCAAGATTTTCCACTAACATCGCCCCAAGACATTGCAGGGATTGGCCCGTTAGGGTCTTCTGCTGCTAATTTATCGATGTGCCCAGTAATAAAAATCGCAGCGATACGCAACAATTCTTCGTACTCTTGGTTTCCGTAATAAAACTCCAAATCGTGAAGGTTTTCTAGTTTATCAAACGTTACTTCGACTTTGTGCCACGAAGATTCTTCGCCAGACCAAACTGAGGGAGTAAAACCTACCATTTTGCCTTCAAGTTTTCTACGCTCTTTAGCACTGGTACTTATCTTACCTGATTGAGTTTCAACTACAGCATCTTCTTCAATTTCCTCGTCAACTGCTACGTTTCCAAAACCTTCAGGAACGTCTACTTCCTCGTACTTTAGCAATCCGGCACTGGCCAAAAACAGCTCTTCGGCTTTTCTTTTGCGCAATGTAATTGGAGCGTCGTCTTCTTTGTTAAATAAACTTGGACGTTCTGGGTTTTCTTTATCTGGAATAAAGGGCATGTAGGTTACAAAACCTTCAGGATACAAACTCAGTAAATACAAATCTTTCTTATAAGAGGTGTTTTCGTACTTGATAAAAATAGGCAAGTTTCCTAAATCTCCCAGTGTTTTTGAGGATCTTCTGCTGGCTTTGTAGCTCATGTTAGATTCCTTATCGTAGCGGTTTTCTTTAGTAACCACACCAATAGAAGTCATCATAGGAAACAAAGTCTCTAAGCTTGCCGAAAACTTAATGCTGCTATCTCCAATGTACGCAGGTTTTAGCTCAGTCAAATTAGCTATGTTAGCTAAAGTCGCCATTACTCGAACCTGCTTATCCGAAGACTTGCCATGATTGTAACCATTACCCAGCAATGAAGCTGAACACAACCTTAACCATTTTAAGAAATCTTCTTCTACAAGTTGAGTAGATACATAGTTTGTAGCTATTTCCACAACTTCTTTAAATCGTTTCTTAATCGTGGCGCCCGTAATTTCGTTCCAAATCACAGATTCTCTACTTGGGCTAACTTCAATCTCATGAGGCTGAACTTTAATACCAATGTTACCTTGCTGTTCTTCGGTTTCTAGTTCTAGGAAATCAATGTAACCGTAAGAGATACCATTAATCAGAATATGAGGTTTAGAAAACTGATTGTTGTCCGAAATAACAATCTTGTCATCTTCATACAGTATTTCTGCTTCAGTAACAATGATTTCTTCTTCTCCACTATAATGGTGTATAGCAAGTGAGATGTTGGGAAAATACAGTAACTGGTTTTTTACAGCGTTAATCAGCTCAGTTTTGTTGTGCTTTTTAACTTCCACTGTAATGTCAATGCCGTTAAGCTCTGCAGTTTCTTCAGAATAGTAAACATCATCGTATTTGACAATTATCAACTCTCCGTTCTCGTCAATCTTAGTTTTGGTACGCGCTACAACGTACTTCTTATTGGCTTTGCCGTTAAGTGAGTTAAAGGGAGGAATGATACTTTCTACGTGATTGCTGTAAACATTGAAACAGAAACGCTCTCCATTGTAGTAACTAGTGGTAGTGTAATACTTTACGCCGGTTGATAAAGCTACCTTAGCACCTAAACCAAACTTACCTAGCGGTTTTTTAGCTAATCTTTTGGTACTGTAGCCCAACTTAAAATAGCCTAACAGTCTATTTCCACCTAAACCAACGCCTTTGTCTGAAACAATTAGCAAATCACGTTCAAGAGCTCCTTGCTCTTTGTAAATGATATTTACCTTGTTTGCATCTTTGTTTAAAAACTCAGCATTGTAGTAGTTTGGGTCAAAAGTACTGTCTTTGTACACCCCACGGTTAGCTTGAATGGACTCGTCTAAGTTTTCGTTGCCTTCAGTGTAGTAAAAATCAGATTCTTTGGCTTTGCCTTTGAGAATTGCTATTGCGTTGTCTCTTTCGTTAATTGCATCAATTCCATTGGAAACCAGTTCTCTGATTGTAGACTTAATCGGGTATTGATACTGGGAACGCTGCAAGTTGTCGAACAACATGGCTTGCGCACCTTCATCAATTTCTTTAAGCATACCCGAGTGCTCAATTACTTCTTCTTCGTGAATTGCCATACAGTTTATGGTTTAGTAAATTACTTGGTTATGTTTTCGTTGTTGAAAGTTTTACGATACTGGATAAAACCTCTAAAGTTGCCCGAAACACCAAACTCTTCTTTGTTGTTACTGCCAAAAGGATTTCCGTCCCCTTGTGTAGCATGATGGCCGTAGTATTCACTCTCGGTCATAACTTTAGCACAATGTTCAAAAGGTGACCAGTGTCCAGATTTAGCTAAATTGTCGTGAAGCTTGATGTCGTTTTCGTAATTAGCGGGTTTACCTTCTTCTCCAACAACTGTGTAAGAAACTCTAGCACAACGCGCTGTAGCAACTTTGATTCTGTTTTGTATTAGTGCTTTGCAGTTTTCTAAAGTATTTTCAAGATTATACTTGTGAGCCTGGGCGTAAGTTCCATCATGATTCAATGATTTGAAGTTTACAGTATCTTCTAACTGTTTATCGTCGACACTATCTCCAAACGGTATATGCCAATCTCCAGCTTTCAACTCTTTGGGCGTACTTTCATTTAAAGCGTCCCACATTGCTTCAGCTAAAGCCATCATGTGAATTTCAGCTTGCCCTTTGTTGTGGGTAAGCTTATACACAGCATCTTCGTTTTCTAAACCTTTGCTTGCGTATTCTTTCCAAGACCTTAAATTATCTCCACCGTATTGAGGACATCTCAAAGCAAAGAAGTTTTCCCACTCTGTTGCAGTTATAATTACTGTATGCCACATAAATGGCTCAAGTAATCTGTTACAAAGCTGTTTGGTTAAACCTAGACTGTGCAATCTTTCCGCTTCTTTTATAGCTGACTTAGAGGCAGCTATCCACTCTTCTTTAAACAGTTTTTCTGCTTCAAAATTCTGTGTCAATCCGCCAGCATAACTACCGCCTATATCAAGAGTAATTTTGTCTGCGTTGGTAAAATACTCTGTTCCTTGCATTCCTTTGTGATCTTTTTGCCAAGCAATAGGGATAAAAGGATTTTCTTCAACCGACTTTAGCATTTTCTCAAAAGGTATTGCTCGGCTGCTGGCGGAGTTTCTACTCATCATTCTGTGAGTGTTTAACTCAGCAAGAATGAATCGAGGGAACGTAACTACCATTGTGGTAATACGATTGCCTCTTTCTGTGCGGCTGTCCGCAACTATGTTTGCTTTAATCATGTGATTATTTTAAAGTGAACTAACATTTCTTGCACTTTGACAAGCAAGTCATCGAGCGTACCGTTGTTTTCAATAGTGTAGTCAAAGTTTGCATTGTCAAGAGCTGTTTCCGATTCATGCTCTACTTTTCGAGTGTCGATTGTAATATGAGCATTCATTAAAAACATCTCTCGTTCTTTCGGGCGGTTAACTCTAACAGTAAAACCACCTCTAGCTTTAACGCCTTCAAGCTCGTTGGGAAACCTCATGTCAGAAATAAGCCAGTTAGGATAAAAAACAACTTCTGGGTTTTCTATACAATCTTTACATAAATGCTGTCGTTTAAAACCGTTGTAAGATTTGGCACAATTGATACAAGCCTTATGGCGATACAGTTCACTAAAATCTTTTAAATCATGTGCTTTACCTTTTGGAAATGATTTGTAGTCCGCAAACAAAGCATTGACCCAGGCATTTTGATGCACCTGGTTTCTGACTGCATCCGTTCCCAGTTCTTGAAGAAGTTGACGTACAGTCATTGGTTCAATCTTAGCTTTAAACAAGCCAGTATTATGATTAACATAACCTATTCGATAGTCTTTTTCTAGTCCTGCTGTCCAAATAATCTTACGCTCCCATTCAGGGCCAAGCGCGGAATTCTTAACTTCGGGTTTTTCTAAGTCCTCAACTGAAAATCCAGTTAGCAGTGATGCCATTTGTTTAAGCTTACCAGCAAACTTCCTAACTTTCCAAGTGCTGTCAACAGATGGTGTATTTGTTTTCCAGTTAAACTCTTGGCTTGTTAATTTTTGAATCATACCAGCAACGGCGTCTTTGCCGCTGCCGATTTTTCCAGATATTGCTATTATGGACATGATAATTGGGTTAAATAGAGGTGTGCATTTTTATTAATAGCAGAATTGCAACACACATAATAATAAATACAAGACCCTTTTCGGGGGACTCAATTCTAACTGCCATATCATCAATTGTCGTTTTAGACAGATAAAGCGCTATTAAAATTGTGAGTCCTGAAATAAGAATTACAAAAACATATATGAGTGGCTCTTTCATGCTTTTTGCTCCTCCAAAGCAGCACGCTCTTCGTTTAAGTTCCTAGTTACTGCTTGATTGTAATCAAACTTCTCAGGAAAACGAATCTTCAACTTTTTATGAACAGTAGCTCTTGCTTCTTTCATGCTTCTATTGCGGTCAAGTGCAACAAATTCCACACAAGTAAAAAACAAATACAGAGTTTCAGCGCGCTCTTCAGGTGTGCATTTCACTTTTTTGTAAGCCAGTTCCGACTTATCGTAATCCTGCAACTTGCCCAGTGAAATTCTGAGTTTGTCGTAGTAGTCTTTACGTTGCTTACGTGTAGCCTGCTCAGGGTGAATAGGTGTGAATTCTTCCGGTATATAAATGCTGTGAGTTATGGCGTAAGCACAACCAAACCACTGGGCATCTGCTAATTCTTCTGAAAGATTAACTTCATCCCGAGTTTGAAATGCCTGCGTTAATTCACACATTATTTCACTGCCCATACCTAAACACGCATGTATGCTATTTAATAGAGGACTTCCCAAGTCGTTCAACGTTCTAGGTACGATGTTTTTAAATTCTCTAATAGTCATAAAAGTTGTGTAGTTTTTATAAAATTGTCATAGTCACTAATCACTCTTTTACCGTCCAGATTTATTGTAACCGTATAACTGAACTGGCCATCACACTCTATACCTATTGTTTGGATTCTACCGTACAAAAGTTCTTTATTAGGGGCTTCCATAGCGACAAAACGTCCATGGTAATTTGCGTCCAGTTGTTCTTCAAGAACTCCTCGACGTTTGTAGCTTAAATCTTCCATGCCTAGTGTATAAGTTGCTGTATTAATTTGAGTGTGGCTTCTTCGCCATATCGTTTTCTAAAGTCAGTAGGATCTTTTTCACCACTTTCCAGAGGAACGTAAACTTTATCGTAGGGGTATTTATCAGCTAAGTGCTTTCCATCGTTGTCATACCATACCACAATATTTTTGTACTTAGATTCTAAGTAAGAAAGGGCTTGAGCGCTAAGCAAATTGTTCTCGCTGTGAGAAGCAACAGATTCGTAACCAAACTCATGAAACATCATGTTGTCCTTGTTGGATTTTGTAATGATTAAAGTATCTGTTTGAAACTTTAATTGGCAAAACCCTTCAATGTGCCTTGATGTGTAATCATTTCTAAACTTGTCATCTTTGTTGGCAGCGTAAGGTCTGTAGATTTTATGTTTGCTCCATATTCGGTAGCTGTAACATAAATCTCCAGGCGCTTTAGGGTGTTTCTGTTGTTTTAATAACCAGAATAACTCTACTGCTTTTACATTGTACAGTGCTAGCGTTTGTTCGGTAATTCCATATTGACTCCAGTAGTTGAAATCCTTTTCCTTAAATGGTCTGGATTTAATATGGATGTCGCAAACAAACTTTGGCTCTGGTATGTAAGTACTAATAATCTTGTGTTCTATGGGTAAGTTTTCTAAAAAACCTAGTTCAAAATCCCTGTCAATAATTCTATAGACATCATCCTTGTTTTTAATTCCATGAATGAGGCCAATCATCTTAAAGATGTTGCCGGAGTTACCTGTGCCGTGGTCTTTCCACATATACTCATATTCAGTTTTCTTTAAACCGTCAGGAAATAAAGAAAATGAACTGGTCGTATCTGGGTCAGCATTATCACGAACGGGTGACTTAAATTTTGGGCCCAATTCGGGTGCAAAACCCAAGTAGTAACTATAGAGCGCGTATTCATCAACGCGCTCTAATATTGCTTTGTCAGATAAGATGGCTCCTTCTAAGTAATCATCTAAACTTTCCACAGCAGGTTCAGTTACTGGTTTGCAAACGGATCGTTCTCAGGTTCTGCTTCTTTAACATCAGCAGTTGTTACACTAACTGGGTCAGCATTGTCAAAACCGTTCTTAATCTCCCACGCAGAAAACTTGATTTTACTCGCCGCTTTAGGGATACTCATTGGTTCCATAAACGGAGAGTCTTTCAAGTAACGTGAAGGAATGGTTGCATAAGCTTTCTTTGCAGATTGTCTTGGCAACTTTAAACGGAACAACAACTCTGGATTTTCTATAAAAGGAGTTGCCAAAGCGATAAACTGATTTACAATGTTGTTGTAAACCTTTTCTTGCACTGTGTCAGACAGAATTTTAGTCCCGTAAGCAGATACGTCTTTGTCAATACCCGTACCTTTAAAGATGATAGCAGGAGAAAAGATAATCTTGTCATTAGTCATGTACTGAGACAGTATATGGACTAACGGATCACGCAGTTGAGAAATACGGTTCTTCATTTCGATTCCGTCAATCACTTTATCCGGTTCGCTCACCGGTGACTTACTGTCAAAAGGAAACATCCTTAATGATATGCCGTTGCCCCCTTCTGTGTGAGATAGTGAACCGCCATCTTCCCAATCAGCAAATGGATTTGCTGTCATGGCTTCTTTTAGTTCAGCTTCACCTGCAACAGGTTCTTTAAAAGAAATGATAAGCACTCCTGATTTTTCATCTGTAGTTGGTTTACCTAAGTAAACATTTTCATTGATTCCAATTCCAATCATAATAATGGGTCTATTTGTGCGTAAAACTGAGGAGACGGTCTATCTCCCCAGGGGTGAATTCATGGTTGTTTTAAAACCTAAGCGATACTTAGGCTTTTGCAGTTGCTTTTTTAGGAGTTGAAGTTGCAGGTACATTAGCAAATAAATCTGCTTGTGCTACTACTTCTTTTTCTACCTCCATCAAAGTGTCCATTCCTGGCAAGTCATCAGCACTTAATTCTGCTGCGTTCTCAGCTGTATCAGTTTCTGAAGCAAAAGGCACCAAAGCGTAAACCGATTGGTTTTCTCTGCGTGTGTAAGTTGTTTCTCCTTTTTTGTCTCCACGAGATACTGTTTTAGGGAAATTAAATATGCCGTTTGGAGATACAAATGGCATGTCTCTGAAGATGTTTAAATCAATAAAACCCTCTTCATTAGGTTCTACGTTGTACACTTCTTTTAAAAGTGGTAATAAAACTTCCTTACCGAAAGTTGCAGCTCCTTGTTCTTCAACAGTCACTTTTGGTGATCCATCTGCTTCGTTGTAACCAACAGAAGAGAAAATGTCTACTTTACCTGCATTTTTTAATGTAGCAGAAATGGCAACAAAACGCTCTGGTGATTTGATTGCCGGCATTTGCTCAATGTCGATAATGTCGAAACCAAAACCTTTGTGCTCGGCCTCCTTAGACTGGTAGCCTAAATTAAACTCAACAACTAATGCTGCTGATGGAAAAACTGCACCTGAAGCCCAGATACGAATGTCAGCGTTTATTGGCTGATATTGTTTTTTAGGTCTTGCTGCTGGCGTTTTCTTAGCCGGTTCAACTGCAGATACGGTAACTTTACTTAAAAATGATAACATGGTCTTTGCGTATTAAATTGTATAAATGAATGAATTGATTGCTTACTTACAGCTTTGGTCTTAAGCTGGTATTAATTTTCTGGAAGAAAGATTTTATCCCACTCAAACGGCATCACTTTGCCTTTTAAATGTTCGCACCTTCCACCCATAATTGCACCGCTTTCTACGGTTTCAAAAGAAATCATTAAAGGGCCATCTGGCTCTCTAAATACATAACCAATTGCGTCGGCTCTGGCACAAACAATTCCGCCTAACTTTCCAGTCAGTGAAATATCGCGTACGCTTACGTCCATACCGCCTTTGGTTAAGTTCTTTTCCTTAACGTGAGAAACAATGATGAGGGTTTTACAAACCTTAGATATAAGGATGAGCTTTTCCATCACTTCTTTACGTAGGTAGTAATAACCACCGCCGTTGGGAAGCTCAATAACAGATTCACCTGTAAAAGATTTACCTATTGTTGTACTTTTGTACTTAGCTGTTGCTGTACGTTCGGCCATATCCTCTAAAGCATCAATGGTGTCTAAAGAAATGTATTTGTAAGGAAACACATCAGCTCCTTTTTTACCGTCTTTTACACGTTTAGCGCCTTCTTTCATGATTTCTGCGTAAAGCTCATCAAGGTCAGAAGTTTTAGTAATTGAGATTCTAAGTGCTTCGTAATACGCTGCACCGTCTTCTAAATCCAGAATTAAATTCTCTGGAAGTTGAGATAAGATTTTGGTCTTACCTACTTTTGGCAAACCGTATATCACCAATATTTTGGGATTGATACGGGTTGGTTTTATTGGGGTTTCGGGGAGTACCATTCGTTGATTTTAGTTAATTGTAAACATTCTTCGGCTGCTGATTCCAGCTCAAAATCATAATCTCCTGTTGAAGGCGATAAGTCTTTAAAAACTCCAGACATGCCGTCCATAAACAGTGGAAAAAGTATTCCAGACGCTCCGTAACGATTTTTCATTAAGAATACAGCTAAGAAGTTATCGCCGAAGTAATAACTGGCATTGTTGTCTTTTCCTGGAAGAATCGAGTAACCGTAAAACTCAGCGATGTCGAATTGAGAGGGTTTTAATAAACCAAATACAATGTCAGCATCTCTATAGGTGTACTTGCTATCTCCAAAGTCATTACGTTGCGGGGCCAAAGCTGCAGATTTGAACTTTCTACGTTCTACACTCTGCAACTCTGTGTTAAACTGTTGGATAATCACCGGAGAAAATCTAAACTTGTTTCTTATAAACACCATGTATTTACTTAGCAAGTCCATGGTCTCTTTAGTGTTAAATCCTTGTTCTGAAGTACACAGTGCAACGTGGTCAACCAAATACATTACAGTTTGTCTAGCATCCGTAGGCGTGAAACCAGTGATGTAAGAAGTAACTTTTGGTTTACCTGCTTTGTCTAAAACTTTCTTGTTGATCACTTCCGTTCTTTTGACCACACCGTTTGCTTCCGCGTACTCTATTGCATCATGAAATATGGCTGTAGGGTTTTTAGGCGTATCAATAAAGGTGACACAATCCAGCAATTCAGCTAAGAAATCAAGGCATTTATCAATGACTTCTTGATCTTCTTCATTTACCTTCATACCGTGAATTCTGCCCATTACGTAATCCATGTGCAGGGCTAAACCATACACGGTTTTAGAAACAAAGCATATCCACTTGGCTATTTTTTCCTCTTCTGAAATCTCAAAAGAGTAGTAAAATATCTTCAGCTTTCTGCCCTCTTTCTTTGCAGTAATGTAAGAATGAAGCACAAACATAAAATCAGCGAACGTAGTTTTACCAACGCCTGAGTCTGCTCCTACCAAGTAGTATCTTGCTTGTTGCAAGCCATACAAAACTTTATTTATGTTCTGTAATTGAAAGGGTAATCCCAGGTTGTTTCCCAATTTGCCGTCTTGGATCCTCGCTCGAACTCTCTCTATTAGATTCTCCGACGTGGTATCTGCTGGTTCCTTTGGTATCATGTGTTAAGCTGTCTTTAATGTGGTGAACAAGTGATTTATTTTTGATGCTTTCCAGCAATTCATTGTAATGGGTTTCCCATGTGCCTTCTCCGATGTAGTTACCTACTTTAAGTTTCATCCCTGGGGATTTGTAATACAATTCGGTAGATTTAATCACAAGATTTAAGTCCAGTTCTCCGGTGCTTACCCGTTTAAGAATTTTAGCAAAGGATTTAGCTCCTTTGTCTGAATACTGATTTAAGCTGTAAGCTTCATGAGTGCTGGTCTCGCCTTTACGCTGAATGTTGCAAGTTTTAATAAACTCTAAATAAGCACGTTTAACGTCCTCAGTTTTCATAGTAGTTTTCAATGTGATAGCGGCAGTTTGAGCACTTGGAACAGTAATTACAGCGTCAGCAGTTTTCACCATTATGATTTCTCTAGCAGGAATGGCTCCAATGTCGTTGCCGGTAATTTCCTTGTAGAATTTGTTTGTAAAAACAAAGTGGTCTTGCTGAGTGCGCAATACATACCCATGTGCAACCAAATGGTGCAGCATATAAACTATCTCTTCCATACTATAAATTGTTACTGGAGTAATGAGAAATTTTAGACTGGTCAAAGTCTTCAAGAGAGTTTAACACCCACTTTTTATCTACTGTACCTTCTGTGGAAAGCACAAAGATTTTAGCAACGTGATTAGGTCTTACCCTGATGGCTCTGCCAATTCTTTGACCTACCTGGCGTTTAACCGCCGTACCCTGCACAATTACTTCTGCGTCAATTCCTTCTAAATTATGTCCTTCATCCAAAGCTTTAACTACGCCAATTCGGTTTATTACACCCGATTTAAAGTCAGCTAAAGCTTGTCCAGAAGATTTAGAATGGTAAACTGCGTCGCCCATTAGCTCATTTGCCTGAGCAATAGAACCACAAAAAACAATAATTCGTAAGTCGGGGTCTAACTTGTCAAGAAGCTTTCGGGCAATGTTAGTTTTAGAACGCAAGTTGTAAATCATGTGCATTCTTTTGGTAATTAAAGCTTGCATCCACCCGTCATTTCTCATAATCATGGCTTTTTTAATCTGCTTATCTAAAAACAAATATCCAGAAGCTTCTGTGGTCATGAAAGGCGCTGTCTTTTTTCCACCAGGAATATACTTATCCTTAGTATCTAAAAAACAATCAACAATGTGAATGCGGTAGTCGGCTACTAGACCGTCGGCTACAGCTTCGTCTAGTTTGTACTTGAAAACTACTGGGGCCAGGCTTGCAAGTAAATCAATTTTGCCTTGATCTTCGGGAGGAGTGGCAGTTAATACAAGAATGCGGTCTTGAGGGTTGTTTTTAAAAAACTCAATACTTGCCTCTGTCAAGTGGTGGGCTTCGTCAAGGATGACTAGCGAACGCTTGTGTTTTGGTAACTTGTTGAAAGATACGTAAGTTACAAAAGTGATAAATGGAAGGAGATGAGAACTATTCCACTTTTCTAGCTCTTCAGGCCAGTTTTCAGTGAGTAGTTTAATGAAAGGGGCTACAATAACAATGTCAGTAGCTGCACCAAAAGTTTCAAAAGCATCTTGAGCGGCTAAAACGCCAATTCTTGATTTTCCCGAACCTGTGGCGGCTAAAACTTGTCCTTTGTAGGAATTCGCAACAACTGCGCCATACGCCTCTTGTTGCAGGTCATTTTTGGTCATCATAAAATGTGCGTCTTTTATGGTTTCTTAATTGCTGAGTACGTATGCGCGTTTCCTTGGTCTTGAAAATGCAACATACTTCAACTGATTTCTCTCTGTTGTCCTTCTATTCTTGTTGATGTCTGAATCCACAATAAAAACTTCATTGTAGGTAGAGCCTTGTGAACGGTGAACTGTTAAGGCATAGCCAAAGTCAATGTCTTTTTTAACGACACTGTATGGAGTTTGCACATCTTGTAATAACAGTATTTTGCCACGAAACGAAAAATAATCGGCCCAAGCTTTGGGAAATTTTTTGGCTTTGCCTGTAAAGGCTTGATAAACTTCTATCCAGTCACTAATTGCAGCTTTATCCCAGGGGTTTAGAATGCGTAATTCTATTTGAGCGCCTGTGTCTACATCTTTGGAAAGAGCGCTAATATAGCGAATCTTTTTTACAAACTTCTCAGCAAAGTTTCTCAAATTTGGGTATTCAATTTCAATAGTGCTAAGGCTTGCGGACTGAATTATATACTCAGAGGAATTAACAATATAGCCTTCACGAGTTGCGTAGGCCATTAATAGGTCTCCTGGCATGACTGCTCCAATCCTTCCATCGGGGTAAAGTTTTTCCATTCGATGCTTACGAATTGTTCTGTTCCATATTGAAACTTCTTGGTTCGTCCAGGCTAAAACTTTGCAGTGTCCAGCGTCTTCATCAAACTCCTCAGAGGTGTAAGAAATCAAAGCGCTCTCTGTAAAATTAGTTGAATTTAAGAAACTAACACCTTCTCCTTCTTCTGTCATGTGCGTTTCTTTGGGAAACATGTCTTTAGCTGAGCGCAGATTCGAGCGAATTGCGTCGTAAACCAGCATTAAAGGATTGTCGCCAGCTTGACGCTCAACTTTGGTCAGTTGATACTTGTCTTTAATTTCTGGGCTGGTAAAAATTTCACTCAATTCTTCATTTACTGGGGGAAGTTGAGCTTTGTCAGCCATAAAAACAACTTTAACGCTGTGTTTAAATGCTGTTTTAACAATGAAATGGAATAGTTGTTTGTTAATCATTGAGCCTTCGTCAATAATTACATACTCATAATCAGGCATTAGGGGAATGTAGCGAACTTTAAACTCGGGTTTAGCCGGATCAAAGTTTGAAATGTCTACGTCTAATCCCAATCCTAATAGTTTTTGTACGGTAAAGCCGGGTAACCCCGTGGCTTCAACAATTACTTTTTTTGCCTTGTGCGTTGGCGCCGAAATAGCAACTGAAGAGCCGTACTCTTGTTTAACATAGGTAATGAATTCTTTAATCAGGGTGGTCTTCCCTGTTCCTGCGTAACCGGATAACAAAAAGAAATAGCTTTCAGACTCTGCCCACGTTTCTAAACGGGTCAAAGCCTCTTCTTGCTCTTCATTAAGCATAATTGTCCGGCCAGAGGCTAGTGTTAACTGTCTCATGGGGATTAATAAGTTAGTGAATGAAAGTGCTAGGGTGTTTTAGCGAAAAATCTTTAAGTCTTAAGGTTCTCTAAGTACGTTAAAGGTTTAGAATTAATGTGAAGTTGGTCGGCTTGTAACATAGTCTAAGGGTCGTCTTAATGAGCGACAAATATAGAAT
>Ga0326734_1000153_pt1 | contig 20418 bp, 39 predicted proteins | sample 15_GP2_1315_FD_207944 | JGI IMG/M metagenome (GOLD analysis project Ga0326734, IMG submission 207944) | Glacier ice microbial communities from Ngari, Tibet, China - 15_GP2_131.5 | ecosystem: Environmental > Aquatic > Freshwater > Ice > Glacier | place: China: Ngari, Tibet | collected 2018-07-18 | reverse complement strand
CTTTATACAGCTTGGTTTGCAACCTGAAAGCTGTTTGTGCTGTTGCGCCATTGGTGTAAACCACCCGGAAAAACCGCGCCGATGCGCCCACGCTAAAGGGCCTGCCGGTCGTTGCTGGAAGGGTGAAAGCGTCTACAGAATCCCAGTTTGTACCGTTGGCTGATTGCTGAAGCTGCAAGCCATCTACAGCGCTCGGCTGGTCTGCAAACACCAACAAGCGAACATCGGCAAATTCTGTAATGTCTTCGGCTGGGCCGGTAAACACGCCGTTTGCAGCCAAGGCAACCGCCGTGCTGTTGACCGTCGATATGATGCCGTTGGCCGTGATGGATAGCGCGCCGCTGACGGGTACAGCCGTCGCACGAAGCTGTGTATCTGTCAATGCCAGCGTGTTTGACATTGTGATTGGAACGGGCGCGGCCCTAAGCTGCGTATCTGTCAGCGCAAGCGTGTTCGACATGGTGACCGGCAACGGCGTCAACCGTAGCTGCGCATCGGTGGCCGGTCCAGATACTGGCTGCGTTGCTTGAAAGAATGCCCCAGCAACTGGCAGGCCATTGGCCGCGTCTACATCTCTTAAAGCACCGTCAACACCAAACCCTATTTTGCTACGCTGCACTTTTAAGCCTACAGGTGCAGCCGCACCGTTAAGCGTTGTCAGCTCGTCAGTAGCAATTAAATCGCCGCCCGTGCCTGCGTTCAAAACAGTGTTATCTGCCATCAGTTACCTGTAATTAGTGGGTTACTGCACGCCGACCACGCGGCCAGCGGCATCACGAACGATCTGTTTGGGCCTGCTTTGCGCGTCGGCCAGCATTGCCAGGGCTTGCGTAATCGCAGCCATCGGGTCAGGCTTTTGCACTGCTTCGCCGGTTTCAGGGTCGTAATCGTTCGGGTCTTCAATCGGGTGTGCAATTTGTGCAACCGTGATGCGTGTCGAGTTGTCGGCGTCTACCTTGTAGCGGTCAAGCTGCAATTGCAGGTCAGCCAGTTCGCGCTTGTGCTGCGCTGTCATCATCTCGCGCTCGCTGTCGCGCTGATCGTTGGACGCCTGCAGTTCAAGATTAGCCTGCACTTCCTGCAATTTGGCGCTGGCCTTAAGCTGCTCCATTTGCATGTTCTGGCCTGATTCGGCCTGGAACTTTTGTGCCTCAGCTTGTAGCTTCATTTGTGCAATCTGCACAGCAGGATCAGGCGGTGGCTGTTGCGGTTGAACTTGCTGGTCTTTGGGGTCTCCGAAGAAATCAGCAACATTTTTAAAGCCTGCGTTTTCAACCAATTTCGCTTGTGTGTTGTATATCGACTTCGGTTGCACCAGCAACGGGCCAAACGGTGACTGTGATAACGCCATCTGGTTCTGGAATATGGTTTGTAGTGCGACTTGCTGCTGTGCCTTATCACCCGTTCCAAGACCGACATTGATCGTCATGTCGTAGTTATCGCGCCACTCGTTCGGGTCGTATTCCACAAACTCATTACGAAGACGAAACGCCACCTTTTCCATCTCGCCGTCTGTCAAAAGGCACAGAATGCCCTTGAATATCGGCTTAAGCAGCGTCTCGGCAAAGATACGGGCTATCAGGTCAATACGTGCTGCAGCGGCGTTAGCGGTCTGCTGTACCTCTACTGCTGTGCGGTCGTTTCTCAGGACGTTTTGATCCATCTGCGTCGAAGGTGAAACGCCGGTACGCTTTGCGCCCATTTCGTCCACATAGCCCAGCAATGGCAGCATCTGACCGCCGACAAACGGGACGATGTTCTGGCTTAGTGCATCAGGCCGCGACTTGCGCAGGATGCCACCGGGTCGGCTGTCCAGCAAATCATCAATGTTGGCAAACGGTGCGTTATTGCTGTCGGTTAATACTTCGGTGCGCGGGTTGTTAGCAAGGTACGCACTGTTAACCATTTGGCGCGTTAGCTCGGTCTTGAGCTGCTGCAGGTCGCTGACAGTCTCGGCTACGCTCATGCCGTCCCAGCGATGCGCAATCAGGATTGGCGAAGCTGTAGCGATAGGAACCTGCGCACATTCCTCATTGCTCAAAATCTTGTCTTTAAGGCGGTACACACAACGACGTTCTGCAATGCCGTCGCCGTCATAGTCAACTAATACGAACTCGATCCGCAGGTAACCTTCGGTCAGGCTGTCGTCATCGGATTCCTGCAACTGCTTGCCACCGAAAACCTCACTGCTACTGTTAGCGCGGTTCTGCCGGAATGACGCATCAGCACTCATACCCGCATCGTCGGAACTGTCCAAATCCTCAACCGTCACGCCTTTGAAACCCATTTCAGCAAGGTCGGACAGCGTTACGCGCATATTGCGTGCCACGTATGGGCAATCGTCCAGCAACGGTGTTGTCCAATCACGTTTAACGAGCAAGTCTTCAGGCGGGAAAGCCTCTACCTTGATCGTCGTCTTGTCTTTGTAGCTGCAAATGCGAGCGTTGTACAACTCAGGCCCAAGCACAGGCTGGCCGGTGTACGGGTCGATCATCGGCCGACCGTCAGGCCCTGCTATCGGCTGCGGTTTAAGCGGTGTCGCGGCCTCAATCTCAGCATCCTCACCGGCCTCTTGCAGCAACATCGTGAGCATCTCAGCCGTTGCGCCCTGCACTGGCGTCACGTCCTTCGTGCGCTTGGTTTCCTTACGCCACATCACGGCGCAGTTCTTCACCAGCAAAGCGTCCTTAAACGCGGTGTAAAGCGTCAGAAAGCCGGGGTTTGACTTGTAGAAAACGTAATTGCAGGTGTCTGTAGCTTGCTCGGCTGCTTTTACGTCCTCTTGCTTGCTTGGCTCAAAGCTAACCGCTTGGTCCGTAGAGGTGAATATCTTCAGCAGGCTCGGCAATATCCACTCAACCGTATCCTGCACCTCAGACGTGACGATAGACGACCAGCCTTCTTCTTCCGTGCCGTACGGCTGGCGAAAGTACTCCTTCATTGCCGTCTCACGCTCAGTACCTAGGCGACCCCAGGTAAACGCGGCGCTGTCCTCTTCGAGCGTTTGGCAGTGGCTAAGTAATTGGTCGTCGGTCATTTTTGCCATTACTGCGCCTTCATCCTGTTAACGCTTTCGCGCAGCTTCCAGGTGTCCCGCTGTCGGGTCAATTCCTGAATCTGGTGGCGCATCTCATGCATAGTGGCAAATCGTGCGTCTGCTTCATTGCGAATGGCTGCGTACTTTTGGCCCATCGCCCAGACTCCGATACGCATACACAATGAGAGGTAAAGCTGGCGCATTACTTGCCCTTTTTAGGCGCGCTAGGCACTTCAACCGCGATGGTCTTGGGCGCTGGCATCAAGTGATCTGCAATCAATTCAGCAGCGTCGATACGGCCACGGCCCAGCATCTTTAGGGCTTCGATCAGTTGTTCTTTTGTCATGCTAGGCGTTTCCTTGTGTATTCAATTGGTTTCTGTGGGCCTGCGTTGCCCATCTGGTCAACAGCCATAGCTGCGTACCTAAAGCAATCAGCACCATGCGAGTGTTCGTCGTGTAGCGGTGCACCTGCTTCGCTGGTTCGCTGGTTTATCGAGCGTTGATACCGCTTCAAATGCTCCAGCAAGTCGGCGGTCTTGGTGTCGTCAAAGTAAACACGCGGGAACATCAAGCGAGCGGCCTTAATGCCCTCTTCAATGCTGTCAATCGGCAATACAACAGGCTTACGGCCCATTGCTTGCAGGTGTTCTTCGGTGCTTTTGCCTGTCTTGAAATCACGCGCCCGCCCGTCATGCGGAATAAAGTCGCTACCCCATCGCCACGGCCTTTTCTCGATCTCTGCGACGTAATAATCAAGCGTGCGGTGGCTGTCTTCGATGTAGTCAATACAACGAATCTCAGCGCCGGAGCGTTGAAAGAAGCCGATGCACATGCTGTCGTTCCAGCCCAAATCCCACACGGTATGAACAGCTAACAGCGGGTCATACGGCACAGGACGCACGCGCTTTTCTGCGTACAGCCGTTCGATCTCAAAGCGGTAAATAGCGCCTTCAGACACCCGTTTAGGCTCGCCCTCCCAAATGTTCGCGTAGTTGTCAGGGTCGCGGCGCTGCGTCTCCTGGCGCTCCTTCTCCAACACTGCGGGCCACCACGGGTTATCACGCCAGTTCATTTGAACTACAAACGCATCAGCCGGGGCTTTGACGACAAACCGCTGATAGGTTTCGTCGGTTTCCATATCGGGATTGAGTGTGATCCAAACCTCAGAGCCGTCCTTACGAATGGTCGGCGTTAGCACGTCCCATGATCGTTTAGTAACAGTCTGCGCCTCTTCAACCCAAACCCTATCAACACCCTCGAATGACTTGATCGACTCAACGGTGTGCTGTGCCAAGCCTGCAAACAGAAACAAGCTGCCGTTCTTGCAACGGATTTCACTATCCAGCACCTCATACATATGACCCAGGCCCATAGCCTGAATCTGGTCACTCAACAGGCGGTGTACCGAGTCCTTGATTGATTTCTGTATCTCCCTGGCGCAAAGCACACGAAGCGGCTTTTGCGCAGCCTCGATGAGTAAAGCGCGGGCATAACCCCAAGATTTCGCACTGCCACGGCCACCATGCGCCACCTTCAGGCGGTTTGGCTGGAACAGTGGGGCCAGCTTTGCGGGAAGTTCGACCTTCATTGCCCAACGAAGCTAACCGTCAGATTGTGGTCAACCGCGCCTGTGAGGGTTGTTTCAACCTTGTCGCCATACTTTTTAGGCGCAAGCTTTGATGCGTACCATTTGCGCGCATCAACCCTTAACCGCGAACGGGCGATCACGTCCTGATTGGTGCGTGGGCCGTCCTCTGTTTCGTATGTGTCATTCAAACCATCATCGGCAATCTGGACAATCTCTTCAGCTAAGAAGTCGGCTTGATCCTGCCTCGCGCACGCGTACATCTCACGAAACGACTGGTTTGCCTGAAGCCACCGCATGACAGACGTGTAAGACGGACGGCTTTCTACTGCGCACCAGCTAACAAGACTGCGCCCGCCTGCTATGTGCTCGCATATGTTTTCAGCTTGCGCGGCTGTGTAATCGCTTGGCCTTGCCATAGTCGTTCCTTGGGGCTTATTCAGCTTATCCGCGCTGTACGCGCAATGAAAAAAGCCCGCTGGTTTAAGGCGGGCTGGTGGTTGTTGGTTTCTCGCCTGTTGGTAGGCGATTGGGTAGCGGGCCTTTGATCGGCTCGTTATTGGTTTTGCGGCAATACTGCACAGAGTCCTCTGGCTTGCATCCAAACTTGCATTTGTAAAACGCGGCCATGTCTTGGCAACTGCATTTGGCTGTTGGTTTATCCATGTGACAGACTTTCAATCAAAACCCATCGGGTTTACGCCTGGGCGCTGGGTTAGACCGTTCCCGCCGTGTAATCGGTGCGATGCCGTAGGAGAAAAGCACGGATTACCCGCCGTGCTCGCCGTCACACTCGACGAATGATCGGGATGCTTATATGGTGCAGCCTAGGTGTAAGCGTCGCTTTGCCTCTAAGTAGACTTGGTGCGCTTCTTCAGGTGTGTCAAAAAACCCCAGCGTGGATAATTTGCCGTTAACTGTGATGCGAGCAGAAAAGCGTTTTTTATCGCGACTGACGCCTAAAATCTTTAGCTTGTTGTGGCTTCTAGCGCGATGCAAATTCTGCGCATTCAATTGTTGAGGCACATCCCGCAGATTCCGCAACGTATTGTTCGCCCGATCACCGTCGATATGGTCAACTTCGCCAAGCGGCCACTGGCCAGTAACATGCAAAAATGCTAAGCGGTGAGCTTTGTATTTCTTGTTCTTGACGCTCAGAGTGACATAACCCTCAATATCCAAGTAGCCTGCGATTGAACCTGCTTTGTGAGCACGCCAACCAATAAGCCTTATAAAGAGACCTGTTTCCTGGTTATAAGAAAAAAGCGATCTAAGTGTAGATGACGTTAGAATTTCAGCAGCCATGATGACCTTTCAGAGAGGTTGTTTGGTTAGAGCCTGCATCGTGTATCAGCACTTTGCGGGCTCGTCTATTTTAACTCGTCAACTGTATAAACACTAGCACTTCCGCTGCTCGCGCCCACACTGCATGATGACTCGGCAATAGGTGCGGGACGCGAATCTAAGCATGTAGCTGTGATTGTTGATTCGGCCCGCTTAACGAAAAAAGCCGCCTGACATTTCTATCGGCGGCTTGAATGAATTTGACTTGCGGAGTACCTTACCGCTAAATGTCTTTTGCTTACCGGAGTTCGCAGGGCATGACGATCAAAACGGCTGCTGACCACCCTTGCAAGGAGGGCCTCGTAACGACGAGACCAGTAATCAACATGCGTTTTGATTTGATGGCCGGTGCTGATTTCCGGCTTTGTTGCTTGGCTAAGTTGCAAAGATTCCCAGGACTACGCCTGTTCAAACCAAACGCGGAAATTCATCCGTTCGTTAAGCCTTGCGCAACAGCCTGCGCATTCATCAAAGCAGGGCCCTGTCGCTACCAGGCGCGCCCCTTTCACCTACGCCCTGGCCGAGCATCAAACGGTGTCCGCCGCCTACCATGGGGCTCTCGACGGATTGGCTGTGGCTGCGCGTCGCAATTGACGCGCTATACCCTGCTTTCATGGTTGATGGCGACCGGGTTCCCCCAATCCTGCGTTCGTTTCAGGATTTAGCCCTGCCGTTTCGCTTAACCATCAAAGCGGCTGTTGACTACAAGGCTGGACGACAAGAGCCAGCATTAAGACATTCAATCAACATGCGTTTTGAATGTGGTTCTGCAATTGCTTACGCCCCACACGCGCATATTACGCCTATTTACTGGCCTTGTGCAATATATTTTGCAAATCTTTTTGCTTTTATTCCTTTGGCTGTACTGGCAAAGGGGCATAACCAGCTTGACGCGCTTCAGCCTCAGCGAGATTGGTCACACCTAGTTCCGCTGCTACTGAAGTTGGCCATGTGGGTGCTGGCTGGGCATTGGTTAAGCCGCTCAAGTAAGCAACAGCCTCAATAACACAGCGCTCGCGCCCGACATGACTTGGTGCGTGCTCGTACTCTTCCAGCGACACTAGCGCTTTTTTGCGCAGGCTTGACTCTATTGAGGCTGGCCGGGGTGTTGTGTAAAGCGGCTCAACAGTCATTCCTTGGTCACGCCAAATACGGGCTACTTGCGGAATGCTGGTGATCGCGTAACCAGTTTCTTTCAAATGCTGCCACGCCACCGGCTTTTGCTGCGCTTGCTCGGCGGTTAGCTGTACCGCCTTTGAAATCGAATTCATTTTTGTAGCTCCTTTGCAATTTTCTTTAATGCTGCGTGCTTGGCTTGAGGTAGATAGATACCGCGCACCTCCGTCTTGCCTTCTGCCGCTCTGCGCGCTCTTAGCGCTTTCTGGCGCTCTGCTGTTGTCTTAGCGTCAGCCACGATAAACGGCCCGCAAAACTTTAATTGATATTTTTAACTCTATCAATCGCCCAAGCGTAAAAGGTACGGTGCCGCCCGTTGCGAAAGCGACCCGCACCATTCGGCGGGCCTCTTTGTCTGCCGCCGTCTGGTTAGATTGCATTGATGTAAGCCTCTGCTTCTGCCTTGCTTTCGAATACTTGCAAAACTTCACCGGCAGAGTTCAGGACACGATACATAGCAGCGGTTTTGCCGAGGAACTTGATTTTGATGGTATTGATGGTCATTTTGTTTATCCTGGTTGTGTTGTTGATGTCTCTATTCTATCTCGTTACGCGTAACAGTCAACAACTATTTAATCAGGACAAACCCTTACATCACCCCCGCCGCGCTTAATCTCGTCATTAGTGCGCTCTTAGCTGCCGTAAGTATTGCAGCGCGCTCCATAGGGTCAGCCGGTAGCCTTGCGCTTGTCCATACGTTTACGCCGGTGTAGAGGTTGCGCGCTTTGATCTGGATAGCTGTGCGGTGGCTTGGCTCTAGCTCGGAAATGTGGAAATCGAGCGCTTTCATGGTCGAATTGTGCTTTGCGTTGTCTAGCACTTCGTCGGCGTCCTGCCATTGCCGTGAGCTTTTAACGTCGGTAAACATTGCACAACTACCGCTTTGGGAGACGTGCCTGAAGTTGCTGGCCCAACAATGCCAATCCGTCAAAAGTGAATCCAAAATGTTGTCAATGTCATTGCGCATCATGAATTTCCCTTTATTGACTCAAACGGTGTGAAGGGCCAGAAACTTCGTCCAAGCTCGCGCCGTCCTGATGCTTTTGTATCTCTGACCGTCATTGGTCAAATCCAGCTTTTTTGCCTGTGCCTCGAATTGGGCGTTTAGCTTGGTGATATGCGTTTTATTCATAGTGGCTCATTCAGTTGTGAAGCAATGGCGGCTTGCCAAACGTGCCAGTTGTTTTGAATGATGACCAAGCGGTACATATCGCCGTTGCGTTCAATCGCCCGGTTCCATTGCGTGTTGTCCAGTACCCACGTTTCAAAAGCGGTACGGGTTAGCTCTATTTCGTCCGCTACCGTTCGCGGTTGCTGGTTAGTCATCGTGTGGCCCGGTCCTGCCCTCGGTTGCTCGCCTCCTTTGATCGCCAGATTTCCACCCTGAGTTGCGCGGCGATCAGTTTCCACTTCAATTCCTCCTCAATCTCAACGGCTGCTTTAATGCCACCCAGAAGCCCTAAATAGTCTTCGTGGGCATATGCGTACTGCTCTCGCTCAACGGCGCTCTTGGCGGGCGATTGACCCATCAGGATCGCTTTTTTGCTCTTGCGGAATTCCTCCAAATAAACGCGCTGTGCTTTTGCGGCTGCGAATTTGCCGGACACGGAAATAATGAAATCAACTGCGGCATCGGGGTTGCGTAGGTCGTCGCTCACGCTTGCGACTCAATCAATTTGTCAAGGTAGTGCCGCGCTTTGAGCAAATCTTGCACACCGCCCTTATCCTTCCAGCGGCTGACGTACTTGATGACGTTGCCCTCAAGGTAGCCAATGTCGTTAGCCAAAATGAAATCCCACGGCTGAATGGCTTTGTCTTTGTAGTGCGTGCCTGCTACCTGTGTGTCGTTTGCGCTCATGCTTTTGCCCTTTTCTCAATCCTGCGTAACCGCTTACCCATAACCACCTTGAAGCGCAGCAAATAGGGCTTGCTTGTCTTGACTACCTGGGTCTGCCTCTCCAGCCACTCCACGCGGTCAGCGCCGATCTTTTCAACCAGGCGCGGACGGTAGGCGCTCAGATTGCCGCCTTTGAACAGGTTGCACTGTGCGCAGGATTTATGGATATTCCAGAGGTGAAACTGCACGGCTGCGTTATTCCCGGCTGGCCGAAAATGCGAGCCGTGCCAGAGTCCTGTGTAGTCGGCTGGCATATGGCAAGAAATGCAACCATCGCGCCTGTCCCTGATGCGGGCGATCTTTTGGACGATGGTGCGGCACTCCGCTTCTAACTGCGACGGATTCTTTTGTGATTCGCGCTTGATTGCATCGGCTTTGCGCTCCTTCACCGCTGCAACCTTTTTAGCCTTGCCGCGTTTAGCCACTGCAAACGATTCAGCGCAGTTATCACTACAAACAATCGCACCCGGTAATTCAGGGTCAAAGCGTGTACGGCAGGTTTTGCAGACCTTGCTCATGCTGCGACCTTTTCGCTTGGCAAAGGTGCCCATTGCAAAGTTTCGTCTTCGCCTGGGGTGTCGCGGATTGGGCGAAGGTTTGCATCGCAAATAAACACCCGACCGCGCCAAGAAACACCGTTTGCGGCAACTACTGGCCCGCCCAAAAGCTCGCACGACCAAACATCTACCTCCACCCTGCCGCAACCAAACTCATGTCGCCCAACGAATCTAACGACCTCGACAAGCCTGCCTGAATTTCTTTTGGCTGTCTCGCCGATCTGATGGCTTAGCGCCACAGTCACGGCCAAATCACCTTGTTTGCAATTCATACCTTCACCCCCTCGCTTTCACAGCATCCAGCCTCGCAAACCAAACCTCCCTGGCCCGCGTCACAGCATCCAGCGCCGGTTGGTGCTTGGGGCAAGTTGCGGCTGCTGGTAAATACTCCCAACTCGGCATATGTGCGCAGGGTGCTAGGCCGTGTTTCGCTAGCTTGCTGGTTTTTAGTTTCCAGTTTTGGCAGGATATGCAGGTCATGTGTGTTGGTGGACATTAATAAAACTCCATTGGGTCAACGTTGTGGCCTTCTAGAAACTGCTGGCTTGGCCGGTGATACCAAAGCCCGATGTTTCCCTCCCATCCCTCGCCGTTGCGCTGCTTGTCGATGATCAAAAGGGTGTCCGGCTCCGTCGTCGGAACGGCCTTGCCGTCCTGTAACTTGCGCTCTTTTTCCTTGTTCCTCCACACCGCGATCACGTTGTCCGGCTGGTCAGTAATGGCGCCGGTGCCTTTGAAGTCGTACTTCGTCGGCTTAGCGGTTTCCGTCGCTGGCTTTTTGATGTGATGCACCAAATGGATGTGGATATTTGCGTCGCGTGCAATCGAGCAAAGTTCGTCAACAAAGGCTTTTTGCCCGTTGAAGTCATCCTCGCCAGATACACACTTGCCCAAGTTATCCACAAACACGTGTGAGACGCCAATCTCTTTGGCGCAATACCTGGCGACCGCGCAAACCTGTTTCCATTGAATGGTCCCTTGTTGGTCATAGAGCCATATTTTGTTTTCTGACCAATCGCGGAATTGCTCGTATTCATCAATCAAAATCCGGCGCGCCTCAGGGTTTGACATCAAAAACTCGTCATTCAGGCTCATAGCAGTCCACTGCCTACCCATGCGCTCCATCGTCTTGATTGGCTTCATTTCAAAGCTGGCGATGCAAACCTTTTCTTCTTGCGCAGCAAGCGATAAAGCGACTTGACCCGTAACCAGGCTCTTACCGCTACCGTTAGGACCACCCCATACGGTCACCTCGCCGGGTCGGAATTGAATCAGGTCATGGGTTTTTGACCAAGGCATGAAAACCTTTTTTTCGCGCACCGGGTTTGCCATCCGGTCCAACAGCGCCTGCACATAAAGCGATGCGCTTTTAACTTTTTGTTGATGGTCGGTGACCTGCTCGTAAAAGCTAAAGTCAATTTCATCGGGCGTAATCAATTGCATAAAGCCTCCCATTCCAGACACATCAAATAATTTGCGCGTGTTTCGTCTTCAGGTTTTTCAAAAGTAGCCAACGAGTAAGCCCGTCCAGCGTGTACAAACCCGAACAGCTTTGCGCCCGCTTTTGAGGCGCAATCAATCGCCGCGTCCATCACGGCCCAATCGGGTTTGACCAAGTAAAAGGCTGTCCAAAGCCCGACAACAGGCCTCCAATCCATCAAGCGCGGCTGGCAACCCTGAGGTAGCTCGATCAACTCCGCTGCGCCCTTCCATGCGGTAGGTGCTTGCCCAATGACGACCGACACAAGGTTTGACGGTTTGACGCGGTTAATTCGCATGGTCCGGATGTCGATCAGGCTCATACAAACCTCTCGCAAGCCAGTTCGGAAAGTTCCGCGCCTTCCCAGCTTCGTTTGTTCAGGTAAACCAACGGGGCGGGGATAAATTCGCCGCTGTTTTTCAGCCATCCGTTTGTCAACTTCAGGCTTCCAACGTGAGCCAAAATCACCGCAGCTTCACGTTCAGCGTGAGCCTTTTTCCAAGCGTCAAGGCATTTGCCTTTGGCTTGTTTCCGGTCGGTGGATGGCCATGTTTTCCAAAAGTCGGCGAAGCCGGTCGGAACGTCAGCGGGCTTGCCCGCGCCCTTTTCTTGGTCTTGTTCTTGATCCTGTTCTTGTTCTTGGCTTGCAAGGGGCTTTGAAGGGGCTTTGAAGGGGCTATTCTTTTTGGTTTCAATTGGAAGATGAAACGCTACTGAATAGATAGCTTCAAACGCTGATTTCAATTGGGCTGGACCGATGTTTAACCACTCACGTTCAACGCCCTTTACGCGGTTGTCACCAAGCTTCAAAGACTCCGAAACTTGATAAGCGGCCATACGATGCACAAACACGGTCTCTGAAGCCTCGTCATAGGTGCAATACTTAGCTTCAATAAGGCTTTGAAGGGCCTTCGAAGCCCCTTCCATACCCAAGCCGGTTTCGTGAGCCATGTACAAAACAGGGCAGTGGAAAACGCCAATCATGTTGGCGTGTGGGCAGGTCATCAAATACAGCGCAAGAACCTGGGCAGGTGCATTGCCGCGCAGCGCCTTGCCTGTTTCCCCAATCCAGAACTTGGGAGATACAACGCCGTAATCACGCATCAGTTCACCGCCACCCAAACAGCACCAGGACGAGCATCAACATTGGGGCGGCTTTGCTTTGTTTTATACAAACCGCACTCGCTAATGCGGCGGCTGGTTTCTTGGCGATTAACACCGATCAGGTCAGCCACCTCGTAAGCCGTCAGGCCATCAGGGGCGGCTTTAACGGCTGTAGTGATAGCTACACGTTCCGCGTCAGCTTTACGGCTTACAGCGGCCTTTGCAGCGGCTTTGCTGGTGTCGCAGTCAGTCGTGCGGCTGCGGGTGTCTGTGAATGTGAGTGTGTTCATACAACCCTCACAATCTGCACGCCCATAGGCAAGCTGGCGTGCAATAAGTTGTTGTCAGCGTCATCACGCGCAGAACGCATGAGGATTGCGACAAGCGGGCTGGTAGTCGTTGCATTGCCGTAAGTTTTTGGCGGTACTAGGCTGGCGTCTTTTGTAGCTGCGTAGAGCTTTTGGGCTTGCGATTCTTTGCGCTGAAGTACACGGCTTAAAGTCATGCTGCTGTCCTTATTAGTTGCATCTCTTCAAGAACAGTTAACTTCGCTTCAGACGCCATCCATTGGCTGATAGCTGTATTGCCGCAAACCCACTCAAAACCACGAACAGCACCGCCAGGCAAATCGCGCTGCGACTTGGACTGATGCAAGTAGCCGCTGACGTGCGGGGCATACAAGCCAGCCTCAGAGGCCAGTTGCGCTTGTGTCATGTAGTGAACGCGGCGCAGGTTCCAGCAAAGCTGAACAGCGTCGCGGTACGTGCGGCATTTGTTGATTTCTGAATGGGGGACGACGCTGGGAGCGTCAAGCCTGCAAAGCAAGCGAAGTTGAATCTGTTCCATGAGTGCCTTCATAGAAAAATACGATGGAATTACCTGTTGAGTTACCGGTTGAACCGGGACAAAACTAAAGGCATGACGAATTCCAAAAATCAAGCCTTTTTGATATGCCCGACCAGCCGCACCACCCTTGCAGGAGGCACCCCGCCGGATTGCGGCGAAGCTGGAGGACACATCAAGAAGGGTTGGATCACCGCCCACGAAGCCGCCCTGGCTGGCCTGCATCCGCGAATCAGGAGTGATCAAGCGTTGAATTGGTGCCAGCCCTCTTCCACCGGACAATGGAGTTCTCACACAACCATTTCCAACAAAAGGGGCGGGCATGACGCAATTAATAGCGGTGGCATTCCATCCGGAAGCGCGAATAGAAGCATTCGATTTCCAGTTAGATTTCATGACGACTTCCCAGGCGACTTATCGCTTGCTGAATTGCACGAGTGTTCGAGAAACCTCCTACGGATTTCTTCAACTGGTGCCTCAGGCGAAAGCGGGAAACAGCGTAATGACGATGTTTGTGCCTGCGTCATATGTGGCATGGATGGCGCAAGGCGAGAGCGATTCGACAATCGGATTTCTTCAAGCAATGAAGTAAGCAGGCTCTCAATACGGTCAAGCCGGCTCATATCAAGCCGCCTTTGCAGGGGTGGCGAGTTCGGGCCAGATGGCTTGCCAGTCGTCGGGGCGAAGCATTTGACGGGTGACTACGCCACCTGTAGCAAGCTCTATGGCAGATGCGCGCTCGGCTGTCACAGCGCGGTCGCCACTAGCCATTTGAGACAGGTAGGAAAGGGGGATTCCGAGTACGGCGGCGAGTGCGGTTGCATTGCCTCGTTCAGACTGGATATAAGACTTCAGGTGCATGTTTACTCTCGCTTTTGCGAAAGTATAAATGCTTTTGCGAAAGTTGCAAGCGCTAAAGTTAAATCGTGAAAAAGCCCACCCCCAAATACCCAATTGACGCGACTGTGCAGGGTCGGCTAAACGCGCTCGAAATGTTGATTGATACTGAGTACAAGGGGAAACCGGCGAAATTTGAGGAAGCGACCACCGTCAAGATGGCTCAGGTAAACCAGTGGTTTACAGGCTACCGCGCGCTCAGAGATAAGGCGCTTCGCAGGCTAGAGGAGAAAGCGAATAAGCCGTTTGGCTACTTCGATTCGCAAGCCCAGGCGATGCAATCCACAGATGACGATGTTCAAATAAAACAATACGATGCCGGAGGCAGCATGGGCGGCGGACGTTTGACGCTAGAAGACCAACCTGGATTGATCAAAAGCTGGAATGTAGACAGGGAGTGGGTTCGGATGAATGTCAAGCATCACACCGGCGTCGACAATCTTTGCGTGGTGACCGGTTTTGGCGATTCAATGATGGGGATGTACAACCCAGGCGATCCGCTGCTGGTTGACAAGGGCGTCACGACCTGCGAGTTCGATGGCGTTTATTTTTTCCGTGTAGGTCATGAAGGCTTTATCAAGCGGCTGCAGCGCATACCCGGCCAGGGTGTACTCGTGATTAGCGAGAATCCGAAATACCGCGATTGGACTATTCAGCCAGATATGGATTTTCAGGTTTTTGCAAAAGTCCTAAAAGTTTGGCAAAGCCAGTCTTTGTAAACCGCACCCACGCGGCCCGTGGGCGTTTGAAGGGAGTTCTATGAAACTGGCATTGATCTTGGCTGCGTTGTTTCTAACTGGTTGCGCGAGCCACACCGGAGTTATATCGGTTGGGCAAGGCACTTACATGATTGCCAAACAGCAGGCAACAGGCTTTCCAGGGCTTGGCAATCTCAAGGCTGAAATCCTTACCGAGGGGACTGCAAAATGCGCAAGTGAAGGCAGAAAATTTGAGCTTGTCTCCTCGCAGGAAAGCCAGCCACCCTACATTCTTGGCAATTACCCACGGTCTGAGATTATTTTCAAGTGCGTCTAACCACACCACCCCACCCCGCCGCTACTAAATAGCGCAACACTCACCCCACACACAGCCCGCATCACGCGGGCTTTTTTACGTCTGTACTACGGCTAAGGGTTTCTACTTATAGGGTTTAAATCGCTTAAATACTTTCGCATTTGCTTGCTTTTACTTTCGCATTTGCTATCATTCATTCATCGCAAGCCAACACCCGGTTTGCAGTGTTTAACAACTAGGAGCAACAGCATGAATATTGAACAAGCAAAAACCGCTGTACGCAGCGTGCAAAACGCATCACACGCAGAGCTATCAAGCCTCACCTCGTCAATAGCAGCGCTGTTTAACCGAAGCGGCTGTTTGTCTGAATCATGCAAAACGATGGTTGTTGACGAGCTTGACGACTTGGCCGACCGCGTTGACGCCGATTTAGTCGCGCAGCAGATGGCGACTGCTTTTGATAACCGCCAAAGGAAAGCAGCATGAGCCGCATAGCACTAGCCCGCCGCGCCGTGCGGTTGTTCAGCACGGATTACGTGCCACTACGCACCAACAAATTTAACCGCAGAGCTTGGTTGCGATCAGTAGAAATGTTGGGCGATAAGTGGTTATTGGCTGCACCTATGAAACGTGAAACTGCGATGGAGTTATCAAAATGAAAACTAACTTTGAGCATTTTAAGACCCAAGGCTACACCGAACACCACGCCGGTTATAGCGGGAGTTTTAGCTGGTTTACTAACGCGCTTTTCCCCGGCAAGTGGTTTGTGGTTTGTCATGAAACCAGTTTTGCAAAAGAGGGGGTAAGCCGCGCAGTTGTAGACGATTTTGGAAGCCTTGTGCGGGTGTCAGCATGAACTGTACACATGAATGCCAGCAGGGTCGCCAATGCGTGTGTAGCACGATTGCAGAGCCTGCAACCGCCGCAACGTTGGGCGATAAAGCTGTTAGCTGGCTGCTAGTTGTCGCTGTGCTGGTCGTCGTTTATTCCGTTGCTTTTGTTAGCGCGCCATGACTACAACAGACCGTGAATTGCTTGAGCTTGCGGCTAAGGCTGCGGGGTTTATTGATCTTGAGTATGCCAATCCTGAATACGGATTCTGGTTGCTTGACCCAATAGCAGGTCGGCAAATGCGCTGGAACCCACTGACCGACGACGGCGATGCGCTGCGGTTGGCTGTGAAGTTGCACATTCATTTGTACATAAATCAAGCTGTGCGGGTTGACTACCGCATTGAGGGCGGTGTGACCGTACCTTTGTACGAAGCACTTGAGCCCGAACCCTACACAGCCACCCGCCGCGCTATCACCCGCGCAGCCGCTGAAATTGGAAAGGCAAAGACATGAGCTACCGACACCTGTGGCGCTGGTATTACCGCATGGAACGTAACTGCGGGCATGGCCGGATTATGTCGGCGTTGCTGGCTACCTGGGGCGCGATATGAACCATATACGACGCTTGTTTTTTGTCTGGGATTACAGGTACTTCAGACGACAGGGCCACGGGCGAATCATGGCCGCTATCAAGGCTTTGAAGTCAGCTTTTGAGCCTTTACCTTTTTAACCGGGGATTGATATGAGCAACGATTTATTAAAGGTCAGTGTTAACGAACACGCTGAGAAAAAAGGCAACCTGACTTATTTGTCATGGGCGTGGGCGTGGACTGAGGTCTTAAAGCACGATCCTAGCGCGACTTGGGTTGTCCACCTGTACGGCCCTGAAGGAAACACTGAGCCAATGATGCGGATTGGCAAGACTGCGATGGTTCACACATCAGTCACGGTCAAAGGGCTTCGGCGCGAGTGCTTGCTTCCAGTGATGGATCACCGAAACAAAGCCATTCAAGACCCTGACTCTTTTGCCGTCAACACCGCAATCATGCGCTGCATGACCAAGGCGATATCAATGCATGGCCTGGGTCTTTATATCTACGCTGGCGAAGACTTGCCAGAGTCAGAAAACCCAACGCCAGCAAAAGTAACGGCTGTGCCAGCGACGTTTAGAAGCAGCCCAACGATGGGCGTTTTAAACAGCCTCGCACCAGACCGTCAGGCAATGATTGCTGACTATACAGAGGCGATTGCTATCAGGTTTAACAAAGACGACGTAATGGCCTGCTTTGAGCTTTACAGCGAACTGACCGACTCAGAAGAAAAAATTGCGCTCTGGTCACAGCTAGACAGCAAATGCCGTGCGGCTATTAAAAAGTACGGCGAATCACTTAAATCACAAATGAAAGAGGCAGCATAAATGGCATACGAACCAAAAGACGGCAGCGGCGCATTGTTCAAAAATGACAAAGGCGGCAATGAAGCCCGCCCAGACTATCGCGGCGACCTAATGCTTAACGGCGTGCAATACGAGATCAGTAGTTGGCTGAAGACGGCGCAGAACGGTAACAAGTTCATGAGCTTATCGGTAAAGCCGAAACAGGAGCGCCAGCAGTCAGCACCGAGCCGCCCGGCAAACAAGCCAGCGCCAGCGGGCAGCGGCTTTGATGATCTGGACGATAGCTCGATTCCTTTTTGATCATGCCAAGCACCGGAGAAACAAAAAAAGAGCAAAAGCGGGCGTATGACAAAACACCCAAAGCGCTCGCAGTTCGGGCTGCGTATCAAGTCAAATACCGCGCATCAGTAAAAAACGGCGGTTTTGACGCAATCCCGAGCTTAAAAATTGACCCGCAGGCATTACTTGCGGCGCTGACAAATTGGAAACAAACATGACGTACCTTTGCCCGACAACGATTAAAACAGCAGGCGAAACGCTGCAGTGGATATGCCACGGACAGGCCAAACGGAACGGCTGGTGGTCGGATATGACGACCGGCGCGGATTTGACAAGTAAGGGTTATCCGCTGATAGCGCCGACAAAAAACGTCGGCGAACTGTTGTGCTTAGTCCATAGCGAAATCAGCGAAGCAATGGAAGGCCACCGCAAATTGTTGAAAGACGACAAGCTACCGAATCGCTCGATGCTTGAAGTTGAGCTGGCTGATGCCGTTATACGCATTTTCGATATGTCGGGCGGTTTGGGTCTGGACGTAGCAGGCGCGATAGCTGAAAAGCTAATTTTTAACAGCACCAGAATTGACCATACGCTTGAAAGCCGCCGTGCCGTAGATGGCAAGAAATTTTAAGGCTTGATATGAATATAGCACTATTACAGCAGGCGCATGACGCGCTGGAAGACTTTGAACAAAACGGGCGTACCGACAAAACTTTAAGCCAAGGTGACGCTGCTATTGTGGCACTGCGTGACGCTATAGCGATGCCACCACAGCCAGCCGAGGCGTTTAAGAAACTTAGCGATGACGAAGTGCTTTGGATTGCGCAGAGCCACGGTATAGACGTGTATGCCTGCAATGCTCTTGCTTTTTACGCTGACTTAATTAGCACGCAGCCAGCCACACCACAACCTGCGGAGGGTGAATGAGCGAGCTTTTGACACTTGACCCGCGGGTATTGGAGTGACAAATGAGCACACAACAAACCGCCCTTCTTTCCGACGCCGACCTGCAAGAGCTTTCAGGGCTCAAACAGGGCGCTGCTCAGGCCAGATACCTGCAAAGCGCTTACGGGTTGAACGTACCCCGTCGCCCTGATGGACGGGTCCGCGTAACATGGGACGCGATAAATCAAGCCGTCGCCAGAGGCAAGGCCGAGCCGGTCACTGGACCAAGGTGGACAAAATGAAACAGCGCGACCGTCAAACCGCATCCGGCCTACTTCCACGAATGGAGGCGCGGCCACGTAAAGACGGTTTGACCACCTACCGCTATCAAACCATTGACCGCAAAGCAATAAATCTAGGGACAGACAAACACGCGGCAATTCGCAAGGTGTTGGACATGCTGGGCCGCGCACCGGACGAAGGAATGGTTAAAAGTCTATGGCGGCTGTATCAGCAAACCGCGGCATGGGCTCGGCTGGCCGCGGATACGCAGCGCGATTACACCCAATGCTCAAAACCCTTGTTGGCTGTTTTTGGCGACATGCCCGCGGCACAAATCAGGCCGACCGACATTGCCCGTTACCTCAGAATTGAACGCGCCGATGCGCCAGTACGGGCCAATCGGGAAAACTCGCTGCTATCAAACCTGCTAAACGTCGCTATTGAGCGCGGTGAGCTTGATGTAAATCCATGTAAACAAGTCAGGCGAAATCAGGAAATGCCACGGCGGGTCGAGCCTGCCGCTGACCAGATTCAGGCGCTGGTCAAATTTGCCTTTGAAAAAAGCGGGCAGTGGCCGGTTATCGTGATGGCCGCGGAGTTTGCGTCACTGGCTGGCCCGCGGCAAGTGGAGTTTTTGCCGATAACTTGGTCTTTCATTGGCGAAGACGAAATCCGCATCATCCGGGCCAAGCAGCGCAAAGGCGCGCCCGTTATTGTGGACAAGGTGGAAATATCACCCGCCATGCGCGAATTGCTTGAACGGCTTAAATTGCGCCGCGGCGACAGCCAGACGGTTTTTGCCAATCGGCATGGCAATCCGTACACGCGATCGGGATTCAAGGGGATGTGGGGCAAGCTGATGAAGGCAGCAACCGCGGCAAAAGCCATCAGTCAGCACTTCACGTTTCACGACCTGCGGGCCTACTATGCCACGCAGCACAAGGCGCAAACCGGAAATCAGGCCAATTTGCACAAGAATCCGGCGACTACAGCCCGAATTTACGAGCGCTCAACGGAGGCAAAAAGGCGTTCATTGTGAGGCAGGTATTACCACCGCGGTAACTTTGGTGGTATTTTACACTGTGTAAATTGACAGCTTGCTATGTTTTTAGTAGCTATCGACGCCCTGTTTACAAGGACTTGAATGGGGTGGCTGATGGGGCTCGAACCCACGACAACAGGAATCACAATCTTATGCATCCGTTCAATGCTGGCGCGGCTTGTGGCTGGTTTCGCGGTAACGAATGCCTGCTAAGTAAGCACGTCAGAATGCGGGTTTACAGAGGTCAGTTACCGCGCCAAGTGCAGGCGAGTTACTTCACACAACCAAATTTAAGGCAGTGCAATGAAAATGATGCAAGTTAAAGATCGTGGATCTGTTTACCTTTACAGGCTGGATTGGCTTCTCATACAAATTTACAAGCTCATGCCCTCAAAAGGCAAAAAACCAGCGTCTTGTGAGTTAACGCTACGATTTGCAGGCCCTGCGCTTGACCAAACTGGACAGCCAACTATGTCAATGGAGTGGAGCGGTTGTTTTGATTCGTTGGAAGTAGCGCAAGCCTCGATTTCAATAATTGAATACTAGGCGCATCGTTGGCGCATGGCTATCGACTTAGGCACATTTCGCGGGTGTAGCTTTGCAAAGCCGTTGTCTGGCCCGCCAATCGTTTAACTGCTTCGTCCAGAATGACAACAGTGTTGGCACATCCGGCAATGATGTTAGATCGGGGGTCGCCATGATCTCCGGGTTCGGGGGTGGTATCTGTACTGGCGGCACTATCAATGCTGGCTTTGAGGTCGCGCA
>Ga0326734_1000152_pt1 | contig 20449 bp, 21 predicted proteins | sample 15_GP2_1315_FD_207944 | JGI IMG/M metagenome (GOLD analysis project Ga0326734, IMG submission 207944) | Glacier ice microbial communities from Ngari, Tibet, China - 15_GP2_131.5 | ecosystem: Environmental > Aquatic > Freshwater > Ice > Glacier | place: China: Ngari, Tibet | collected 2018-07-18 | reverse complement strand
GTATTGAGTTCAAGCATCAGCATGCCATCGCCGCCAAGCGGGGAATCGACGCCGCGCTCCACAATGGCACCCGCTGGGATCCGGCCTGAGCCGAGCTGGTTGATCTGCACCTTGCTGCCATTGGCCGATGCGCCCGCGCCGCCCACCACCATGTTGCCCTGCGCCAGCGCATAGACCTGCCCGTCGGCGCCCTTGAGCGGCGTCATGAGCAGGGTGCCCCCGCGCAGGCTCTTGGCATTGCCCAGCGAGGAAACGGTGATGTCAAGGCTCTGGCCGGGCCGCGCAAACGGCGGCAGCGTGGCCGTGACCATCACGGCCGCGACATTTTTCAGCTGCATGTTGGTACCCGCCGGCACGGTGATGCCGAGTTGCCCCAGCATGTTGTTCAGGCTCTGGGTGGTGAACGGCGTCTGCATGGTCTGGTCGCCGCTGCCGTCGAGGCCGACCATCAGGCCGTAGCCGATGAGCGGGTTGTCGCGCACGCCCTGAATGCTGGCCAGGTCCTTGAGCCGCTCCGCCCGGGAAGGCAGGGCAATCATGAGGCTGGCCAGCAAGCACAGCTTCATGCAAAGCACGATCGCGGTGCGCAACTTGCGGCCAGGTTGTGCGGAGGGAATCGGGGAGTTTTGCATGGTCAGAATGGCAATACGTTGAAAAAGGCGCGCTGGAGCCAGCCCATGGTCTGCGCCTCGTCGATGTAGCCCTTGGCGCTGTATTCAATGCGCGCATCGGCCACCAGCGTCGAAGGCACGGTGCTGTTGGCACTGACGGTACGCGGATTGACCACGCCCGAAAACCGGATGAACTCGGTGCCCTGGTTGACCAGCATCTGCTTTTCGCCGCTGACCAGCAGGTTGCCATTGAGCAGCACCTCCACCACCGTAACCGTGATCACGCCGTTGAAGGTGTTCTTTGAATTGGCGCCGCCCTTGGCGCTCATGGTGTTCTTGCCGCTGGCATTGGCATCCAGATCACCCGATATCAGTCCGCTGATCAACTTGGGAACCAGCCCCAGCACCGTGCTGGCACTGCCGCTGCGGCTAGCTTCAGCGCCCGAATTCTTGCTGGCGTTGATGTTTTCGCTCACCACGATGGTCAGGATGTCGCCAATGTGCCGTGGCCGCCGGTCTTCAAACAAGGCCTGCGTGCCAAAGCCGGTGCGGTAGATCGACCCGTTCGCCGGTCCTGCGGGCCGCACCTGGAGGTCGGCGCGGGCGCTCATGGGCTGCTGCACCAGCGGCTCGCGCGGCATCTGCGCGCAGCCGCCCAGCAGCAGGCCCGTGGCCATCAACAAGTACCCCAGAAATCGGTGTATTTTCGGCATAGCGGTCTTTACAACTGCGACAGGCGGGCCAGCATCTCGTCGGATGTCTTGACGACCTTGCTGTTGATTTCATAGGCGCGCTGCGTCTGGATCATGTTGACGAGTTCTTCGACCACGTTGACGTTGGACGATTCGACATAACCCTGGTTGAGCGTTCCCGCGCCGTTCTGGCCGGGCGCCGTCTGGTTGGCGCCGCCGGATGCGTCGGTTTCGACATACAGGTTTTCGCCCTTGCTTTGCAGGCCAGTGGCGTTCAAAAAGGTCGCCAGCTGGATCTGGCCGACCTGCACGCTCGCGGTGCTGCCGGCCTGCACCACCGACACCGTGCCATCGCGGCCTATCGTCATGCTGGTGGCGTTTTGCGGCAGCGTGATGGCCGGCTGCACCGGGTAGCCGCTGGCGGTCACGAGCTGGCCATTCTGGTCGGTCTGGAATGAGCCGTCGCGGGTGTAGGCGGCCGTGCCGTCGGGCATCAGCACCTGGAAGAAGCCGTCGCCATTGACCATCACATCCTTCGGATTTTCGGTCTTGGTCGAATTGCCCTGGGTGTGGATGCGCTCGGTGGCGACCACGCGCACGCCGGTGCCCAGTTGCAAGCCCGAAGGCATGCGCGTCTGGTCCGACGTCTGGCCGCCGCTCTGGCGCAGGTTCTGGTACATCAGGTCCTCAAACACGGCGCGGCTGCGCTTGAAACCGGTGGTGCCGACATTGGCCAGGTTGTTGGCCACGACGTCGAGCTGGGTCTGCTGGGCATCCAGGCCGGTCTTGGCAATGAAAAGGGAACGAATCATGGGGAATCCTGTGCATCGGCCAAGGCCGGGTGGTTGTCAGTCGAGACGAAAAAATGGCCAATGGCCTAGCTGTTCGACAACAGCTTGTTGGCCTGCTGGTCGTTGCTCTCGGCGGTCTGCAACGTTTTCATCTGCATTTCAAAGCGGCGGGCATTGGCAATCATGTCCACCATGACCTCGACCGGGTTCACGTTGCTGCCTTCGAGCGTGCCCGTCAGCAGTCGCACGCCAGGGTCGGCCTGGGCCGGCACCACGCCGGCCCGCATCCGAAAAAGCCCGTCGTCACCCCGCGCCAGGTCGCCCGCAGGCGGGTTGACCAGTTTCAGGCGCCCTACTTCAGCCGCGCCTGTGACCGGTCCGCCGGGGCTCAGCGCGCTCACCATGCCGTCGCCAGTGATCATCAAGGCCGCGCCGGGCGGCACCACCAGCGGGCCCGACTCGCCGGCAACGGGCCGCGCGTCCATGGTCGTCAGCTGGCCCTCGGCATTGATTTGGAGATTGCCGGCGCGCGTATACGCTTCGCTGCCGTCAGGCATCTGCACCGTGAGCCAGCCGTCGCCGCGCACGGCCACATCCAGCGCGCGGCCGGTTTGCGTCATCGGGCCGCTGCGCAGGTCGGCGCCGGGCGTCGAGGCAACCACCATGGCGCGGGTGCCTGCTTCCTGGCCGACCACCGGCACGGCGCGAAAGTTGTTGATCTGGGCGCGAAAGCCGGCCGTCGAGACATTCGCCATGTTGTTGGCCACCGAAGCCTGCTGCTCCATGGCCTGCTTGGCGCCGCTCATGCCCACGTAGATCATCCGGTCCATGCTGTTCTCCTCGTTCTATCAGCGCAGGTTGACCAGTGTCTGGAGCACCTGGTCCTGGGTCTTCACGGTCTGGGCGTTGGCCTGGTAGGTGCGCTGGGCAATGATCAGGTTGACCAGTTCGGCGGTCAGGTCGACGTTGGACGCCTCCAAGGCGCCCGATGTCAACGCGCCCAGCTTGGTGCCGTCGCCCGGTGAGCCGGTCAGCGGTCCGCCGGACGCGGCCGTTTCCGTCCACAGATTGCCGCCCAGGGACTTGAGCCCGTTCGGGTTTGCGAACGACGACAGCACGACCTTGCCCAGCGACTGCGTCTGCTCGTTGGAATATTTGCCGGTGATCGTGCCATTTTTTTCAATCGCAAACGAACTCATGACCCCTGAGGTGTAGCCGTCCTGGGTCAGCTTGTTGACCTCGTTGGCATTGCCAAACTGGGTGGTGCCGGTCACGTCAACCGTCAGCGCCATGGGCGTCGATCCGTTTGCAAAATCAAGTCCTGCCACCTGCATCTGCTGGTTCGGCGGGTTCATGGCGCCCTTGTCGTCAAAGGTCAGGGTCGAAATGCTCGCACCCTGGTTGACTACGGCGCCGTCGGCGGCCGCATAGACTTTCCAGGTGTTTTGCGCCACCGGCGGCACTGCGACCGCATCCGGCTGGGTCTTGACAAAAAATGTGGCCAGTTCGTGGGAATTGCCCAGCGAGTCGAACATCGTGACCGCATTGGCATAGTTGTAGGTGGCCGAATTGCTTGGATCGAACGGCGTGGCCGTCGGTGCCATGCTGCGCGAATCGAGGTTGAACTGGGCGGCGATCTTTTCGGTCGCTTTCGGCGCCATGGCCGCCGTGGGCAATTGCAGCGGAATCGGGCTGGTGCCGGCGACCGCGCCGTTGGCGCCGACCGGGTAGCCCGTCAGCTGATAACCGCCGGAATTGACGATGAAGCCGCTCTTGTCCATGTTGAACTGGCCGCTGCGCGAGTAGGCGATCTCGCCGCCCGGGCTGGCAAGGCGGAAAAGTCCGTCGCCGTTGGTGATTGCCACATCCAATGCCCGGGAACTGGTCTGCACCGCGCCAGCCGAAAAATTCTGCGAAACACCGGCCACTTCGGCACCCAAACCGACCCGGGAACCGGCGTACACGTCCGAAAACTGGACGCTGCCGGATTTGAAGCCGATGGTTCCCGAATTGGCAATGTTGTTGCCAATGACATCGAGATTGCTGGCCGAGGCATTCAGCCCGCTGACACCTTGTGCGAAACCCATGGTAATTCCTTGTTGTAAATAAGTGTTTGAATAAAGTCGTGCGGTGCCGGTCGGCTCAAAGAATCAGGCGCACATCAGCCAGCGTTGCCTTGGCGCCCGATGCCAATTCAAGCGCCACGCCAGCGGTGCCTTGCGACACGCTGACAACACCGGCATAGGTCAGCGTGCTGGCGACCACTTTGGCCTCGCCGGTGACAGCCACCACGTTGACGCTGTAGGAGCCTTCGGCCAGCGGTGCGCCCGCGTCGTCCAGGCCGTCCCAGGACAGCGTCTTGACGCCTTGCGGCAGCGCGCCCAGGTCGAAACTGCGAACGGTGTCGCCGGCGGCGTTGGTGATGCTGACCTTGACCGAGTCGGCGGACTGTGGCATGTCGACCGCGAAAGGCGTTTCGGCGCCTTTTTTCAGCGCCAGCCCGGCGCCGGGCACCAGCACGGTTCGGCCAATCAGCGAGGCCGATTGCAGCGCCTGGCTGGCACCGCTTTGCGCCAGCATTGCCGCAAAGGCACTGTTGAGTTTTTCAATGCCGCTGACCGTGCTCATCTGCGCCAGTTGCGAGGTCAGCTGAGCGTTGTCCAGCGGATTGAGCGGGTCCTGGTTGTTCAGTTGCGTGACCAGCAGCTTGAGGAAGCGCTGCTCGCTGTCGCTGCCCGAACCGGCGGAAAGTACCGGAGCGCCCAGCGCGGGGCTGGCGCTGGTGGCTGCATTGATGGAATCGAGAGACATGGCGGCTTTTCCTGCAAATTGAATAGGGACGATGAAAAGGAATGGCGACGCCTACTGACCGATGGTCAGCGTCTTGAGCAGCATGGTTTTGGCGGTGTTGAGCACTTCGACATTGGCCTGGTAGGAGCGCGACGCCGAGATCATGTTGACCATCTCCTCGACCACGTTGACATTGGGCATGGCGACATAGCCGTCGGCATTGGCCAGCGGATTTTTCGGGTCGTGCTGCATGCGCATTGGCGACGGGTCGTCGACCACACGGGCCACGCGCACGCCGCCGATACCCTGGCCGTCGCCAGGCGCCATCTCAAAGACCACCTGTTTCGCGCGGTAGGGCTGGCCGTCCGGGCTTGATACGCTGTCGGCGTTGGCCAGGTTGCTGGCGGTGGTGTTCATGCGCTGCGATTGCGCGGCCATGGCCGAGCCGGCAATCTGAAAAATACCGACGGAGTTGTTGAAATACGGCATACGGGGCTTTGCTTGTCTACGACTGAACGGCTGACAGCAGCGACTTGATCTTGGAGGTGAGCACCGTCAGGTTGGCCTCGTAGCGCATGGCGTTGTCGGCGAAGCTGACCCGCTCGGCATCCATTTCGACCGTGTTGCCATCGATGCTGGACTGGGTCGGCACGCGGTAAAGCAGGTCTGCATCGCTGCCGCCTTGGGATTCGGCGGCGATATGGCGCGACGACGTGGTCGCCATCGAAGTCGATGTGGACTGCCGGCCGCGCTCGACTGCCTGCGACAAGGTGGCGCTGAATTCAAAATCGCGTGCCTTGTAGTTCGGCGTGTCGGCATGGGCAATGTTGGCCGACAGGACTTCCTGCCGCCGTGCCCGCAGGTTGAGCGCCTCCTGGTGGAAGCGCAGCGCTGAGTCCAGCTTGTCGATCATTTTTTCTCTACCCATCAAGTGATTTGCCCGGCTGTCTGAACGCCTGGATTGAAAATAATTGTAAGAAAGCACGCCTGAATGCAATCACCTGAACAGATGGGTTTTAAAGGTCCAGTTCACCTTTCCAGTCATTGCTGAAGGCTGTTCAGTCCGATCTGCCGCAGGCCTTTCAATCGAATGAACAGGGTCGGGTTTTCAAGGCAGTTCCAGCACTCGTCAAGCCAGCGTTTTTCTAAAATGGACGCTGTTCATTCGCACAGCGGGTGCATGCATGGCGGCATTCAACGCTGCCAAAGTTGTTGATCTTCAAAAGGAATTCATGAACAAGCCGTCCCGCCAGTTGCTGCACAAGCTGTTTGCCCGCGTTATTGCCGCTCTGCTGGCGCTGGCCGGGCCACCTGCTGTGCACGGCGCCGGTCCGCTGCCCCTGTCGGGCTATGCGCGCCCAGTAATCGAGCAGTTCCTGGCCACGCGGACGGCCGGGGTGTCTGGCAAGGTGCAGATCAGCATCGACACGCCGTTGTTAGGCAACCTGCCGCCTTGCAATGCGCTGGAGCCTTTTCTGCCCGGTGGCGCGCAGCTGCGCGGGCGCGTTTCCGTAGGCGTGCGCTGCCTGGCCACCCCGGGCTGGACCCGTTATGTCCAGGCGCGCATCGCGGTGATGGGCAGCTACCATGCGGCGGCACGGCAGATTGAGGCCGGGCAGCTCCTCACAGCAGCCGATACGGTCATACTTGAAGCAGACATGGCGTCTCTGCCTGCCAGCGTGATGCTGGACTCTGGCCAGCTGCTGGGCAAAGTGGCGCTCAACCGCATCGCTTCAGGCGCACCGGTCCGGCGCGAACAGCTGCGTGGTGTTTCACTGGTGCAGCAGGGGCAAACCGTCAAGGTGGTGTCGCGGGGCCAGGGCTTTATAGTGAGCACCGAAGGCAAGGCCATGACCGCTGCCGAAGCCGGCATGCTGCTTCAGGTCCGGATTCAGGGCGGGCAACTGGTCAGCGGCACACTGGGCGCCGATGGCATTGTTGAGCGCGGCAGCTGATGCGATGCAGGGTATTCCAGGAAATTTTCACCGGATTGCCTAAAGTTTCGGGGCAAACTGCCGTTATGCCGGTAAGTGCCTGAGGAAAACACCATGAAAATCAATCAAAACGTGACTTTTTTAAAAAGCGAGATCCCTGCTCCCGCCGTGGCGGCCAGCAAAAGCAATACTGCGGACGGTGTTTCGGCCGGCCGGGCGCCTGTCATTGCCAGCCAGGCCAAGCTGCCGTCGACCACCGGTGACTTTGATGCCGCGCGCGTTGCTGAAATCCGTGAAAGCATCCGTGCCGGAAGCTACAAGGTCGATACCGCCAGGATTGCCGATGGCCTGCTTTCGACCGTGCGCGACCTGATGATTGGAAAGAACCCCTCATGACGACTTCACTGCTGAATTGCCTGACGCTAGAGCTTGACGCAGTCACCGAATTTGTTGACTTGCTCCATCAGGAAGCCGACGCAATGGCGCAGGGCCGTTTCATCGACCTTTCCCCACTGGCCAAGTCCAAGGCGCAGGTGGCCGACAAAATTGTCCTTTTACGCCAGCACCGGGAAAACGAACAGATGACACTGGGCTTCGGGGCAGACCGCAGCGGTGCCGAAGCGGCCACGGCAGCCGGCGGCCCCTTGCTGCAGGCTGCTTGGAGTCAACTGCGGGCACATGCAGCCCAGGCGCACGAGTGCAACCATGCCAATGGCGTCATGATCCACACCCATCTTGATTTCACCCGGCAAGCCATCGACTTCCTCAAATCGGGTGGCAGGCCACTGTACGGTCCCAACGGTGCGCACCATAGCGGCGCCGCAAACGGCAAGCGCCTGGCCATGGGCTGATCCTGTTTCAACAGGCGCTTCCCGTTTTCAGGAAAGCATTTCTGGCGGTCATGCCGCCGCGGCGCGGACACAGCCTATTTTTAAATGAAATAGGATTTTTTCGCTTGTTGCGCGGGCGTAAGTAGCTATTTAATCAATAGCAAACAATTTTTACCCTGGCTTTGTAGCTGCGGTTGAGGGCTGGCAAGTCATCAGCCGGGGCGCCAACGCTAGATCGATTTCGCAAGCAAGCCGCGCAGGCGGCTGATCACCTGGCTGTGCAACTGGCATACCCGCGACTCGCTGACTTCCAAGACGGCGCCAATCTCGCGCAGGTTGAGCTCTTCTTCGTAGTACAGGCTCAGAAGCAGTCGTTCGCGCTCCGGCACGGCGTCAATGGCCTCGATCAGGCGCTGGCGCAGGCCATTTTCCAGCAACCGGGCCAGCGGGTCGCCGGTTTGCGCCCCGTTGGCTTGCTGGGGGGTGCTGTGCTGGTCCAGGAAGCTGTTTTCCTGTTCGTTGCGGTCAAAGTCCTCGTAATACACCAGTTGACAGCCCTGGATTTCCTGCAACAGGCTTTGGTAGGCGGACAAGGGCAGTTGCAGCTCGGCGGCAATCTCGCCTTCGGTGGGAGGCCGACCGCGCTTGTGCTCCTGCGACTGGATGGCCTTGGCCACGCTGCGCGAGGACTGTCGCAAGCCGCGCGACACCCAGTCGTTGACGCGCAGTTCATCGAGCATGGCGCCCCGAATGCGCTGGCCGGCGTAGGTTTCAAACTTGGCGCCCTGGTCGTCTTGGTAGCGGCTCGATGCATCGAGCAGGCCGATCATGCCGGCCTGGATCAGGTCGTCCAGGTCCACGCTGGCCGGCAGCCTGGCAATCAACTGCAGCGCAAGACGACGCACCAGGGGGGCATATTGCGCCAGCAGGTCGGCGGTTCCGGAGGGATCGATTTTTCCCTGGCATGTGTACATTGAAGAGGGTTCCCGCATTTGCATTTTTGACAATTTGATAAAGTTTTTTGGGCTGCGCCTTCATTACAGGCAGGCAGACGGCTGCAGTTCGTGGCTGGCCATCTGGCCGGGAAGTAGCAAGGGCGCGGGCGCTGCGGCCACCAGGCACGGCCAGGTCACCAGATCCGATGCAACCTGTAAAAAGTCCCGGGCGGCGGCGCTGGCCCTGAAGGCCTGAACGACGGTCAGGTTGAGCCGCCGGGCTTGCGCCAGCAAGGGATCGGCCCTGACAACTCCGGCGGGCTCAAGCGTCATGCCAAGGTAGCGGCTGCCAGTGGCGGCCAGGTTGGCAAGCAGGCGCCGGGCCTGGGCCGGGTCGGCGGCCTCGTTGATCAGCACCCGCAGGTTCGCCAGCGGATGGGCGTAGTGAAGCTTTTTGATGAACAGGTAGGTTTGCGTGATGGCTTCGGCGCTGGCGGCACAGACCAACAGAATGTGGTCGGAACCTGCAGCCAGGGACGACAGTGCGCCATCGCTGCCCGGCACGGCATCGACCAGCACCAGCCGGCCGCCGCGCGCCGGCGGCGCCGGCTGCGGACCGTTACGCTCGTCCAGCAGCAGCACGTCCCGGCCCTGCTGCACGAGCGCCGCCACCAGATTGAGCGCGACGCTGCAGGCGCCGGTACCCGCTGTGCTGTCAACCAGCGTGATACGCCGTGCGGTGTTGGCGGCCATCAGCCGCCGCAGTCCGTCAGCCTGGTCAGGCACTAGTGGTTCCACAAACCATTCCTCATCTCGCCGTCGGCGGTGTGTTGCGCTGCGGGCAACGAAGCCGCCTCGCCGGTTTCCAACGCGTCGAGCAGCACATAGAGCTTGCCCAGGCCTTCCAGCAGGACGGGGCCAAGCACCGACTGGGCCGGATCGAAGGCCTGGCCGGCCAGTTGTGCCAGGACCCTGCGCGCAGGTGGCGCCCAGGCTTGCTGCGCCTGTTGCAACCGAAATGTTGTGAGGCAGGTGTGCGCAAGCACCCGCAGGCGGTTGTGCATTGCCGCTTCGCCCTGGCTTGTGTCGCTTTCGGGGTTCGGCCGCGACTGGTCAAGAAGGCGAAAATACGGCCTGGCATCGGCCTGCCAGCCAGCCCAGCGGATCAGTTGCCGCGCCGGTGCCTGGACAGTGACACTGGCGAGCAGGTAGCTGTGCGCCACCAGCCTGCCACTGGCGGTGTCGACGACACGCCGGACCACGCAGCGCTGCATGGGCGCATCCTCCGGTCGGCCAGCGCTGCCCGGTGTTGAGTCCGAAAACACATTGACCATCATTTCAGCCACCGACAGCAGGGCGGCCCTGCCGCGAAAGGACACCGCTTCCGGGGGGCTGAAATCCAGCCCCGGCACCAGTTCCTCCAGCGTTGCCGAAAGGCCGTCCCCGGCAAGCGCCACCAGGAGGCCGGCCTGCGCGGAAACCATCCATCCCAGGCCGGCCGACTGCCATGCCCGGACCTGGTTGAAGGTAGCGATGCCAGGAAGCAGATGGACCACCGGCTTGCCGGCCAGCTGGCTCAGGTCCGAAGCGGCGGGCATCGCTGTTGCAGCATCTTCCTTGCCAGGCACCACGTGGACAGCAAAAGGCAGGCCTGTGCCATCGGACAGCAAGGCCGTGACCCGGGCGTTGGGGAAATCCGGTGGGTTGACGGACAGACCACTTTCACCATGGCTTGCCAGCACGAAATCGTTGCAATGGCACTGGCTGTCGGCCGCTGCCTGCGACAGGAGCATCCGGGCCATCGAGTCCTCTGCGCCTGGCTGTGCCTGCTCATCGAACAGCTGGCGGCAGAGCATGCGACCCGCCCCAAAGCCGATATTGGCAGCTGTCAGCGCCGCCGCATTCAAGTTCAGTTCCTGGGCGTTGTGGGCCAGCGTTCGGATCAGTTGCTGGCACTGCGCGCGCAGCCGCCGGCTGACCGCTTCCGCAGCCGCTACTTTTTCGTCGGTGCGCGTTGAAAAAGTTTGCTCGTCCAGGTCGGCCTCGCCGGGAACAAACCAGGCGCTCTGGCTCCCGGCCTCGAAGACGCTGTCGATCAGCTGCCGGCGGTCGCCCGGAACCAGGTTTTCCGGAACCTTCTGGCCGCTGGAGACATAGTGGACCGGCAACTGGTGGCGAATCACGATGTCGATCACCGCCCCGGGATGCGTCGCTTCGTCAACCTTGGTCAGGATGCAGCCTGTCAGGCCGTTGCCGCTGTCCGGCTCGGCGCTGTGACGGTAGGCTTTCACCACTTCATTGAGCGTGTCGCCATGGCTGGCCGCGTTCAGCAGCAGCAGGCGCTTGACCGGACGGCTGGCGCCGCACAGCATGGCGATCTGGTCGGTCACCGCGCGGTCGCGCTGGCTCATGCCCACCGTGTCGATCAGCACCATGTGCTTGTCCTGCAGGGTGGCGAGCACCGCATCCAGGTCGCTCGCGTCCTTGACTGCATGCACCGCCACGCCCAGGATCTGCCCGTAGATGCGCAACTGCTCATAAGCGCCGATGCGGTAGCTGTCGGTGGTGATCAGCGCGAGTTTTTCAGCCCCGAAACGCATCACGCAACGCGCCGCCAGCTTGGCCGTGGTGGTGGTCTTGCCCACGCCGGTTGGCCCCATCAGGGCATAGACCCCGCCTTCTTTCATCAGCGCATCCTCGTCCTCCAGCATCGGCATCTGGCAGGCCATCGCCGACTTGAGGTAGTCCAGGCCGCCGGCATGGTTGAGGCCGGCCGGCAGATCGGCCAGCAGGTCGCGTGCCAGGCGGGCGCTGAAGCCGGCACCCAGCAACGTGCGCAGCAGCTGGCCGCGCAGCGGGTCGCGCCGCTGGGTCTTGCTCCATGCCAGACCGGCCAACTGCTCTTCAATCATGCCGCGCATGGAATGGATTTCGCGCAGGACGCTGGCGTCGCCAGCCGGGACCACCATCAAGGGCTCGGGCAAGGCGACAGGCGCCGGTGCGAGCGGCCACGCAGCAGCGGCTTTTGGCGCAGCCGAGATACTTCTTTCCCTAGGGGCCGGCTCCTGCACTGAGCCGACAACTTCCACGCCAGCGGCGGTCACGGTGCTGGACACCACGAAAGCGTCGGGACCCAGCTGCTCGCGCAACAGCCGCATCGCCTTCAGGACGGAAGGCGCAACGACGGTGCAGGTGTTCATGGTGGGTTGCATGCCAGTGCTCAAGCCTTGCCTCCAATCGTGGCAGTCACCCGGATGGTGCGGGTGTCAGGAATCTCGGCATGCGACAGCACCCTGAGCCCGGGCAGGCTGCGGCGCAGGAAGCGCGCCAGCAGTACCCGCAGCGGATGCTGCACCACCAGCACCTCCGGCAGACCCAGCTGCGCCTGGCGGGCCATGGCCGCCTGGGTTTGCTGCAGCAAGTTGTCGGCCAGTCCAGGCTCTAGGCCGCTGCTGCTGGAAAGCGCCTGCAGCAGCATGCGGTCCAGTGAACTGTCCAGGCCAATGACCTGGAGCGGTTCGTGGCCGGGGTAGATGTCCTGGATGATCGCCCGCCCAAGGGCCAGCCGGATCAGCGAGGTCAACTCCGTGGTGTCGGCCACCGCCGGCGCATGCTCGGCGAGCACATCCAGGATGGTGCGCATGTCGCGGATCGGCACGCTCTCATCGAGCAAGTTCTGCAGCACCTTTTGCACGCTGGTCAGCGACAGCGCCTTGGGCACCAGGTCCTGCACCAGCATCGGTGATTCCTTGCCGATGCGATCTAACAGCTGCTGCACTTCCTGTCGCCCGAGCAGTTCGGCCGAATGTGAGTGGATCAGGTGGTTCAGGTGCGTGGCCACGACCGTGCTGGCATCAACCACGGTGTAGCCGTAGATCTGCGCCTGTTCGCGCAGGCCGGCGTCGATCCAGATGGCCGGCAGGCCAAAGGCCGGGTCTTTGGTCGGGGTGCCGGGCAGCGAGGCGCTGACCTGCCCCGGATTGATCGCCATCCACTGGCCGGGTGTTGCCTCGCCGCGCCCGATTTCAACGCCCTTGAGCTTGACGACATAGGCGTTCGGCTTGATTTCCAGGTTGTCGCGGATATGCACCACGGGCACCAGGAAACCGATGTCTTGGGCAAACTTCTTGCGGATGCTCTTGATGCGGCCCAGCAGTTCACCGTTTTGTGATGTATCTACCAGGGAAATCAGCCGGTAACCCACTTCCAGCCCGAGCGGATCGACCAGCGCCACATCGTCCCAGCTGGCTTCCTGGGACTCGGTCACGACCGGCGCGGGCGCAGGCGCTGCGGCAATTGATGCGCTCGTGAGGGCTGCCTTTTGCATCACGCGCCGCCCCAGCCAGACCAAGCCGCCGGCAATCAAAAGGAAGGCGATGTTCGGCATGCCCGGAATCATGCCCATCATGCCAATGACGCCGGCCGTCAGGAACAGCACCTGCGGGTTGGCGAACAGCTGGCCGGTGAGCTGGCCGCCGACGTCCTCGTCGGTGGTCACGCGCGAGACGATCACGCCGGCGGCGGTTGAAATGACCAGCGCCGGAATCTGCGCGACCAGGCCGTCGCCAATGGCCAGCAGCGTATAGGTGGTGCCCGCCTCGGCAAAACTCATGTCGTGCTGGGCCACGCCGACGATCAGGCCGCCAATGATGTTGATCACCAAAATCAAGAGGCCGGCCACCGCATCGCCGCGAACGAACTTGCTGGCGCCATCCATCGAACCGTAGAAATCGGCCTCCTGCGACACTTCGGCGCGGCGCTTGCGCGCCACGTCCTCGCCGATCAGGCCGGCGTTCAGGTCGGCGTCAATCGCCATCTGCTTGCCCGGCATGGCGTCCAGCGTGAAGCGCGCGCCGACCTCGGCGATCCGGCCCGCCCCTTTGGTGATGACCATGAAGTTGATCACTACCAAAATGATGAAGACCATCACGCCAACGGCAAAATTGCCGCCGACCAGGAAGTGGCCGAAAGCCTCGATCACCTTGCCGGCCGCATCCGGCCCGGTGTGCCCGTGCATCAGCACGACGCGGGTGGACGCGACGTTGAGCGACAGGCGCAGCAGCGTGGTGAACAGCAGCACGGCCGGAAAGGCGGCAAAGTCCAGCGCCTTCATGGTGTACATGCTGACCAGCAGCACCATGATCGACAGCGCAATGTTGAAGGTGAACAGCAGGTCGAGCAAAAACGGCGGCAGCGGCAGCACCATCATGCTCAGGATCAGGATGATCAGGATCGGGCCGACCAGGCCCTTGCCCTTGTCAGCGCCCATCAGCATCGCCGGGAGGCGCTTGAGTGAATCCATCGGGCTCATGCTGAACTTCCTTCAGGGTCTAGTGTTTCCGGCACCGGCAGGTTCTTTGGCCTTGGCGGCAAGGCGCCGCCTTCGGTGGCTTGGCGGTTCAGCTGATAAGCCCAGGCCAGCACTTCGGCCACGGCCGCATACAGGGCGACCGGAATCTCGGCATCGAGCCGGGTATGGCGGTACAAGGCGCGCGTCAGCGGCGGCGCCTCCAACACCGGAATGTTGTGCTCCTTGGCCAGTTCGCGAATGCGCAAGGCGATCAGGTCGGTGCCCTTGGCAATCACGCGCGGCGCGCGCATATCCTTGTCGTTGTATTTCAGGGCCACCGCGAAATGCGTCGGGTTGGTGACGATGATGTCGGCCTTGGGCACTTCGGCCATCATGCGGCGCTTGGCCATCTGCTGCTGCTGGCGGCGGATCTGCGCCTTGACCTGCGGGTCGCCGTCGCTTTCCTTTTGCTCCTGGCGCAAGTCCTCGCGCGACATGCGCAGCTTTTTGTGGTGGCTCCAGAGCTGATAAGGCACATCGATGGCCGCCACCAGCAGCAGCGAGCCAATGATCAGCATGCAGGTCCTGGCGACCAGGTGCAGGGTGTGCGCCAGGGCCTGGTGCACCGGCTCGCTCATCAGCGACATGATGACGGGCAGGTTGCCGGAAATCACCCACCAGGCAATGGTGCCGACCAGAACAGACTTGACCACGGTCTTGATCAGTTCGGCCAGCGTCTCGGTGGAAAACATGCGGCCAATGCCCGCCACCGGGTTGAGCTTGGAAAACTTGGGAACCAGCAACTGACCCGAGAGCAGCCAGCCGCCCAGCAGCATCGGCGCGACCAGCGCGGCCACCATCATGGCGGCCAACAGCGGCGCCAGCGCCTGGAGTGCGTGAACAATGGTGCTGCCTGCCTGGACCATCATGTGCGAAGCATCAAATGCCGATGCGCGCTCGAACTGCAGGCCATTGCGCAGGGCGCTGCCCAGATGGCCGGCCATCAAGTCGCCGCTGGCCCACAGGCAACCCAGCCCGGTGGACAGCATAACGAAGGTTCCCAATTCCCGCGAACGGACAACCTGGCCTTCCTCATGCGCCTTTTCCAGCCGTCGCGGCGAAGCCGGTTCGGTTTTTTCGAGATCACTTTCTTCCGCCATCAATTCTCCGAAGCTTTAGACGCACAGTCGCCCGAGTCCCAGAATTATTGGCGCGGCAGGCCTGAACCGATAGGCCAAACAAACCAGCGAAAAACCTGTTCCTCGGCCAATCAGACCCTCTGGCGGCTAGAAACCGAGGCTGGCCAACAAATCGTCCACCTGATCCTGGCCATCGACAGCATCAGACAGGCCAGCGACGGTCTGCGGTCCGTTGAGCAGTCCAAGGCTCTTGTCCTGACGTTTTTCAGGAGGCGCATTGTCAATCAGCAGCTGTAGCAGTTGCGTGTCCATGTCCTGGATCACATGCATCATTTTTTTAATGACCTGGCCTGTCAGGTCCTGAAAATCCTGCGCCATCATGATCTCCATCAACTGGGCATTGGTGGCGCCGACCTGCTGCGGCACGGCGGCCAGGTAAGCGCGGTTGTCCAGCACCAGCTGACGTGCGTCATCGAGTTCAACCGGATTTTCAAACCAGGCATCCCAGCGCTTCGTCAACGCCTTGGCCTGGCTGGCCAGGCCATCTTGGATAGGCTGGGCCAAGTCGATGGCATTGAGCACTCGTTCAGCAGCCTGCTCGGTCATCTGCGCGATGTAGCCCAGCCGGTCGCGCGCATCGGGAATGGCTTCGGCCACCTTGGCAATGCCCTTGTCCAGGCCGAGCTCGCGAATGCTTTCGTGCATCTGGCGCGTCAGATGGCCAATGCGGTTGATCAGTTGCCCGGCTGAATCGGGAAAGGTTTCGCCAGCAGCATTTTCATGCGCCATGTCATGCACTCTCTTTCGCGATTTTTTCAAAAATCTTGGTGATTTTTTCTTCCAGCGTGATGGCGGTGAAGGGTTTGACCACATAGCCGTTGGCGCCCGACTGGGCCGCCGCAATGATGTTTTCCTTTTTCGCCTCGGCCGTCACCATCAGCACCGGCAGCTTGGCCATGGACGGATCTGCGCGAATCGCCTGCAGCATGGCCAGGCCATCCATGTTGGGCATGTTCCAGTCGGACACGACAAAACCGTAGTTGCCGGCCTTGAGCTTTTCAAGCCCGATGGCGCCGTCCTCGGCCTCATCGACATTGACAAATTCAAGCTCCTTGAGCAGGTTGCGAATGATCCGGCGCATGGTCGGAAAATCATCCACCACGAGGATTTTTATGTTCTTGTCTATCACTTTCTCTCCAAAAATTGATGGGTCAACACATGCTGCGGGCAGCAAACCGTCGCTGCATGCAAAAAATTTCCGGCATTTCGCTATACCCGGTTGGCCAACTGGCCGAAAGAACGCAGGTGCGCCATCACCCGCTGGCTCATGTCATGAAGCGGCACAACCTCGTGCGCGGCGCCCAGGGCAATCGCCTCGCGCGGCATGCCAAAGACCACGCAACTGGCCTCGTCCTGGGCCAGGGTGTAGCTGCCCGCCTGGCGCATCCGCAGCAGGCCTTCGGCGCCGTCGCGGCCCATGCCGGTCAGGATGACGCCAATTGCATTCTTTCCGGCATGCCGGGCTGCCGAATCAAACAGCACATCGACCGACGGCCGGTGCCGGTTGACCGGCGGCTCCAGGTCCACCTGGGCAACGTAGTTGGCGCCGCTGCGAACCAGCGACAGATGAAATCCGCCCGGCGCGATGTAGGCATGGCCGGGCAATATGCGCTCGCCCTGCACGGCTTCGGACACCGCGATGCGACACAGGCCATTCAGGCGCTCGGCAAAGGAATGGGTGAAACCGGCCGGCATGTGCTGCGCGATCATGATGCCTGGACTGTCCGGCGGCAAGGGCTGCAGCACCTCGCGGATGGCTTCGGTGCCGCCGGTGGAAGCGCCGATGATGATGAGCTTTTCAGTGCTCAGCAAAGGGCTGCGCAGCAGCGGCGCATCGACAACTGCATTACCGCCCAACGCTGAACGCCTTGCAGGCAGCAGCCTGGCCGCGGCGGCAACGCGGATCTTGCCGGCGATCAGCTCGGTATATGAAAGCAGGCCATCGCGAATGCCAAGGCGAGGCTTGGTCACAAAGTCGATCGCGCCCAATTCCAGGGCGCGCAGCGCCGCCTCCGAGCCGTGTTCCGTCAGCGACGAGACCATGACCACAGGCATGGGGCGCAGGCGCATCAGCCTTTCAAGGAATTCCAGCCCGTCCATGTGCGGCATCTCCACGTCCAGTGTCATCACGTCCGGGTTGTGCTGTTTGACCAGATCGCGTGCGATTAGCGGGTCGGATGCTGTGGCCACCACCACCATGTCGGGCTGGCTATTGATGATCTCGGTCATCAGGCTGCGAATCAATGCTGAATCGTCAACGCACAGCACCCTGATTTTCTTGTCCGTCATTACGTCTAGCCCATTTTGTTGTTAAAAGTACGCACTGCACTGGCAGCCAACCCGTCGCTCCTGCCCATCTCCTGCTGCCTGAGCAACGCGCTGGCAAGCGCCTGCTCCTCGCGCTGCACCAGCAACGCGTCGTCCTGCTGGTGCAGTTTTCGTACCATCACCCGGCCTGAGAAAGGGAAAAAATTGATACGCCGCGGCAGCTTTCCGCGCAAATCCTGCGCGGCGATGCGAATCCGTTCGGCCAGCAGGTAGCGCAGCACGTAGTCGGCATTGCGTTCGCCAATATTGAGCAGCGTCATGCCGGCCAGCACGGCCCCGCCGCCAAACACCTTGGCTTCCAGGCGCTCGCGCCGCGCGCCGGCCCGGAGTACCTCGCTGAGTAGCACCTGCATCGCGTGCGCGCCATAGCGCATGGCGGCTGTCGCATCGAAAGACAGCGGGGCGGCTGCATCGGGCAGCATGAAGTGGTTCATGCCGCCAATGCCGGAGACACTGTCGCGGAGGCAGGCCGACACGCACGAACCAAGCACCGTCGTCAGCACCATGTCATCGGACGTGACGTAATACTCCCCCGGCAGCAGCTTGACTGCCGCCAGGCCGAATTCACGGTCGAAATAATGGCGGGTGGCCAGCGGCGCAGCGTCTGCCGCGATCAAGGCATGCCTTTCGGCAGGCTATCGGTCAGACCGTAGACCGTTTGACCGCGCAACCGCAAGGTCTGCTGGGCAAAGGAAAAGTTTTCTGAATGCCCGGCAAACAGCAGGGCCTGCGGTTTCATCAGCGGGACAAAGCGCTGCAGGATTTTTTCCTGCGTGGGCTTGTCGAAATAAATCATCACGTTGCGGCAAAAGATGGCATCGAACAGGCCTTTCAGCGCCCACTTCGAATCAAGCAGGTTGAGTTGCGAGAACTTGACCATGGCCGCCACTTCCGGCCGTATTCGCACCTTGCCAGCATGTGCGCCGGACCCTTTGAGGAAAAAACGTTTCAGGCGTTCTGGCGAGAGTTTGCTGGCCTGCTCCAGCGTAAAAATGCCGTCCACCGCCTTGGCCAGCACCTGGGTGTCGATGTCCGTGGCCACCACGCTGCAAGCGCTGGCACGGCTTCCCATCGTCTCGATCAGCGTCATGGCGATCGAATACGGCTCTTCACCCGTCGATGCGGCCGAGCACCAGACATTGACCGGCTGCTGGCACTGGCGGACATGCTCGGCAAGCAATGGAAAATGGTGCGCCTCGCGAAAAAATGCCGTCAGGTTGGTGGTGAGCGCGTTGGTGAACAGTTCCCACTCGTGGCTGCGCGGGTCGGATTCCAGATAACCCAGGTAAGCGGAAAACTCGCGCATGCCCAGTTCGCGCAAGCGCCGCGACAGGCGGCTATAAACCATTTGGCGCTTTTGCCCGCTCAAAGCGATACCGGCACGCTGGTGGATCAGAAGGCGAATCCGGGCGAAATCCGCGTCAGTCAAAAGAAAATCGGGACCTGCCGACGAAAGCGCAGCGACGCGGAGGGGTGAATTCATTGCAGGCTTGTGTGGTCAAGGGGTCGATAAGCATCGCAACTTGGAGTGAAGCAACGACTAGGAAGCAATGTACCCAGCAAGGCCCGTCCGCAATACCCCGAAAAGCATGCCAAACAGCGCTTTCCTTTGCGCATAGGCAGGCATTGTGGTTTTTATCAACCTGGTTCAGGTTGATAAAGGTTGATGTCCTGCGCCCATCCCATGGCCGACCCGTGGGCCATGTTTACTTGCGAAGGCGTCATGAGCAAAGCATCGGCAAGGGCAGGCGCAGAGCCACGCCAGCAAGGGTCCGTAGATGTTTTTCTTGTGAAGCAAGGCCTGGACGATCGCATCGGGCAGGGACAACTGGCACACCAGAATCCCCAGCAACTGGACCAGCAGTGAGAAAAGCCCTACGACAAACGGTTCCCCGCTTCGCTCGCAGGCAGCAGGCCCATGCCCAGCAGTTCGACAAATTACCCTTGCACAATCGCCGCTTAAAGCAATGCCCGCGAAGAACCGACCATACTGGTCGTTATCAACAACAAAGCCAGCCAGCGGTGCAATTACAGGTGATAAGGACGCCTTTTCTGCCAGTATTGATGCACTGACCTCTGATCAAGCGCCATGACACCGTAAAAAGCCTTGCTAGTCGAGGCTTTTTCATACCCGCCCTAGCCAGTAAATTGCGGCGAAGTGAGTCTACCCGTGACAGCTGACTGCTTGCGGCCTTCAATGTCATTCATCAGCTGGTCACGTCTCTGCGCATACCAGCGCAGCAGGCACTCGCGGTCGCGGCAGGTCGATTCGCGCCTGAGCCATTCCTGGTTTTGCTGGCGCCGAAAGGCTGCGCGGTCAGAGGTCGCGTTTCGGGCGCGGGCATACACACGGCCGAGTTCGCGGTCCAGTTGGGCCAGCTCCGAATCAGAACAAATCATATTCTCAGGGATTGAACGCGCCTTGGTGCAATCAAAACTGGGACCGGATCGCACGACCGTTCGGTTTGTCGCAACCGCCGGCTTTGGCTGCACGGCAGGAACCGGCGGCGTGGTCTTTGCCACCTCGACCGCAAGCGGTTCTGAAGCACCCGAGAGCTGCTTGGAAGCAAGTGCCGGAACGGTCTTGTTGGGCAAGGCTTCTGTAGGTTGCGCCTGTGCCAAGGTCTGCCGCACTGCAGCCAGGCCTTCAGCAGAAAATTTCGACTTTTCATGCGCTTCGCCGAATTTGGCACGGTAGGTGTTCAGGCTGTCCGCATACAAAAGTTGCGCACGCCACAGCTGTTCAGTGCGGGTGCCAGCGGCCAGGCGCGTTTCTTGATTTTGCGCAAGCTGGGCGTAGTGCGACGCCAGCTGGTACTTGGCATCGGCCGCTTCCACGGAAGCCCCACCCCGAAATTGGCTCGCCACCCGGCAAGACATCATGAAAGCGATTTCAGCATCCCGTGGCCGCCCTGCCGACGCTGCTTCCTTGCCGATGACGATAAAAGAAACAATTTCATTGGCACTCAGGCCTGCCAGGTCAGGCTGGAGGGGGAATTGGCCGTCTTTGTTTCCCGCCACGGCAACTGCGGGCTGCAAGGGACAGGTA
>Ga0326734_1000151_pt1 | contig 20498 bp, 19 predicted proteins | sample 15_GP2_1315_FD_207944 | JGI IMG/M metagenome (GOLD analysis project Ga0326734, IMG submission 207944) | Glacier ice microbial communities from Ngari, Tibet, China - 15_GP2_131.5 | ecosystem: Environmental > Aquatic > Freshwater > Ice > Glacier | place: China: Ngari, Tibet | collected 2018-07-18 | reverse complement strand
CAGTATTCTACAACATGGCGTACGGCCCGCCTTGTGCTGAGCGGGCCGGCTGGCGGGCAGTGCCGCCCGTTGTTGCATGGTTTCAGGTAAAGTCCGGGAAACCGATGGCGAGCCAGCGGCGCCAGCCGGCTCAATACGAAGCGACACGAAAGAGCACGATGGAAAATAGTAGCATCGCCAGGCGCCTGTTTTCGCTGATCCGGCCGTACCGCGCGCGCGCAGGGCTGTCGCTGCTGGCGATGGCCGGCACCGCCGCGACCCAGCCGCTGCTGGGCAAGGCGCTCGAACTGCTGCTCGACAAGGGCTTTGCAAACAAGGTCGCGTTCAGCCTGTGGCTGGTGCCGGCGATCCTGGTGTCGCTGTTCGTCACGCGCGGCGTGTTCACCTTCGCCACCGCCTACCTGAACAACTGGGTCATGAGCCGCGTGCTCAACGACCTGCGCGGCATGGTGTTCGAACGCCTGCTGCGCCTGCCGGTGGCGCGCTTTCACGAAGAGTCCACCGGAAAAATCATCAACACCGTGATCGGCGACGTGCGCCAGGTGGTCGACATGATCAACTCGGTATTTCTCGCCTTCGTGCGCGACACGCTGGTGGTGGCCGGCCTGCTGATCGGCCTGCTGATGCTGAACTGGCGTCTGACCCTGATCGCGCTGGTGGTGGTGCCGCTCACCGCGGTGATTGTGCGCACCACCACCGCGCGCCTGCGCCGCCTGAACCGCGACAACCAGCGCGTCACCGGCGAAATGACGCAAGTGATCGAGGAAGCTGCGCGCGGCCACCAGGTGATCCGCGTGTTCGCCGGCGAAGCGTACGAGCGCCGCCGCTTCGAGGCGCGCAGCGAGGCCTTGCGCGGCTTTTCGCAGCGCATGACGGTGGCCGCCGCCGCCACCGTGCCGATCACCCAGATCGCCACCGCGCTGGCGGTGTCGGTGGTGATCGTGATCGCGATCCGCTCGGCGATGAGCGTGGGCGAATTCACCAATTTCATTACCCTCATGCTGATGCTGCTGCAGCCCTTGAAAGCGCTGGTCGAAGTGAACGGTCCGATGCAGCGCGGCCTGTCGGCTGCCGAAACGGTGTTCGAGATGATCGACGCGCCGGTTGAAACCGACACCGGCACGAAGGTGCTGGGCCGCGCCACCGGCCTCCTTCAGCTGCAAAACGTGTCGTTCCGCTATTCCAGTAATAATCCGCTGGCGCTGTCAAGCGTGTCGCTCGACGTATTGCCCGGGCAGACCGTGGCGCTGGTGGGCGTGTCAGGTGGCGGCAAGTCGACGTTCGTCAATCTGGTGACGCGGTTTTACGCGCCGCAGTCGGGCCGCTTGCTGCTCGACGGCGTGCCGTACGACGACATCGCGCTGACCAGCCTGCGCGCGCAACTGGCAATGGTGAGCCAGAACGTGGTGCTGTTCGACGACACGCTGGGCGCCAACATCGCCTACGGCGCCGAGCAGGTCGATACCGCGCGCCTGCAAGCGGCGATCAGGGCCGCTCATTTGCAAGACGTCGTCGCCGCGCTGCCGGAAGGGGTCGACACCATGATCGGCGAGAACGGCATGCGCCTGTCGGGCGGCCAGCGCCAGCGCGTGGCGATCGCCCGCGCCCTCTACAAGGACGCGCCGATCCTGATCCTCGACGAAGCCACCTCCGCTCTCGACAACGAGTCCGAGCGCGCGGTGCAGGCCGCGCTCGACGCCTTGATGAGCGGGCGCACCACGCTGGTGATTGCGCACCGGCTGTCGACCATCGAACGGGCCGACCGCATCGTCGTGATGGACCAGGGGCGCATCGTCGAGTCGGGCCGGCATGACGAACTGCTGGCCGCCGGCGGCGTCTACGCCAACCTGTACCGATTGCAGTTTTCGACGGAGGCGGCGTGACCGGCGTTGTGCCCGCGCCGGCATCCAGCTTGGCGCGCACGCTGATCATTTCACCAAACTGGATCGGCGACGCCGTGATGGCCCAGCCCTTGCTGCGCCAGTTGAAACGCCAGCACCCCGGGCGCGCGATCGATGTACTGGCGCCGCCAGGCGTGGCGCCCGTGTGGCGCGCGATGGCCGAAGTCGACAGTGTGCTCGAAACGCCATTTCGGCACGGCGCGCTGCAGTTGAAGGAGCGCTGGGCGTTCGGTCGCCAGCTGCGCACGCGCGGCTACATTGACGCCTACGTGCTGCCCAATACCCTGAAATATGCGTTGATTCCGTGGTTCGCCGGGATTGCCAGGCGGGTCGGCTACAAGGGCGAGATGCGCTACGGCCTGCTCAACGTGATGCACCACGACGAGGCGCCGGCGCGGCCGATGGTGCCGTTCTATGCGGCGTTGGCGCAAGACCCGTCGATACCGGCCGGGCCGGTGGCGCGCCCGCGCCTGCTGGTCGGCAGCGAGCAGATCGCGCAAGCGAGCGCAAAGGCGGACATTGCGCTCGATCGTCCCTTGCTGGTGTTCGCGCCGGGCGCCGAATTCGGCGCCGCCAAGCGCTGGCCGGCCGCACATTTCGCACAGCTGGCAAAAGCAATTTTCGAGATGAATCCGCTGGCCCAGATAGCGCTGCTTGGTTCACCCAAGGACCGGCAAGCATGCGACGAAGTTCTCGCCGGCAGCGGCAGTGGTAACGAAACCGCCGCCATGTTCAACCTGGCCGGCGCCACCAGCCTGGGCGAAGCGATCGCGCTGATTGCCCGGGCCGACGCGGTGGTGGCGAATGACTCGGGCTTGCTGCACATTGCGTCGGCGCTGAACCGGCCGGTGGTGGCGCTGTACGGTCCGACCGACCCGGATCACGCACCGCCGTTTTCAAGCGTCGCAACATCGGTCTCGCTGCGGCTGGCGTGCGCGCCATGCCGGCAGCGCGAGTGCCCGCTGGGGCACCACGATTGCATGAACAAGATGGGCGCGGACATCGTGTGGCGCGCGCTGCGGCCGATGCTGGCGAGGACGACGGACAAGTAAAGTTCTAGCGGGCGAAGTACAGCGCGTGCAGATGCGCGAAATCGACCTGCGCCGCCGGCTGCGACAGCACCACCCTCCCGCTTTGCATCAGGACCACGTGATCGGCCACGCCCACCGCGCGCTGCGTGTTCTGCTCGACCAGGATGATGGTGCGCGCGCCGTCTTTCAGGCGCATTAATGTCTCAAACAGTTCGCCCACCACCACCGGCGCCAGCCCCATCGACGGCTCGTCGACGATCAGCAGCTGCGGGTCCGACATCAGGCCGCGCGCCATCGCCAGCATCTGTGCCTCGCCGCCCGACAGCGAACCGGCCAGCTGGCGGCGCCGCTCGCGCAGGCACGGAAACATCACGTACGCCTCCTCCAGGCGCGTGGCCACATGTGCGCGGTGCGCTTTCGGAAAACCGCCCATGATCAGGTTTTCTTCGACGCTCATGTCGCGAAACGTCATGCGCCCTTCCGGCACCATCGCCACCGACAGGTCGGCCATGTTCCAGGTGTGTGTGCCGGCCAGCGGCCTGCCGTTCAGCAAAATTTCGCCATGCGTGACCGGCAGCAGTCCCATGATCGCGCGCAGTAGCGTCGTCTTGCCGGCGCCGTTCGGGCCGATGATGGTCGTCAGGCTGCCGGCCGCAGCGCTCAGCGACACATCCCACAGCACGTTGATGGCGCCATAACCGGCGCGCACCTGCTTCAGTTCAAGCATCGTCCGCTCCCGTGTCCGCTCCCGTATAGCTCTTGATCACGGCCGGATCGCGAAACACCGCGCCTGGGGCGCCGTCGGCGATCAGCCGGCCGAAATTGAGCACCGCCACGCGCGGACACAAGGACGTGATGGTCTCGATATCGTGTTCGATCATGACGATGCCGACGCCGAATCTGCTGTGCAGTTCGCGCAGCATGCCCATGAAGCGGCGCTTGCCGGCCGTTTCCAGGCCCGCCAGCACTTCGTCGAGCAGCAGCAATTGTGGCGCGGTCGCCAGCGCCTTGGCCACTTCCAGCGCCTTGAGTTCGGTCAGCGCCAGCTCGGTGGCGGCGTCGCGGTGCGCCTTGTCGGCCAGGCTGGTGAAGGCGAGGATGTCGTCGATCTTCTTCTGGTCGACGTTCCCGGTGCCGAAGCGCTGCGCCACCAGCAAATTTTCGCGCACCGTCAGTTCGTGCATCGGTTGCGGCACCTGGAACGTGCGGCCGATGCCGAGCCGCGCGCGCACGTGCATCGGCGCGCGCAGGACGTCGCGGCCGTTGAAGCGAATGGCGCCTGTGCTGGGGCGCACCAGGCCCGAGATGGCGTTGAACAGCGTGGTCTTGCCGGCGCCGTTCGAGCCCACCAGGCCGATGACGTCGTGGCTGCCGATCGTCAGGCTGACGTCGTCGACTGCGGTGAGCCCGCCGAAGCGCACCGATACGTTGTCAAGTTCGAGCATGGGGCGCGGTCCGTTTTTTCAGCAGCGGCTTGAGCGACGGCATCAGGCCGGAAGGGCTGAAGACGATCATCACCACCAGCAGCACGCCGAGCACCAGCTGGTGCCCGGTCGGCATGACCGCCTTGAAAACGAGCTGGTCGGCCAAGTACACCACCAGGGCGCCGATGACCGGACCCGAAATGGTGCGGTAACCGCCAAAAATGGCCGCCACGATCGGCAGCGTGACCCACAGCGCGTTGAACGCATAGTCGGGTTCGAGAAAATTGATGTAGTGGGCGTTGACGGCGCCGAACACGCCGGCCATGAAGGCCGACAGCATCAGCATCGCCGCTTTCAGCATGGTGCTGTTGACGCCGACCATGCGGGTGGCGTCCTCGCTGTCGTGCATGGCGCGCAGGGCCAGGCCGAAGTAGCTGGCGCGGATGCGCGCGTAGACGAACGCGAACCCCAGCACCAGGGTGAGCGCGATCAGATAGGCGCCCATTTTGGTGCCGAAGTCGAAGCCGAGCATGCTCGGAAAAGCGGGGATGCCGGCCACCCCGCCGGCACCACCCGTGACCGAACGCCATTCGGTGGCGAGGATGCGGAAGATGTGCGCGTACGCCAAAATCGCCAGCGCAAAATACGGCCCGCGCAGGCGCAGCACCGGCAGCATCACGATCGACGCCAGCACCGCACCGACGCCGCCCAGCGCCAGACCGGCGAACACCGGCACGCCCAGCTTGACGGTGGCAAGCGCCGACACGTAGGCGCCGACGCCGAAGAACGCCGAGTGGCCGAAGCTGATCATGCCGCCCAGGTTGCCGAGCAGGGCCCACGACAGCGCGACGCCGCCGATCACCAGCGCCGCCACCACCATGCTCATGATGTAGTTGTTGGCGCCGAGCGCGAACGGCACCACACCGTAGCCGGCCACCAGCAGCGCGACCAGGGTGCTGTTGAATTTCAGCTGGCCCCTCGGTTTCCTGCTCATCCGCGCCTCTGTGCCGCGCCGAACAGACCGTTGGGCATCACGAACAGCACCAGCAAAAACAGCGTCATGCCCGCCAGTTCCTGCAACGCCGAGCTAGCCAGCGTCACGGTCAGCGCTTCGGCCACCCCCAGCAGCACGGCGCCGAACAGCACGCCCGGAATCGAACCGATCCCGGCCAGCACGGTGATGATGAAGGCCTTGACGGTCAGCGCGCCGCCGTAGGCCGGCTGGATCACGCCGTAGCTGTACAAGGCGACGCCGGCAAAAGCGGCCAGCATGCCGGCGACGATGAACGACACCAGTTCGGTGCGGCCTGGGTCGATGCCCATCAGCTTGGCGGCGTCGCGGTTGGAGGCCACCGCGCGCACGGCGCGGCCGTACCAGCTGCGCGACAGCCACCACCACAGTGCCATCATCAACGCGATGCTGACGCCGAAGAAAATCAGTTCGCTGCGCATGCTGTAGAACGGCCCGACGACAAAAGCTTCCTGCAGCCAGGTCGAGTTCGTCGAGCGCACGTCGGCGTGCCAGACCAGCAAAATCAGGTTGGTGAGAATGACGCCGATGCCGTAGGTCAGGATCAGCGAATTGATTTCGCGGTCGCGCTGGATGCGGCTGATGACGAAACAGACCAGTAGCGCGGCGATGCAGACCAGCACCAGCGCAATCGGGATGGCAAACATGGGGCCGAGGCCCAGGCCCGACTCGACCGCGTAGGCGACATACGCGGCCAGCAGCACCAGTTCGCCGTGCGCCAGGTTGATCACCTTCATGGTGCCGAACACCAGCGCCAGGCCAAGGGCGATCAGGGCGTACGAGCCGCCTTGCAGCAGGCCCGAGTACAGCGCCTGCAGGATCAGTTCCGTCATGCCGGCTTACCAGGGCGTGGCCGGATAGACCAGCTTGCCGGTGGCGGTTTCCTTCGGCCAGACGATGACGATTTTCTTGTCCTGGTGCTGGCCCATGCGGTGCACGAAGTTCAGGTTGTCGCCGTTGGCGCTGAACTGCACGCGGCCGATGACGGTTTCGCGGTCGGTCTTGCGCATTTCTTCGGCGACGCCGCCTTTCTTGAGCGTGCCCGTGTCGGCGGCGCGGGCAATGGCTTCGAACAGCAGCATCGATTGGACGTAGCCGAACTGGCCCAGATAATCCGGCGCCTTCTTGTACAGCGCCTTGTAGGCATCGGCAAAGGCCTTGCCGTCGGCGCTCTTGAATTCGGCCGGGAACGGCAGCAGCGCGGTGCCGTACACGTTTGGCATCAGGTCCGCAAAGTCCGCCGCCATCTTCGGCGTGGCCAGCGACCAGACCCCGACCATCGCCTTGACGGCCGGTTTGAGCACGCGCGCGGCGCGCAGGATGCCGACGTAATCGTTTTCGTAGCCGACCATCGCGATCACTTCCGGCTTGTCCTGGAGCTTGATCTTGTTGATGATCGGCTTGAAGTCGGTGATCGCCGGATCGAACGCGTGCAGCGTCACCTTGACGCCTTTGGCAGTCAGCGTCTGATCGACGTCTCGGGCCAGGTTGGCGGTGGCGTCCTTGGTCGAATAGACGATCGAGACCGATCTGGCACCGACGTCGCCAAGCAGGCCAAGCATCGCTTTTTGGTAGCCGGCCGAGTTATTGATGCGGAAAAAATTCTTGCGCCCGGCGTTGACCAGGCTGTTGTCGACGCCGCCCGAGGTGATGTAGACTAGGCCGAGTTTGTTGGCGGCGTCCGACGCCGGCGAGATGTTGTTGCTGCCGTAACCGCCGGTGATGGCGACAACGCCGTCGCTGGCCAGCTTTTCGACCGCGGCGATGGCTTTCGCCGGCGCCGACTCGTCGTCGATGGTAATGATTTTGATGGTGTGCTTGCCGTTGGTCTTGTTGAATACTTCGGCCGCGACCATGATTCCTTCCTGCATGCCGGTGCCGACCCGCGCCAGTGCTCCGGTCAGCGGCAGTTGCGCGCCGACCTTGATGTCGTCGGCCCGGGCGGTGCCGCCGGCTATGGCTATCAATGCTGCTGAAACGAGGGCTGCCAGAGCGCACCGCTTGAACCTGGTTTTCATCATGTGTTTCCCGTGGTTTTTTTAAATAACATGTCTTGCGCCAGTGCTTTCAACTGGCCCTTCAGAATTTTCCCGGTCGCCGCCGCCGGCAGCGCCGCCATGACCACGATCGCGGACGGGCACTTGTATGCCGACAGTTGCCGCGCCAGGCATAGATGCAATTGCTCCGGGCTTGGCGGATTGTCGCGCTCCACTTCGACAAAAGCCACCACTTCTTCGTTGCCGCCGCCGACAAGGCGTCCCACCACGGCCGACTGGATCACGCCGGGGTGGGCGTTGAGCGCCGTCTCCACTTCCAGCGGATAGACATTGAAGCCCGAGCGGATGATCAGTTCCTTGGTGCGCCCGACGATGAACAGCGCGCCATCGCCGTCCTGGCGCGCCAGGTCGCCGGTGTTGAGCCAGCCGCCGGCGCGCATGGCGGCGGCAGTTTGTTCCGGCGCGCGGTAATAGCCGCGCATGACGTTCGGGCCGCGCACCCACAGTTCACCGGTGTCGCCGCGCGCGACGCCGACGCCGCTGCCGGCATCGACGAGGCGCACGTCGACGCCGGGAATGGCGGCGCCGACCGAGGTGTCGGTGCGCGGGGCATCGAGCCTGGTCTGGCTGATGGTGGGCGACGTTTCGGTCATGCCGTAGCCGTTATGCAGCGGCAGGCCAAAGCGCTGCTCGACCTGCCGCTTGAGGTTTGCATCAAGCGGCGAGCCGCCGGCGTAGAGAAAGCGCAAGGTGGAAGGCAATGGCGATGGCCCGGCTGCGGTCAACTCCAGCAGTCGCGCGTACATCGCCGGCACGCCCTGCAAGACGGTCAGCTTGTCGTCGGTGACCGCGCGCAGCAGGGCGGCGCTTGAAAAGCGCGCCGACAACACCAGGCAGGCGCCCGCGTACAGCGTGCCGAGCATGACCGAGGCCAGGCCGTAGACATGCGAGATCGGCAGCACGCCGCAGGCGCGGTCGCGCGGCGTCAAACCGCGCAGGGCGCTCGAGACGGCGGCGACGAACAGCAGGTTGCGGTGGGTGAGCATGACCCCCTTCGGCTGGCCGGTGGTGCCGGTGGTGTAGATCAGCGCGGCGACCTGGCCGTTGCCAGGCTCTACCGGTTCGGGGCGGCATCGCTGGTTCAGCGGGCCGGCCATCATGCCGGCGATGAAGCCGTCCATGCCACCGAGCGCGGCGGCGCCGTCACGCTCGGCGTGCCTGCCGGCTTCGGGTGAATCGGCGACGAGGTACAGCACCCGCCGCGCGCCGCTGTGCTGGCGAATGGTCGCCACTTCGGCCGGCGACAGGCGGGCGTTGACGTTGACGCTCCAGGCGTCCAGTTCGGCCGCGGCAAAAATCAGCGCCACCTGGGCGACGCAGTTTTCGCCGATTACCATCACCCGGTCGCCGGCGCGCACACCGAGCTGGCGCAACAGCGCCGCATGGGCGTCGATTGCCCTCGCCAGATCAAGGTAGCTCCAGCTGCGGCCATGCTGGTGCAGGGCCGGCGAATGGGGCGAGTCAGCGGCCCGCGCGCGCACGATGGCGCTGATGCGGGTGGGCAGGGCGCCTGCCAGCGCAGGGGGTTCCATCAACTCAGCATCACTTCTGCGCCGCCCGGATCATGTTGCGGGCGATGACGATCTGCTGGATCTGCGACGTGCCCTCGTAGATGCGGAACAGGCGCACGTCGCGGTAGAAGCGTTCGGCCGCGTAGTCGGCGACGTAGCCGGCGCCGCCGTGAATCTGCACCGAGCGGTCGGCCACGCGGCCGCACATCTCGGAGGCGAACAGTTTGCAGCACGACGCTTCCAGCGCGACGTCGGCGCCGTCGTCGCGCAACCGGGCGCAATCGATCACCATGCAGCGCGCGGCGTAGAGTTCCGTACGGCTGTCGGCCAGCATCGCCTGGATCAGCTGGAACTGGGCGATCGGCTGGCCGAACTGCTGGCGCGCCATGGCGTAGCGCAGCGCGTCGTCCAGCATCCGCTCGGCCGCGCCGACGCACACCGCGGCGATGTGCAGCCGGCCCTTGTCGAGCACCTTCATGGCCGTCTTGAAGCCGACGCCTTCCTTGCCGCCGATCAGGTTCGCCGCCGGCACGCGGCAGTTGTCGAAGTGGACGTCGCAGGTGTGGGCGCCGCGCTGACCCATTTTCCTGTCGATTTTTCCCAGCGACAGCCCGGGCGTGTCGTTTTCGACGATGAAGGCCGAGATCGCGCCGGCGCCGCGCCTGGCTGGATCGGTGCGCGCCATGACGGTGAAGATGCCCGCTTCGGGCGCGTTGGTGATGTAGCGTTTGCTGCCGTTGAGGACATAAAAGTCGCCGTCGCGCACGGCGCCGGTGCGCAGCGACGCCGCGTCCGAGCCGGACCCCGGCTCGGTGAGCGCGAACGCGCCGATGATGTCGCCGGCAGCCAGTCTGGGCAGGTAGTGCTGCTTTTGCTGCTCCGTGCCGTCGATGACGATGCCTTGCGAGCCGATGCCGTTGTTGGTGCCGATCAGCGAGCGAAAGGCGGGCGAGGCGCGGGCGATTTCAAACGCCACCCGCACTTCCTCTTCCATTGTCAGCTGCAGGCCGCCGTACTGCTCCGGGATCGACAGGCCGAACAGGCCGAGTGTGCGCATCTGCGCCACGATCGCTGGCGGGATCTGGTCGGTCTCGGCAACCAGGTTCTCGTTGGGCACCAGCACGTCGCGCACGAAGCGCGCAACGCTGTCGAGCAGGAGGGTGAGAGTTTCCTGGTCACGGATCATGGGTGTGTAGTCGGAATCATCGGTGCAGCCTTTGTTCGCATAATCAGCCAAGTGTGCCAATCCGTTAACGCCTTGTCAATTTTTTTCGAAGCATGAGTTTGCAGAGCAAATTGCAGAAAAACTGTTGTAATTTCTGGGTAAATATTGATCATATGCACAAATTAAGCAAGGCCGTGGTAACCTCCGGCTACAAAAAAGTAGGGGGTGCAATATGTTTTCTTTTGCATATTGTTGTTTTTATAAAAACTATGAGTGAAACAATGTCTTTTCTTGATAAAGAACGAACAATTGCCGGGCCGGGTTTCAACCGCTGGCTGGTACCGCCGGCAGCGCTGGCAATTCACCTGTGCATCGGCATGGCGTATGGTTTTTCCGTGTTCTGGCTGCCCCTGTCGCGCGCCATCGGTCTGACCCAGTCGATCGCGTGTAGCGCCGACATGGGCTTTTTCGCGCAGATTACCGCTACCGGCTGCGACTGGAAAATTTCCATGCTGGGCTGGATGTATTCACTGTTTTTCGTCTTCCTTGGCCTGTCCGCGGCGCTGTTCGGCGGCTGGCTGGAACACGCCGGTCCGCGCAAGGCCGGCGTCGTCGCCGCTCTCTGCTGGTGCGGCGGCCTGGTCATTTCTGCCCTGGGCATCTACACCCACCAGATCTGGCTGATGTGGCTCGGCTCGGGCGTGATCGGCGGCTTCGGTCTTGGCCTCGGCTACATTTCGCCGGTGTCGACCCTGATCAAATGGTTTCCTGACCGCCGCGGCATGGCCACCGGCATGGCCATCATGGGCTTTGGCGGCGGTGCCATGATCGGCGCACCGCTGGCTGTCGCGCTGATGAAGTTTTTCGCCACGCCGGAATCGGTCGGCGCCTGGCAGACCTTCCTGGCGCTGGCTGGCATTTATTTCGTCTTCATGATGGCCGGCGCGCTCGGCTACCGGGTGCCGGCATCGGGCTGGAAGCCGGCCGGCTGGACGCCAAAAGCCAAGGCGGGCAATACCATGATCACCAGCCGCCACGTGCACGTCAGCCGGGTGTGGGGCATTCCGCAGTTCTGGCTGCTGTGGGGCGTGTTGATGCTGAACGTGTCTGCCGGTATCGGCATCCTCGGCATGTCGTCCCCGTTGCTGCAGGAAATATTTGGCGGCGCGCTGCTTGGCGTCGATGTCCCGTTCAATGACCTGTCGCTGGCGCAAAAAGGCCAGATCGCGGCAATTGCTGCCGGCTTCACCGGCCTGCTGTCGCTGTTCAACATCGGCGGGCGCTTCGTCTGGGCCAGCTGCTCCGACTACCTTGGTCGCAAGAACACCTATTTTGCGTTCTTCATCATCGGCCTGGTGCTGTATGCCGCGATTCCGACCTTCGGCCACAAGGCCCAGCTGGCGTTCTTCGTCGCCTCGTTCTGCGTGATCCTGTCGATGTACGGCGGCGGTTTTGCCACCATCCCGGCCTATATCGCCGACCTGTTCGGCACCCAAAACGTCGGCGCCATCCACGGCCGCATCCTGACCGCATGGGCAACTGCCGGCGTGCTTGGCCCGGTGCTGGTCAATTACATCCGCGAATACCAGATCGCCAACGGCGTGCCGAAGGCGCAGGCCTACGACGTGACGATGTACGTGCTGGCCGCGCTGATTTTGGCCGGCCTGATCTGCAACACGCTGGTGCGTCCGATTGCCGACAAGCATTTCATGAACGAGCAGGAACTGGCGGCCGAGCGCAAGCTGGCCCATGAGCGCGATTCGGTCATTACGAATGGCAATGGCGACAAGTCCGGCAACGGCGGCAGCGCCACCAGCCCGATACTGGTCGTGCTCGCCTGGGCGGCAGTCGGCATCCCGCTGGCGATCGGCATCGGCATCACCGTGCAAAAAGCGGTGATTCTGTTCAAGTAAACGTTTTGACCTGATCGGCAACGATCAGCATTTTGCAAGAAACCCGCAAAACTGCGCCGGGCTCACGGCATGACCTGAGCCCGGCGCAGCGCCGATCGATCCGTCCTCGGCCAGTATTAACCCGATTACCCAATTCGTTCTTTACCCAATTCATTCCAGTGTCCGCCCTGTCCCTGTAAAGAGGATATGGCACAATATCGCGCATGATGCCTTTTCCCCTACTCCGTCCACACTTGTCGCAGGCGAGCGCCAGCCTTACCCACGATGTCGAAGTCGTCGATGAGCGCGGCCGCCGCTCCCTTATCGCCATTCCGGCCGAACGTCCGTTGACGCTGTATGTCGACAAGCGCGAACTGGTCACCCTGATGACGCTGGGCGGCGCCCCCGAAGCGCTCACCCTTGGCTACCTGCGCAACCAGCGGCTGGTCAGGTCGATCGGCGACATCGCCTCGGTGCAGGTCGACTGGGCGGTCGATGCGGTCGCCGTCGTCACCCGCAATGGCATCGCCGACGTCGAACAACGCACCTCGAAAAAAGTCGTCACCACCGGCTGCGGTCAGGGTTCGGTGTTCGGTGGCCTGATGGACGAGATCGACCAGATTGCGCTGCCGCCCGACGCGCGTCTGCGCCAGTCGGTTGTTTACAAAATCGTCGACCAGATCCGCACCCAGGCTTCCATCTACAAGCAGGCCGGCTCGGTGCACGGCTGCGCGCTGTTTTCCAACCAGGGCGAGTTGATCTATTTTTTTGAAGACGTCGGCCGCCACAATGCGGTCGACGCGATCGCCGGGCGCATGTGGCTCGACGACGTGGCGGGCGGTGACAAGGTGTTCTACAGCACCGGCCGGCTTACTTCCGAAATGGTCATGAAGGGCGCCCAGATGGGCATCCCGTTCCTGCTGTCGCGCTCCGGCACCACCCAGATGGGACACATGGTGGCCGAACGGGTCGGCATGTCGCTGCTGTCGCGCTGCTCCGGCAAGCACTTCCTGCTACTCACCGGCCAGCACCGCCTTCTGTTCGAGCCGCAGTCGCTCGAGCCGCCTGCGCGCCCGGCCTGATGTCGCTGCTCGACGCGATCGGCGGGGCATTCGCGCTGTTCCTGTCGGGCGACTCCGCGCTGTGGCGCATCATCTGGATTTCCCTCAAAACGAGCTTGACCGGTCTGGCGCTGGCGACGCCGCCGGCGGTGGTGCTCGGCTACGCCATCGCCGCGCACCGTTTTCCAGGTCGCCGCATCGCGATCTGGCTGGCGCAGGCGGCGCTGTCGCTGCCGACCGTGCTGATTGGTCTCGTGCTGTACCTGCTGCTGTCGCGCGCCGGACCCCTGGGCAGTTTACATTGGCTGTTTTCGCAGCCGGGCGTGGTGGCCGGCCAGTTCGTCATCGCCATGCCGGTGCTGGTCGCCTTCACGCTGGCGGCGGTGCAGGCGGCCGATCCGCGCTATGCCGAAACGGCGATTGCGCATGGCGCGTCAAGCTGGCGCGTGATGGCGACCGTGCTGCATGAAGTGCGCTTCGGCGTGATGGCGGCGATCATCAGCGGCTTTGGCCGGGTGATCTCGGAAGTCGGCTGCGCGCTGATGGTGGGCGGCAACATCGCCGGCGAGACGCGCACCATCACCACCGCCATCGCGTTAGAGACGAGCAAGGGCGATTTCTCGCAGGGCATCGCGCTCGGCATGGTGCTGGTGGCGATCGCGCTGCTGATGAACGGCGCCTTGATGCTGCTGCAGGGCGACGCCCACATGGCGCGCGGGCACACGTGAGCGCGCTGCTGGTCATCGAGCACCTGCACAAGCAGTTCGGCGCGCGCCATCTGTTCGACATCGAGCACTTCTCGCTGGACGCCGCCACCGCCTACGTGCTGACGGGAGTCAACGGCGCCGGCAAGAGCACTTTGCTGCGCGTGCTGGACGGCCTGGAACCTGCCGAAGCGGCGGCCTTGTCGTTCGACGGCAAGGCGCTGGCGCTGGCGCCGTATCCGGGTGCGATGCGCCTGGCGGTGGGCTACGTGCACCAGCATCCGATCATGTTCTCGACCAGCGTGGCGCACAATATCGGCTACGGCCTGGTCGCGCGCGGCGCGCCAAAAGCGCGGGTCGACGACGCCGTGGCGCAGGCGATGGCCTGGGCCGGCGTCGAGCACCTGCAAGCTGCCGACCCGGCCAGCCTGTCGGGCGGCGAAAAGCAGCGCGTGGCGCTGGCGCGCGCCAAGGTGCTGCGGCCACGCCTGCTGCTGCTCGACGAGCCGACCGCGAACCTCGACGGCGCCGCGCGCGAACAGGTCATCGCGCTGATTCCGACCCTGATCGCGGCCGGCAGCAGCGTGGTGATGGCCTGCCACGACCCTGACCTGATCGGCCTGGCCGGCGTGCGCCGCCTGAAGCTGCGCGACGGGCGCATCGAATACCGTTAGTCTTATTTTGCTTACCTTGATACTTACCTGAATATTTACCTCACGGAGCCAATAATGAAACGCCGCACCCTGTTAGCCCTCATGATCGCCACCGCGCTGCTGCCGGGCGTTGTCGCCGCTGCCGACGCCGCCGATGCCACCAGGGTGATCCGGCTGTCGACCACGACCAGCACCGACAACTCCGGCCTGCTCGCCTATCTGCTGCCGGCGTTCGAGGCAAAAACCGGCGCCAGGGTTCACGTCATTTCGGTCGGCTCCGGCAAGGCGCTCGAACTGGCGAAGAACGGCGACGTCGACGTCACACTGGTGCACGCGCGGCCGATGGAAGACAAGTTCATCGTCGACGGCTACGGCGTCGACCGGCGCGACGTCATGTACAACGACTTCGTGGTGGCCGGGCCGGTATCCGATCCGGCCCGCCTGCGCGGTGGGCGTGATGTGCTGGCGGCGTTTCGCACCATCGCCTCGAGCGGCGCCAAGTTCATTTCGCGCGGCGACAATTCGGGCACCGACCTGATGGAAAAAGCGTACTGGAAGGCGGCCGGCGTGCTGCCGGCGGGCGCCAACTACATCTCGGCTGGCCTGGGCATGGGTGAAGTGCTCAACATGGCGGCCGAACTGCAGGCCTACACGCTGACCGACCGCGCCACCTTCGGCGCCTACAAGGCCAAAACCGGGCTGGACATCGTCGTCCAGGGCGACAAGTCGATGTTCAACCCGTACGGCATCATTGCGGTCAACCCGGCCCGCCACAATGGCGTCAACTACAAGGGCGCGCGCCTGCTGATCGATTGGATCACGTCCAGCGAAGGCCAGCAGCGCATCGCCGCGTTCAAGCCGGCGGGGCAGCAATTGTTCTTCCCGTCAGCGGCGCGCTGAATCAGCCAGGTTTTTGAAGAAAAATTGCGTGAACCTGAATCGGCAGGGAGCAAGCGTTTTCGCCGCCTGACTGACTACATCAAGATCACGTCGTACTGTTCCTGGTGATACGTGTTCTCCACCTGCAGCGAAATGCGTTTGCCGATGAAGTCGCCCAGCAGCGCCAGATGATGCGATTCCTCTTCGAGGAACAAATCGACGACCTCTTGCGAGGCGAGGATGCGAAATTCGCGCGGGTTGAACTGCTTGGCCTCGCGCAGCAGTTCGCGCAGGATCTCGTAGCAGATGGTGCGGCTGGTCTTGACCTGCCCCTTGCCGGCGCAGGCCGGGCACGGTTCGCACAGGATGTGGGCGAGCGACTCGCGGGTGCGCTTGCGCGTCATCTCCACCAGCCCGAGCGCCGAGAAGCCGCTCACCGACACCTTGGTGCGGTCGCGCGACAAGGTCTTTTTCAGCTCGGTGAGCACGGCGCTGCGGTGCTCGGCGTTGTCCATGTCGATGAAGTCGAGGATGATGATGCCGCCCAGGTTGCGCAGCCGCAGCTGGCGCGCGATCGCGTGCGCCGCTTCCAGGTTGGTCTTGAAGATGGTGTCGGCGAAATTGCGCCCGCCGACAAAGCCGCCCGTGTTGACGTCGATCGTCGTCATCGCTTCGGTCTGGTCGACGATCAGGTAGCCGCCTGATTTGAGGTCGACCCGCCGGCCCAGCGCGCGCAGGATTTCTTCTTCCACGCCGTACAGGTCGAACAGCGGCCGCTCGCCCGAGTAATGCTGCAGGCGCGTTACTTCGCCAGGCGTGTAGGCCTTGGCAAAATCGACCAGCGCCAGGTAGTTCTCGCGCGAGTCGACCTGGATCGTCGCCGTGCGGTCGTGCACGAAGTCGCGCAGCACGCGCTGGGCCAGGTTCAGGTCCTGGTACAGCAAACTGGTGGCGGGGCGGGTGCGCGCGCCGAAAAGAATCGCGCTCCACGTCTTGCGCAGGTAGTCGACGTCGGCGGCAAGGTCAACGTCGGACGCTTCCTCGGCCATCGTGCGCACGATATAGCCGCCTTTTTCTTCCGCCGGCAGCAGGCCTTGCAAGCGGTTGCGCAAGCGGTCGCGGTCCGATTCCCTTTCGATTTTCTGCGAGATGCCGATGTGGCTGTCCTGCGGCAGGTACACCAGCATGCGCCCGGCGATCGAGACCTGGGTCGACAGGCGCGCGCCCTTGGTGCCGATCGGGTCCTTGATCACCTGCACCGTCAGCACCTGGCCGTCGAACAGGATCTTCTCGATCGCGGTCGGGGCGACGTTCGGGCCGTCGTGGGTGCGTGCTTCCCAGATGTCGGCCACGTGCAGGAACGCGGCGCGCTCGAGGCCGATGTCGATGAAGGCCGACTGCATCCCCGGCAGCACCCGCACCACCTTGCCGAGATAGACATTACCGGCCAGCCCGCGCATCAGCGTGCGTTCGATGTGCAGTTCCTGCACGGCGCCCTGCAGGACCAGCGCAACGCGGGTTTCCTGCGGCGTAATGTTGATAAGTATGTCTTCGTTCATAGCTGCGATGATACACGCGCGCGCCCCCGGCGTGGGGGCTGATCGGGAGGGTATGCATCGCGCATGCCGGTTGCAGTCGCGCTCACCGCCGCCGCCGTCCCCGCATCCGCGAGGACGACCGTCAAGCCAGAGGCAGGCCGGCCTGGCGCAGCAGGCGCGCCGTCTCGAACAGCGGCAGTCCCATGATGCCGGAATAGCTGCCTTCGATGTGCTCGACGAACAGCGCCGCCAGGCCCTGGATGCCGTAGCCGCCGGCCTTGTCGTACGGTTCGCTGGTGGCGCAATACGCCTTGATCGATGCCGCGCTCAGGATGGTGAAGCGCACGCTGGAAGTTTGCGTGAACTGCCCGGCAAAGTGCGTGTGGTGGACCGCGACCGACGTCAGTACCTGGTGAGTGCGGCCGGACAGGCGTTCGAGCATGTGCACCGCTTCATCGAGGTTGGCCGGCTTGTGCAGGATTTCGCCGTCGACAGTGACGGTGGTGTCGGCCGCCAGCACCGGGCGCGCCGGCAAGCGCCGGCACTGCACCACGTGCCACGCGAACGCCGCTTTTTCGTTGGCCACCCGCGCCACGTAGTCAAGCGCCGCTTCGCCCGGCAGCGCGATTTCGGAAACGTCGGCGCCGCGCGCGGCGTCGCTGCGCAGCGACAGCAGCTCGAAATCGACGCCGATCTGGCGCAACAGGTCGCACCGCCGCGGACTTCTGGAGGCCAGGTAAATTTTCTTGTCGAGCAGCTTCATCGTCAATAGAAAAGTGAAGGATCAAATCCGAGGTATCAGATCCGAGGTATCAGATCCGAGGTATCAGATCCGAGGTATCAGATCCGATGATACGGGTGATTCTGCGTGATTGACCACGCCCTGTACAACTGTTCGGCCAGAATCACCCGCACGACGCCGTGCGGCAGCGTCATGCTCGAGATGCGGATCAGCCCCTCGGCTTTCGCTTTCAGCGCCGGATCGAGGCCGTCGGCCCCGCCGATCAGAAAAGCGGTGTCGCGCCCGTCCTGCTGCCACTGCATCAGCTGCTGCGACAGGCCGACGCTGGTGAGGTCGCGGCCGCGCTCATCGAGGGCGATGATGCGCACGTTCTTCGGCAGCGCTTGCTCGATGCGCTCGCGCTCGAGCGCCATTGCGGTGGCGGCGGTCTTGCTGCCGGAACGCTCGACCGGCTTGATTTCGCGCAGCACGATGCGCAGCTCGGGCGGCATGCGCTTGGCGTACTCGGCAAACCCGGTCTCGATCCAGGCCGGCATCTTGTGGCCGACCGCAGCGATGATGAGCTGCACGGTTTTTACTGCTCGACGGCTTTTTTGGCGACCCGCTTGATGACCTTCTTTTCGGGCACCGCGTCGGCTGCCGGCTTGGCTGCCTTGACCGCTGCCACGCGCTTGGCCGGCTGCGCCTTGAGCGCCTTGACGGCCGCCACTTCGGTCTTGGTCGGCGCAATTTTTACCACTTTGCCGACCGCTTTCGAGGCCTTCTTGGCGGCTGGCTTCTTGGCAGCAGTCTTGGTAACAGCGGCTTTTTTCACCGCCGCTTTTTTCGCCGCAGGCTTGCGCTCGTTGACCGGCTTGACTTCCGGCGCTTCCTGGGTCGAGGTCAGGTGCTTCGACTTCGGCTTGGCGGCCGACTGCTTGACCTCGTCCGCCTCAACGGTGCCCTTGCGCTTGGCGGCGCCGAGCTTGACAGGCTTGTCGCCCCAGATTTCTTCGAGGCGGTAGTATTGGCGGATCGCCGGTTGCATGATATGGACGATCATGTCGCCAAGGTCGACCAGTACCCATTCGCCGGTGTCTTCACCTTCCATGCCGATGACGTTGCCGCCGGCGTCCTTGACCTTGTCGCGCACGGAGGCGGCGAGCGCCTTGGTCTGGCGATTCGAGGTGCCGGAAACGACGGCGATGCGGTCGAACAGGCTGGTCAGATGTACGGTGTCGAACACGGTGATGTCCTGGCCTTTGACGTCCTCGAGCGCGTCAACGACGAGGGCTTGCAGTTTTTTGATATCCATTAGGCTTTGTATAAATTATGTTGTTGAATATAGTCTAGCACTACCGGGGAGATCAGCAAGTTTGCCTGTTCTCCGCGTTGTAGCGCAGCACGAATCTGGGTGGCTGAGATGTCCACTGCCAGCGCCTCGGCCAGGAAAACCCTGCCGGACGGTGTAGTACGTAGCTGTTCCAGGCTCCCCTGGCGTGTTTCAATTTCTTGCGCGACGGCGGGCGGCAATGGCGCTTGGGTGAGCGCAAATCCGGGCCGCGCGCCGACGCCGATATGGGCGTAGTCGAACAGCGCGCGCCAGTCGCGCCAGCTGTCGAGTTGCTGCAACTGGTCGGCGCCGATCAAAAACACGATCGACGCCTGTGGCCCCAGTTCGGCGCGCAGCTGGCGCAGCGTGTCGATGGTGTAGGTCGGCGCGCCGCCGTTACCCTCGCTGCGGGCGATCTCCTGGCAATCGATCGTGACGTCCAGACCCGCTTCGCGAAACGCCAGTGCGATCATCGCAACGCGCGCCCCGGCGCTCGCCGTCAGCGCGGTTTTCTGCCACGGCATGCCGGCCGGGATGATGCGCAGCTGGTCGGGGTGAAGCTGCGCGTCGAACAATGCGGCCAGCGCCACGTGGCCAGAATGAACCGGGTCGAAACTGCCTCCCAGCAGTGCGACGCATGCGCTCACGGCGCCAGCCAGTCTTTATGCACCAGAAAGTCCGAGTACAGCGCCGCTTCCGCGCTGCCCGCTTGCGGATGCCAGTCGTAGCGCCACTTGACGATCGGCGGCATCGACATCAGGATCGCCTCGGTGCGCCCGCCCGACTGCAGGCCGAACAGCGTGCCGCGGTCCCACACGAGGTTGAATTCGACGTAGCGGCCGCGCCGGTAAGCCTGAAAATCGCGTTCGCGCTCGCTGTAGCCGGTGCCCTGGCGGCGCTGCACGATCGGCAGGTAGGCCAGCAAAAAGGCATCGCCCACGCTTTGCGTCATCGCGAAGCTTTGCTCGAAGCCGGCTTCATTAAAATCGTCGAAGAAGACGCCGCCAACGCCGCGCGGCTCGTTGCGGTGCTTGATGAAAAAGTACTGGTCGCACCAGGTTTTGAAGCGGGCGTGCAGTGCGCCGCCAAAGGGCGCCAGCGCGTCGTGGCAGACCTGGTGGAAGTGGCGCGCGTCTTCATCGAAGCCATAATACGGCGTCAGGTCCATGCCGCCGCCGAACCACCAGACCGGCTCCAGTCCTTCGGCGTTCGCCTGGAAAAAGCGCACGTTCATGTGTACCGTCGGCGCGTACGGATTGCGCGGATGGAGCACCAGCGAGACGCCCATCGCTTCCCACGCGCGGCCGGCAAGTTCGGGACGCGCGGCCGCGGCCGACGGCGGCAGGCTGGCGCCGGTGACGTGCGAAAAATTGACGCCGCCGCGCTCGAACACATTGCCTTCCTCGATCAGGCGCGAGACGCCGCCGCCGCCCTCGGGCCGCTGCCACTCGTCGCGCGCAAACGGCGTGCCGTCGACGCCTTCGAGCGCCTGCACGATACGCGCTTGCAGGTCGAGCAGCCAGGCCTTGACGGCCAGAGGGGAGGGGGAAGGCATCGGGAGGGTTCGGGGATTAAAAAAGTGAGGGTGGATTGTACAC